>Ga0213829_1002105_pt1 | contig 13372 bp, 13 predicted proteins | sample MC6MC0896MG_FD_180665 | JGI IMG/M metagenome (GOLD analysis project Ga0213829, IMG submission 180665) | Enriched soil aggregate microbial communities from Iowa State University, Ames, United States - MC6-MC0896-MG | ecosystem: Environmental > Terrestrial > Soil > Unclassified | place: USA: Iowa...
TTTATCGTGCCGGATGTGTTGCCCACCTGCCAGCTCACCATGGGCTTAACCAAACTGGATGAAGGCAGCCTGTGGAACACCATGCCCTGCCACACCCACGAACGCCGCATGGAAGTCTATTTCTACTTCGATATGAGCGAAGAGTGCGCCGTCTTCCACATGATGGGGCAACCGCAGCAAACCCGCCATCTGCTGGTACACAACGAGCAGGCGGTGATCTCACCCAGCTGGTCAATTCACGCCGGTGTCGGCACCCAGCGTTACACTTTTATCTGGGGCATGGTGGGTGAGAATCAGGTCTTTGATGACATGGACCACGTCAAAATCAGTGAACTGCGCTGAGCAGAGGAGAAATACCATGGTACTGAGTACGTTTAACCTGGAAGGTAAAGTCGCGCTGGTGACCGGCTGTAACACCGGTTTAGGGCAAGGTATGGCGCTGGGTCTGGCCCAGGCGGGTTGTGATATCGTCGGTGTTAACCGTGATGGCCCGGATGATACCCAAAGTAAAGTGGAGGCGCTGGGTCGCCGGTTCTGGCCGGTACAGGCCGATCTGATGCAGACCAGCGTGGTGGCCTCAGTGGTTGAACAGGCGCTGGCCGCTGCCGGTAAAATTGACATTCTGGTCAACAATGCCGGCATTATCCGCCGTGAGGACGCACTGAATTTCAGTGAGCAGGATTGGGATGACGTGATGAATCTTAACAGCAAGAGCCTGTTTTTCCTGTCGCAGCAGGTTGCCCGTCAGTTTATCGCGCAGGGTAATGGCGGCAAGATCATCAATATCGCCTCCATGCTCTCCTTCCAGGGCGGTATCCGGGTGCCCTCTTATACGGCGTCGAAAAGTGCCGTGATGGGACTGACCCGTCTGATGGCGAACGAGTGGGCAAAACATGGCATTAACGTCAATGCCATCGCTCCCGGTTACATGGCCACCAACAATACGGAACAGCTTCGTAATGATGAGTCGCGCAGTGAAGAGATTCTGGGGCGTATTCCGGCAGGCCGCTGGGGCGTGCCGGATGACATGATGGGCCCGGTAGTCTTCCTGGCCTCTTCCGCGTCTGACTACGTGAATGGCTACACCCTGGCGGTGGATGGCGGCTGGCTGGCGCGTTAATCTTACTGGCGGACAGTGTTTCATCGCTGTCCGCCTTGTTAATAATATTCATGCTTCGTTACAGCGTCACATGTTCTCATTTACTGGATAAATCCCTATACTGGATGCATCGACAGTTTTCTTTGCAACCAGGTTCTATCATGACGGGCGAAGGCCACATCATTTTTGCCATTGCCAGCGCTATCTTTGCGAAGCGTGCTGAGCTGACACCGGTGCTGGCGCAGGCCGACTGGTGGCATCTTGTTCCCTCAGCGCTGCTGACATGTCTGTTGCCCGATATCGATCACCCTAAATCTCTGCTGGGACAGCGACTGCGCTGGCTCTCCCATCCTATTGCGCGCGCGTTCGGCCATCGCGGCTTTACCCACAGTTTGCTGGCGATAGCCGCCGGTTTATGGCTTTTTCAGATAAACCTGCCCCAGTCGTCGCCAATACCGCCTGATGTCCTGCAGGGTCTGACGCTGGGCTACCTTAGCCACATTGTGGCCGATATGCTGACGCCAGCCGGGGTTCCGCTGCTGTGGCCCTGCCGCTGGCGCTTCCGGCTGCCGATTCTGCGCAGTCAGAAAGGCAACCAGCTTGAACGGGCGTTGTGCCTGGGACTGGTGGGATATGCGCTCTGGTTTCCGGTGGGCATGCCATCTTTTGGTGCAAACGGCTGGCCGTCACAGCTGTTCGATACGCTACAAAATGGCGTCGGACGGTTGATTTCCAGTCATACTGCGCAATAAATCAGCACAAAACGCCTTTAAGTTATAAACCATGCCATTTGGATATAAGGCACCCTCTTCGCCTGCTGTTACCATTCCTGCTGTCTTAATTCGTGATTAACATTATGCGGCCTTTCCAGAGCGAAAGGCCGCATTACTCTGGAGTTTCAGTATGGACCTTCCTCTTACGCTTAATATCGTAGCCTTTGTGGTGCTGCTGGTATTGCTCTCTCGCTTCAGCCGTCAGAACTGGAGCCTGTCGAAGAAAGTGCTGACCGGTCTGGTAATCGGCGTACTGTTCGGCCTGGTTTTGCAGTTGATCTACGGCGAAAACAGCGCAGTGGTCAAAGAGTCTATCAGCTGGTTTAACATCGTCGGTAATGGCTATGTCCAGTTGCTGCAGATGGTCGTAATGCCGCTGGTGTTCGTTTCCATTCTGAGTGCGGTCGCCCGTCTGCATAACGCCTCGTCGCTGGGGAAAATCAGCGTACTGACGATTGGCGTACTGCTGTTTACCACCGCGATCTCGGCGCTGGTCGGCGTCTTTGTGACCGGCCTGTTTGGCCTGAGCGCAGAAGGTCTGGTTCAGGGCGTGCAGGAGACTGCGCGTCTCAGTGCGATTCAGAGCAACTATGTCGGCAAAGTGGCTGACCTGACCGTGCCGCAACTGGTGCTCTCCTTTATCCCGAAAAACCCGTTTGCCGATCTGACCGGAGCCAGTCCGACCTCGATTATCAGCGTCGTTATCTTCGCCGCCTTCCTGGGTGTAGCTGCACTGCAGTTGCTGAAAGATGATGAAGTTAAAGGTCAGCGCGTGCTGGTCGCGATCGATACGCTGCAGTCCTGGGTCATGAAGCTGGTGCGTTTAGTGATGAAGCTGACACCTTATGGTGTGCTGGCGCTGATGACCAAAGTGGTTGCCGGTTCTAACCTGCAGGACATCATCAAGCTGGGCAGCTTTGTGGTCGCCTCTTACCTCGGTCTGGCCATCATGTTTGGTGTCCACGCCCTGCTGCTGTCGGTAAATGGTATCAACCCGATGCGCTTCTTCCGTAAAGTGTGGCCGGTTATTACCTTCGCCTTTACCAGCCGCTCCAGCGCAGCCAGCATTCCGCTGAGCGTGGAAACCCAGACCCGTCGTCTTGGCGTGCCTGAGTCGATTGCCAGCTTCGCGGCCTCTTTTGGTGCCACTATCGGCCAGAACGGCTGTGCCGGTCTCTATCCAACCATGCTGGCAGTGATGGTTGCGCCAACCGTCGGGATCAACCCGTTTGACCCGCTGTGGATTGCGACGCTGGTCGGGATCGTGACGCTGAGCTCAGCAGGCGTTGCCGGTGTCGGCGGTGGTGCAACCTTCGCGGCGCTGATTGTCCTGCCTGCGATGGGCCTGCCGGTCACCCTGGTGGCGCTGCTGATCTCCATTGAGCCGCTGATCGATATGGGTCGTACAGCCCTGAACGTCAACGGTTCCATGACCGCCGGTTCTCTCACCAGTCGCTGGTTAGGTCTGACCGATAAGCGCGTCCTGGAAAGCGACGACAACGCCGAACTGGCGCACCGCTAATCTGCTTTGAACCTGGCGCGCCCGCGCCAGGTTATTACCGCCCTTCTTCTCCATAATCTCCCCCATTAATGGCAACGCCGTTAAGAAAGCGTTAAGCATGGTAAACAGGCGAAAAATCGCCGCTTTAGTGCTTGTCTTTGCCGGGTAAAAAGCGAATTCTGCATCCAGTCTTATGAGGAGAACACCTGATGAAAAAGATAATCGCCTCGCTTCTGACGCTGACGCTTTTGACACCCGCTCTGGCTTTCGCCCATCCTGGCGACTGGGGGCCGCCGGGTGGATGGGATCGCCATGGCGGCCACGGGCCACACTGGGGCGGACCCGGGCCGGTGCGCTTTTTGCCTGAAGCCGCAACCGCGGTGCTGATAGGCGGACTGACCTACTATCTGCTCAACGGCAATTATTATCAGCGTCACGGCGATGAGTATGTGGTGACAGAGCCGCCTGCAGAGTCGCGGGTCAGCAGTGAAATGCGGGTACTCGACTTTAACGGCAAACGCTTCTATGTGCAGGCTGGCCACTTCTACCAGCGACAGATAGATGGCGATTATGTTGAGGTGCCGCGCCCGGCAGGTTTGTAGTCAGCGCCACAACGAAAAACGGCCCGTCATAATGACGGGCCGTTTGCTATTCAGGGGTGCTATGAGTTACTGCTGAACCTGCGGATCGGTGTCATATTCCGCACAGCTCTGGAAGCCATAGTTCATGACACGGCCGGTGTCGTTATAGCTCACGAAGTAAGTCTGAGCTTTACCGTCGCGCTGACCCAGTACATAAGTCTGGCAGGTGCCGCGCGCGTGAACCATGGTGATTTCAGTAGAAGGCGTACCGGCGATCTGACGAACCTGATCACGGGTCATACCCTTTTTAACATCCTTTACCACTGGCTTAGTCACGTAGCTTTCCGCACGATCGTAAGTCGTACAACCAGACAGTGCAGCCAGCGTCAGCGCCGCAGCGATACATCCCATCACTTTATTCATCTTGTTGTTCCTCATTTATTGTCCATGTGGAAACAAGCCTGGAACATAAATGCTGATTTATCAAGTTTATGACGAACAATTAGTGGCCTGCCAAATGTCAGGATTTCGTAAAGAAGGCTGTTTTGCTGTCAACGCAGACGTATACTGCCCGGCAAAACAGGTACCCGATAGCGCCCCGTTTTCAGAGACCGCACCGTCATCCGCGCAGTCGCAGATCGGCGTGAATGTCACGTTACCGGACGCTGTTTTTCGTAGCCTTACCCGCTTCTGTTTACCCCATCGCTGACAATCCCGAGGATAAATGACCCCTGTACACTCCAATCGCCTGGTTTATGCCATTACGCTGGGCCTGCTGGCCGCACTGGGCCCGCTCTGCATCGACCTCTATCTGCCTGCACTACCACAAATGGCCCAGGACCTGCACACCGAAACCGCTACCGCGCAGCTGAGTCTGACCGCCGGACTGTTAGGTCTCGGCTTTGGCCAGCTGCTCTTTGGCCCGATGAGCGATAAGTTCGGCCGCCTGCGCCCGCTGACCCTGTCACTGGTGTTGCTGTTTATCGCCTCGATGGGCTGTGCGCTGGCGCAGGATATTAACCAGCTGCTGCTGGCGCGGCTGTTCGAAGGATTAGCGGGTGCGGGCGGTGCGGTGCTGTCACGGGCGATTGCACGCGATATGTACAGTGGCCACGAGCTGACGCGATTCTTCGCTCTGCTGATGCTGGTCAACGGTCTGGCACCGATCGGCGCACCGGTATTAGGCGGCGTGCTGATGACGATTTTAAACTGGCGCGGCATCTTCATGGTGCTGGGCGGCATTGCCATTCTGCTGATCCTGCTGGCGCGCTGGAAGCTGCATGAAACCCTGCCTGAGGTACGCCGCAGTAAAGGATCAATATTCTCCGCCTACGCGGCATTGGGTCAGGTGATTACCCATCGCCCCTTCATGGGCTTCTGCCTGACCCAGGGGTTTATGATGTCCGGCATGTTCGCCTACATCGGTGCCTCGCCGTTCGTGCTGCAGCAACTCTATGGTCTTTCGCCTCAGGCCTTTAGCTTCTGCTTTGCGGCCAACGGGTTTGGCCTGGTGATTGCTTCACAGACCAGCGCCCGCCTCTGTCCATTGTGGGGCGAATATCGGGTGCTGAAAGGCGGACTGACGCTGGCCTTTGTCGCCTCCAGCCTGCTGCTGCTGGCCGCGCTGCTGCATGCTCCCTTAGCGCTGCTGCTGGTGGCACTGTTCTTTACCATTGCCAGCAACGGCGTTATCGCTACCACCGCCTCGTCCCTGGCGATGCAGAGTCAGGGCCATCGCGCTGGTAGCGCCTCAGCGGTGATTGGCGTCACGATGTTTACGCTGGGTGCGATTACCGTGCCGATTACCGGCATCGGTGGTACCTCGGTGCTGAGCATGTGCGCCACCATTTTTGGCTGCTTTATGACGGCGATTCTGATGTTTAGCGTGCTGGCGAAAAAACCGCTGCCGCAGGTAAAAACTCACTGATTTCGCAACGTTTCATGGTAATCAGTTACCGCTTTGGCTTGTTGTTTTCGCAAAGGCACGTTAGCTTTAATAAAACGTTCGCATCGAGCCGACAGGCCACTGACCTGAGGAGAAGTTCATGTCACTGCAGCAGGAAATTATTGAAGCCCTGGGTGTGAAGCCCACTATCGACGCCGACCAGGAAGTGCGCGTCAGCATCGATTTTCTTAAAGCCTACCTGAAACGTCACAGCGGCCTGAAAACGCTGGTGCTGGGGATCAGCGGCGGTCAGGATTCAACCCTGGCGGGCGCGCTGGCGCAGCGGGCGATCACCGAACTGCGTCAGGAGAGCGGTGATAACGACTACACCTTTATTGCCGTGCGTCTGCCCTATGGTGTGCAGGCGGATGAGCAGGATTGTCAGGACGCGCTGGCCTTTATCAAACCCGACCGTTCGCTGGTGGTAAACATCAAAGAGTCGGTGCTGGCCAGTGAGCGCGCGCTGAAAGAGGCGGGTATTACGCTTTCCGATTTTGTCCGCGGCAATGAAAAAGCCCGTGAGCGGATGAAAGCGCAATACAGCATCGCCGGCATGACCAAAGGCGTAGTGGTCGGCACCGATCACGCGGCTGAAGCCGTGACCGGTTTCTTCACCAAGTATGGCGATGGCGGCACGGACATCAATCCCCTGTTTCGCCTGAACAAGCGTCAGGGCAAGCAGTTGCTGAAACACCTTGGCTGCCCGGAGCATCTCTATCTGAAAAAACCGACTGCCGATCTGGAAGATGATCGTCCAGGCCTGCAGGATGAAGTGGCGCTGGGCGTCACCTATGAGATGATTGATGACTACCTGGAAGGCAAAAGCATCAATCCTGACAGCGCCCGTATCATCGAAGGCTGGTATCAGAAAACCGAGCACAAACGTCGTCCGCCGATCACGGTATTCGACGACTTCTGGAAGTAATCCTGCCCCTCCCTTGCCGCGGCAAGGGAGGCTTCTCTCACTGACTTTGTTGATCGCTGCATGCCTGCCACCGTTTCGCGCGCGACCCTCATCGGGCTTGTCGCCATTCTGCTCTGGAGTACGACCGTTGGCCTGCTGCGCAGCGTCAGTGAAGCCTTTGGCGCCACCGGTGGTGCGGCGCTGATCTACACTACTACGGCGTGTCTCCTTTGCCTGACCCGGGGCCTGCCCAGACCTGGCGCAATGCCCGCTATCTACCTGTGGCTGGGGGGCGTACTCTTTGTCGGCTATGAAATCTGTCTGGCGCTGGCCATCGGGCTGGCCAGCGATCGCAGCCAGTCGCTGGAACTGGGAATGATTAACTATCTCTGGCCCTGCCTGACCATCGTGCTGGCGATCCCGTTTAATCAGCAGCGTTTCCGTGTCTGGCTGTGGCCAGGACTGCTGCTGTCGCTGCTGGGGATCGTCTGGGTAATGAAAGGCAGCGGCAGCGGATCGCCGACGCTGTTGTGGCAGAATATGCTGCGCAACCCGGTCGCCTATGCACTGGCCTTTATCGCCGCCCTGACCTGGGCGCTCTACAATAATCTCACCCGCCGCTTTGCCCGTGGTTCTAATGGCGTCACGCTGTTTTTTATCCTGACTGCACTGGCGCTGTGGCTGAAATATGCCTTCAGCGATCACACTGTGCCGATGGCCTTTACGCTGGTGCCGCTGCTGGAGGTGCTGTTTGTCGGGCTCTCCACCGCCATCGCCTATTCCGCCTGGAATCACGGGATTCAGCAGGGCAATCTGACGCTGCTGGCCACCGCCTCCTACTTTACGCCGGTGCTGTCGGCCCTGATGGGATCACTGTGGCTCGGCCTGACGCCGCCGCTGGCCTTCTGGCAGGGCGTGGCGATGATCACGCTCGGCTCGCTGATCTGCTGGCGGGCAACACGGTCTCTGTAACCAGACGGCTGGCGATCATTTCACCTGCCTGTTATGCTGTATGGACAACCAGTAAATGGAGTCCATCTTGGTCAGACGTTCTGCCATACTTCGCCCCGAACCCGACGCGAATGCAATTTATCAATATCCCGAACACCTGCGTGAGTGGCTGGAAGGCCTGCCAAATCATCCTGGCGTCTATACCTTTCATGGCGAAAGTGAGTCGCTGCCGCTCTATATCGGTAAAAGTGTGAATCTGCGTTCGCGGGTGATGTCCCATTTCCGCACCCCGGATGAGGCGAAAATGCTGCGCCAGTCGCGGCGTGTAAGCTGGATCCCTACCGCGGGTGACCTCGGCGCGCTGCTGCTGGAAGCGCAGATGATCAAAACCCAGCAGCCGCTGTTCAATAAGCGATTGCGCAAAAACCGGCAGCTCTGTTCATTGCAGATTACCGACGGCAAACCGAATGTGGTCTATGCAAAAGACCTCGATTTCAGCCAGTCCCCCAACCTGTTTGGGCTCTATCGCAGTCGCTTCGCCGCGCTGGAACGGCTCAAGCAGCTCGCGGATGAGTATCAGCTCTGTCATGGCCTGCTGGGTCTGGAAGCGCTGAGTGCGGGGCGAGGCTGCTTCCGCTCGGCACTGCGCCGTTGCGCCGGGGCCTGCTGTGGAAAAGAGCCGGTCAGCGATCATCAGGATCGACTGCTGGAGGCGCTGGAAAACGTGCGGGTGTTCTGCTGGCCATGGCAGGGTGCCGTGGGGCTGGTGGAGGAAGGCAAAGAGATGACGCAGATCCACGTTATCGACCACTGGTTCTATCTCGGTTCGGTCAGCAGCATGGATGAGGCCAGAAAACTGCAGCGGCCCAAAGGCGGTTTTGATCACGACGGCTACAAAATCCTCTGCCACCCGATTCTGTCAGGTGCCTACCCTATTTTGCCGCTATAAAAAAACCGCCGACGCTGCCCACTCACCTTCAGTGGACAGCGCCGGCGGTCTCAGACCGTTCGCTTAACGAGTGTTATTCAGCCGGTTCTGCTGGCGGTGCCATTTTGCCCTCGTGCGGGCCTTTCTCAGTCAGACGCTTTTCAAAGTTAGCGTTGTACTGTTTCTTCTGCTCCGGCGTCAGCACGTTATAGAGCTTGTTCTGGGTTTCCAGCATCTTCAGCGCATGCTCTTTGGCATTGGCGGACATCTTCTCTGCCTGTGCTTCTGCTTTGCTCTGGTCGAAGCTGTCAGAGGCAATAATGCTGTGGGCCGCACGACGCTCGTCCAGTGACGGGCGTTTCATATCTTTGTGGCTCTCTTTCATGATGTCGCGCATCTGAGTTTTCTGCGCGTCGGTCAGGTTCAGACCTTTAAACATCATCTCCATGCCGTGGCGCATTGGCGGCTTGTGCATCGCTTTTTCGCTGCCTGCTGGCGGTGGAGTCAGGTTGTCAGCGGCTGCATGGACGGCGCTGGCTGCACCAAACGCCAGCGAGGAAGCCAGTAAAAGGGAAGTCAGTTTGCGCATAATAGTGTCCTTATAATTCATGATAATGACGACAGCACTCTGTCGCGTCTTCGGAAACAAGCATACGACGCTGAACGTCAACTACTCAGAGCCTGAGTAAAGCCGTGAAAGCATAAAAGATAAAAATCGGGCAATCATGAAGAGAATAAGAAGAAAGGCGTGAGGAATTGAAAATGTTTATGAATTTAAAGCGAATTTGGCAGAAATCATGGAGGAGTGTAAGGGTTACGACAGGAAAGCGGAAGCCGATCTTCTACTTTTCCTGTCGGTTTTTTAGCGCCGAGGGTCTGCGCTCTATCAGACCGGCAGCGCCTGAGTCTGTTCGCTCTCTTCAATCAGCATCAGTCCGGCACGCAGCCCGGCGGCCACGTTAGGGTTAGGGAACAGCACATACTCCCGCGCCTGCTGCACGTAATAGCGGGTGCTACCATCTTCCGCCAGCAACGTCCCCTGTGGAAACGCGGTAAAGTTCAGCGTTTCCGGCGACATATGCAGCGTAAAGTGCTCACTCAGTCGGGTGATCTGCTGCGCGACCCGATAGTGACGCGGTTTAACCGCCGCCGCAGGCAGCGCTTCGCCATAGAGTAAAGACGCCAGCGCCTGCTGTGCCGCACTGAACTGACTGAGATCGTTTTCGCCAAACGGCAGCGCTTTGCCCAGCTCCAGGGTACAGCTGGCCGCACCGAAGTGCTCGCAGCTGAAGTGGGTAAAGGTGCCGCCCGGCGAGCGATGGAACACCAGCGCTTCCAGCCCGGCAGCGGCCAGCCAGTCAAGAAACGCGGGCGGCCAGGGGCGTTCATTGTGCGGCATCACGCCAAACTGAGGATGATAAGAGCCACGAATAGCCGTGTGCATGTCGAGATGCCAGCGCGTTTCATCGCACTCGCCCAGCTGCCAGAAGGTCTCCAGCGCCTGCTCCAGCCGCAGCACGCGGCGGGCCTCATCACCATCATCAATCTGCTGCCAGCGTCCGCCAAACAGCCGGTTAATGTCATAACGCACATAGCGCTTACCGGCGCGTAGCGCTGAGGGATTACCCAGAATCACCAGCATGCGCTGCTGTAACGGCTTTTCGCCCCGCAGCAGCGGATTAACCAGCTGGTTCACCATTTCTACCGGGGCCGTTTCATTGCCGTGGATCCCGGCAGAGAGCACCAGCGCCTGTTTAACCGGCACCGTCGGCTCCATCAACAGTATGCCGTGATACAACCATTGCCAGCGAAGATGCGCCGTTTCACCACTACGCTTACGCGGCACCTCGCCGGAGAGCGTTTGCTGTAAAAAGTCCTGCATCGTTCCTCCTTTTCGCCCTGAGCAGGCGGCAGACTGTGCTGCCCCCTCCTTCACTGCTGAAATGCATATACATTTCCTAAGTCTAGCAGCTTCGTCAGTTCATCCAGCGCGTCGCGTCCCTCACGCAGCAATTCTGGGTCGACCAGATCGGCCTGGGTCAGGCGATCGCGGTAATGACGGTCAACCCAGTTATTCAGCGTGCTGAAGAGCCGATCGTTCATCAGCACCGCCGGATTCACTGCCTGCTGCTCCTGTGGTGTCAGCACCACCCGCAAACGCAGGCAGGCTGGACCACCCCCGTTATACATGCTTTCGCGCAGATCAAACACCTTCAGGGCTTTGAGTGGCGTGTCAGCCTCAACCTGTTCACAGAGATAGCGCCAGACACCCGGATGCTGACGTGACTCCTCCGGCAGCACCAGCATCATGGTGCCATCGGGACGGCTCAGCAACTGACTGTTAAACAGATAGGTCTCTACCGCATCTTTGACTGACACCCGATTTTCCGGCACTTCCAGTGCCACAAAACCGGGAACGCGCGACCGAAGCTGCGCCAGCAGTTCAGGCTGATTAACAAAGGCGTGCTGGTGACAGAAGAGCATCTGCTGATTACTTACCGCAATCACATCGTTATGGAACACGCCCTGATCGATCACCGCAGGATTCTGCTGCGCATACAGCACGCTTTCCGGTGAGAGCTGATGCAGACGGGCGACCGCCTCGCTGGCTTCCCGGGTCTGACGTGCCGGATAGCGCTGCGGGGTTTTGCCCTCATGGCTGCTGTCGCGGCCATAGACAAACAGCTGCACGCCGCGCTCACCATAAGCGCCGCCCAGCCGGTTATGGTTCGCCGCCCCTTCATCGCCAAACATCGCCACCTGCGGCAAAGCATCATGCACCGCAAAATGGCGATCGTCGCGGAAGATGGAACGCAGCAGCCAGGCCGTTTCCGGCGCTTCTATCGCACGGTGGAATTTGTTGTTAAGGTTCGCCACCGTCAGGTGAACCCGGCCATCAAGGCTGTCCGCTGACGGCGAGACCGTGGCAGCATTGGCGACCCACATCGCCGAGGCTGAACTGACGGCGGAGAGTAATCCCGGTGCAGTTTTCCCGGCCGCAGCCAGCACCTGCTCATCGCTGCCACCAAAGCCGAGCTGGCGCAGCGCCGCAATATTGGGCCGCTCATGCGGCGGGATCACCCCCTGCACGTAGCCCATATCGGCCAGCGCTTTCATCTTGAGCAACCCCTGCTTTGCCGCCAGACGGGGATTCGACGGCTGCAGCTGATTGCGGGTCGAGGCTTCGTTGCCAAACGATAGCCCGGCATAGTGGTGTGTTAACCCCACCAGCCCATCAAAGTTGGCCTCGGTTGCCTTCATGACGTCGTCTCCTGGGTGGAGAAATCGAGGCCCGGCGACAGCGTGGCGGGCAGCGTCAGGTCAGGCGTCTCCAGCGAGGCCATTGGCCAGGCGCAGTAATCCGCCGCATACCAGGCGCTGGCGCGATGGTTGCCCGAGGCACCAATGCCGCCAAACGGTGCGGTACTGGCTGCGCCGGTCAGCGGTTTGTTCCAGTTGACGATACCGGCACGCGCTTCAAGCAGCAGCTGATCAAACTGCTGGCGTGAAGGCGAGATCAATCCGCACGACAGGCCATAACGGGTCTGGTTCGCCAGCGCTATCGCCTCTTCAAATGTCTCATAGCGGACTATGCCTAACAGCGGACCAAAGACCTCTTCATCCGGAATGCCCTGCACGCCGGTTAAATCGATAATACCTGGCGTCAGGATGGCACTGTGGCGATCCGGCCAGCGCATTGCCAGCAGCACCTCGCCGCCCGCCTCAACCCGCCGTTGCCACTCACCCATAATCTTCTCTGCTGCGCCGGTGGAGATCACGCTGCCCATAAACGGCTGCGGTTCAGTATTCCAGGCGGCGGGTTGCAGTCGCCCCGCCACCTCCACCAGCCTCTGCAGAAACGCATCCCCTGCATCGCCGCGTTTGACCAGCAGACGCCGCGCGCAGGTGCAGCGCTGACCGGCGGTTATAAAGGCTGACTGCAACGTGATGTTGACAGCCGCATCAGTGTCCGCCGGATCTTCAACAATCAGGGCATTGTTACCGCCCATCTCCAGCGCCAGCATCTTTTCAGGCTGACCGGCAAACTGGCGATGCAGCTGATAGCCGGTATGGGCGCTGCCGGTAAACAGCAGGCCATCAATCTGCTGACAGTTGGCCAGCGCCTGACCAGTCTCACGTCCGCCCTGTAACAGTGCCAGCACGCCGGCAGGCAGGCCCGCAGCCAGCCAGAGCTCAACGGTTTTTTCGGCGGTCAGCGGCGTCAGTTCGCTGGGTTTAAATACCACGCAGTTGCCCGCCAGCAGCGCCGGAACGATATGGCCGTTTGGCAGATGTCCCGGGAAGTTATAGGGACCAAACACGGCCAGCACCCCGTGCGGGCGGTGGCGCAGGGAGCTTTCGCCTTCATGCTGTTCACCGGTGCGGCTATGGTATGCCTTCACCGAAAAGCCGATTTTGTTGATCATCGCGCCCACTTCGGTCAGCGCTTCCCAGCGCGGCTTGCCGGTTTCACGGGCGATGGTTTCCGCCAGCGCCGTTTTATGCGCCTCAAGCCCGGCGGCAAATTTCTCAACGATCGCCTGCCGTTCCGCCAGCGGGCGTCTGGCCCAGGCTGGAAATGCGTCGCGCGCCGCCTCACAGGCTGCGGTGACCTGAGCGGCTGATGCCGCGTGGCCCTGCCATAACGTCTCGCCGCTGACCGGATCCGCTTTCGTCAGAATCTCAGCTT
>Ga0213829_1002106_pt1 | contig 13371 bp, 11 predicted proteins | sample MC6MC0896MG_FD_180665 | JGI IMG/M metagenome (GOLD analysis project Ga0213829, IMG submission 180665) | Enriched soil aggregate microbial communities from Iowa State University, Ames, United States - MC6-MC0896-MG | ecosystem: Environmental > Terrestrial > Soil > Unclassified | place: USA: Iowa...
TTAAATCATTTCTAAACCAGATCATTGTAGCCCTTTTGTCCATAGAGGTGAAGATAAATACTTTTTAGTGCAGCCTATTTTCAGAAGATTTACAAATATATAAGGATATTGTGTTCCTGAAAGTATTTATGCGCGAATTGACAAAAAAAGGACAATGACGGTACTTGTTTGAATGGTTTACTATATTTTGGTTAGGAAAAAATAAAAATAGTGTTAAACTTATTTGATGTTTCTCTGTTCTAAAATCAGGAAATTATGATATTTGTAGGTCATTGCCGTTGCTCTTGAGACGATCGGAGTAACATATTAAAAGCGTAAGAAAAACATGGAAAAAATAGCTGCATCACCAATGAAACCATCCTAGGGATTTTGTTCGTTTAAGAGATTAAAAGGGTAATACATAAATACAGCGTACTAGGAAGAAACGATCTTATTTAATGGCTCACGATCGTGAGAACGAATCATTAAATCGCGATGGTTTCATAGCCATAAAAATAGATAATACGAATGAAAAAGGTTTTAATCAGCGGGCTAAATACCTATTTGGGACGACGGGCATCCTGTTATTTGCAATCCAGCGATTTTGATGTGACGGGATTAGTGCGCAACTTATCCCTTTTTAATAAAATAGTAAAAGAAAAGGTAACGGCAAAGCTTTTTGAATTGGACCTGCTACGGAAAGGAGAAGCTTTCGAGCGTTTTCAAATTGCTGATCTCAATTTTGGGATTTATTTTACGCAAGTTCCTTCACTCGATAACGATATACAGCTTCAGCTTGAATTGCTTGGTCTGCGCAATTTCGTGGAAATTTGTAAACGTGGCGGAAATAATCGTGTCATTTATGTCGCAAGGCTAATGGATGAACATTTCTTGGAGCCTGTACGTGATCTACTGGAGAACTTACGTGTCCAATATACCATTGTGATTAAAAGTAGCGTGATCGGGAAAGAGAGTGTTTTAAACCGGATATTTGCGAAACTCGCCAAACGGCAGACCATATTTTATTGGAACTGGGTGGCTTCACTGAAGTTTCGACCGCTGCCTTTGCTCGATGTATACCGCTGGCTACGGGAAATGCCTTGGGAAAATAATTTTATATCAGAAGTTATTTACCTCGGCGGCAATGAAGAAATGACATTTAGAGGCTTATTTTACCATTTCCTCAAGTGCACTTCCGAGAGTCAAAAGAGAGAAATAAGCGTCAATAAATTCTTTGCTAAACTTTTGCTGACAAGGTTGAATGATATCAATAAAGAAGATATCGACGAATTTAGAAGAGTACTTTATTATGAGAAAAATGTAGATAATTCAACTTGGCAGCGGGTGCAGGCATTTGAATTTACTCCTTTGAAATCCTATGTCTGCATGGATACCTAGTGGGCTACTGAAGCCCTTGCTCGATGTGCTTGTTTTTGTTTGAACGTTGCTTTTAGCGTGTTTTGGCCATCTTATGTCGGTTGTAAAAGATGGTAGGGAAGCAAGATCGAAGATCGCTAAAGGTTTTTTCTTTATATCCTGTTTAATAAATTATTCTGTTAAATTTGTGGATTAACGTGTTGAAGCAGATTTAATATATGGGATACAATAGTTTAGAAGCATGTGTTGCGGATCTTGAAAAACATGGCCATTTAATACGGATCAAAGAAGAGGTCGATCCGTATCTGGAAATGGCTGCAATTCATATGCGGGTATTTGATGTTGAAGGACCGGCATTGTATTTTGAAAATATCAAAGGTTCGGAGTTTCCCGCTGTATCTAATTTATTTGGAACGCTGGATCGTTCGAAGTTTATGTTTCGGGATTCGTTGGATCACCTGAAAAAATTGGTGGACGTTAAGATGAATCCTGCCGCAGTGCTGAAAAATCCCTTTCAATATATTGGTTCATCGATGACCGCCCTAGGAGCTTTACCCTGGAAAAAAAAGTCGGGGGCTCCCATACTTCACGGAAAAACATCAATTAGTAAACTTCCGCAGATTGTCAACTGGCCAATGGACGGTGGCGCTTTTGTGACGATGCCGCAGGTATATACCGAAGATGTTGCCAAACCTGGTATTATGCAGGCTAATTTGGGGATGTACCGGATTCAGCTTTCCGGGAATGATTATCTGCCCGATCAGGAGATTGGTTTACATTATCAATTACATCGTGGTATCGGGGTTCATCAAACTAAGGCAAATGCGCTCGGTAAACCTCTAAAGGTGAGTATTTTTGTCGGCGGACCTCCAGCCCACCCCTTGTCTGCAGTAATGCCACTACCGGAAGGACTCTCTGAGATGATCTTTGCCGGAGCATTGGGAAATAGAAGATTCCGCTATTTTTATGATGATGAAGGCTTTTGTATCTCTGCGGATGCGGACTTTGTTATTACAGGTACCGTTTATCCCAACGAAAATAAACCGGAAGGTCCTTTTGGTGACCATATCGGCTATTATAGCTTAACTCATCCGTTTCCTTTGATGAAGGTGCATAATGTGTACCACAAGAAAAATCCAATTTGGTCTTTTACGGTTGTGGGGCGACCACCGCAGGAAGATACTAGCTTTGGTGCTTTAATCCACGAAATTACGGGTGCGGCTATTCCAAAGGAGATTTCGGGTCTCCATGCAGTTAATGCTGTTGATGCGGCTGGTGTACATCCCTTGCTTTTTGCAATAGGGTCTGAACGGTATACGCCTTATCAGCGTGTCGATCGACCGCAGGAAATTTTAACAATAGCCAATCAGATACTGGGTAAAAATCAGCTCAGCCTTGCTAAATATTTGTTTATTTCAGCACATGAAGATAATCCGCAATTGGATATTTATGATATTCCGGCTTTTTTGGGGCATATCCTTGAACGCATAGACCTTACTCGAGATGTTCATTTTCAGACCAATACGACTATTGATACCTTAGATTATTCCGGAGATGGATTAAATGCGGGTTCAAAGGTGGTTTTTGCTGCCGCTGGTACAAAGAAAAGAACATTGGGCCGTGAATTGCCAGCCAATTTTGAGCTGCCACGACCTTTCAATCAGGCAAAATTTGTCATACCTGGTGTTATTGCGATAGATGGACAGGCATTCTCCACATACGAGCATGAATCGAAAATTATGGCGGAATGGTGTCGCGCTGCCGCTGCAAGCTCCTGGGAAGGTTTTCCATTGATCGTTTTATGCGATGATGCTAACTTTACCGCTGCTACTGTCAATAACTTTGTTTGGACAACGTTTACCCGGAGTAACCCTGCGTATGATATTTATGGAATAAATAGTTTTACAGCATTTAAACATTGGGGTTGTGAAGGTCCTCTGATTATTGATGCGCGAACAAAACCCCACCATGCCCCGGCTTTGATTAAAGATGAAGCGGTGGAAAGACGTGTGGATCAGCTTGCTGCAAAGGGAGGCTCGCTGCATGGAGTTATTTAAGAGCGCTTAATGCCTGTTCATTCAGGTTTATGGTTGAGAAATTAAATTAGAATAGATTTTAAAAGGTATAACATCAAGATGAATACAGCAGAATTATTGATTAAATCAAAAGGAAGCGAATTACAGTTTCAGGAAGTATTGGCTCATATTGCCGATCATTACAGCTATAGTCCTAGTGCATTTCAGAATGGGACGTTGAAAAATTCGAAAGAAGAAAATCAAGGCAGTGCAAAAGTTTTCTATTTTGCACAGTTGAATGGTCTTTCGCAGGAAGATACTTTGCGCCTTTTTGCCGAGCATTATCAGAATGTACTCGATAATCCTGAGGGAGAGGGACATCAGAACATTCGTCAATTTAGGGCAAATGGCTGGGATGGGATCCTGTTTGAGCAAGAGGTATTGGTAAAGAAATAATACGTTCAGCTTTAAGGGGAGCTTACGGTGGAATAGGGATGCACTTGCTGTAGCGACAGTTTCGATTGAGATCGCATAAAATAGGCAAAAGTCACCCAAAAAAGAAAGGGCGGTAAACTGTTGTTATCGCCCTTTTTTGCCAAATATATTGCGGACTGTTTCGCTGGCTTAAGGCTTACTTTCGCAATCTTCTTCTTTATTTCCGCCAAAATAAACCATCCAGCAAATGCCAAATTGATCTTGAAAAGCGCTGTATAGTTCGGCAAAGAATGTTTCGCCGAGCGGCATTTCAACAGCCTTTGCATTGGTACTCAGTGCATCGTATAATGTTTTTGCCTCTGTGGTGCTTTCACACATCAGCATAACATAGCTGTTGTTTCCTTGAATGTATTGTTGACCAAAAGCAGGAATGACATCGGCACCCATCAACATGCTGTCTCCATTGATCGAAATTGCTGTATGACAGATTTTGTTTTTTGCTTCGTCTGGAACAGGTGGCATTTGTGGATCAGCGGGGATATCTCCGTAACGCATGTAGCCTGGGTTCTTTGTGTTGAAGACTTTTTCATAAAAATTGAATGCTTCTTCACAGTTTCCGTTGAAATTTAGGTAAGCGTGTAATTTTGCCATGATTTCTAATTTTTGAATATAATGATTACTTCTTTTCGTTCTTTTTCTCAATTATTCTTCCCAGGGGACTACAAGAAATAGTGTGGGCGTACATTTGTAAAATTAAACTGAAGTTTTCTTAAAAATCTTGCCTTAAGGCAAGATTTAAAAAAGTAGTTCTTTATTCATTAAAAAGGATTAATTTCCGTGGACAATTTCCTTTCGAATACGGCTTAGGGAAGTGTCGGTGATACCTAGATAAGATGCAATATGCTTTAAGGGGGCTTGCTGTATCAATATTGGTTTTTCCTTAATCAGGCGTAGATAACGGGCAGTAGCAGGTTCTGTAATCATGGCAATAGCTCTATTTTTACTGTGAACAAGTTCTTTAGCCATCCAGGAACGGCCCCATTCCCTAAATTCAGGAATCTGATGAAAGAGTTCCTGGAAATCTTCAAATTTTATTTTCCAGAGACGGGTTTCCATGAGGGCCTGAATATTTTCCACCGTGGGATTGCGTTGAAAAAAAGAAGCCACTTCAATGACAACATCATTATCACTGCAGAAGCCGATGGTAACTTCATTGCCTTCATAATCATGTAAAAAGGAGCGTGTAAGTCCGTACTCAATCAAGTAGTAAGCATTTGAAACCTGCCCTTTGGTCAATATAAAATCGCCCTTTTTGACGGTTATGGCTTCGTGTTTCTCCGTGATGGCCGTTAATTCCTGTGGTGTGAGCGCAAGCTCACTATAGAAGGTTCTAATTAGATCCATGTCCTGGTTATTTGATTATGACGTTAATTTAACGATAAATCCGTAGATCAATTGTTAATCTATTGTGTGATTATTGTAAACAAATAAGTGTTTCGTTGATAATTTTGTTTGTTTATGAAGCTATTTTTAATAAAAACACAATAAAAATTAAAAAATATTATGAATTTAGTTTTTAATTGTTTTACTTTGTGTCAATAACATAATGTAAAAACGAAATATTTAAAATTTTCATAATATGTGTGGAATTATTGGCGCTTTTGAATTAAAGCAACCTGCAAGCTCATTGAGATCTCAAGTATTAGAAATGTCAAAACGTATTCGTCACCGTGGTCCCGATTGGTCGGGTATATTCACTGGTGAGAAAGCTTTGTTGGCACACGAGAGATTAGCTATCGTTGATCCCAAATCGGGAAGTCAACCTTTGTACAGTCCGGATGGTAAAGTTGTACTAGCAGTTAATGGCGAGATCTATAACCACCATGAATTAAGAAATAGCCTTCCTGATTATGCGTTTTCTACACAAAGTGACTCTGAAGTTGTTTTGGCTTTATATTTAGCAAAAGGTCCCTCATTTGTGGATGAATTAAATGGTATTTTTGGATTTGCACTCTATGATTCGCGTGATGATTCCTTTTTTGTTGCACGTGACCATATGGGTATTATCCCTTTATATTACGGTGAAGATGAACAGGGACAGTTGTTTGTTGCATCTGAATTAAAATCACTGGAAGGTTTCTGTACGACGATTGAACAATTTCCTCCGGGACATTACTTGTATAGCAAAGCTGGGAAAACTCCGCAGCGTTGGTACCAACGTGATTGGGAAAGTTACGATGTCGTAAAAGACAACGAGACCGATATCGCCGTTTTGCGCAAAGCTTTGGAAGATGCGGTACATCGTCAATTGATGTCAGATGTACCTTACGGTGTACTGCTGTCCGGAGGATTGGATTCATCCGTTATTGCGGCGGTAACGAAGAAGTTTGCCTCCAAACGCATTGAAAGTGATGATAAAGAAGATGCTTGGTATCCTCAATTACATTCATTTGCGGTGGGACTGAAGGGTGCACCGGATCTAATTGCAGCACAAAAAGCTGCAGATCATATCGGAACGATACACCACGAGATCAACTTTACGATCCAAGAAGGATTGGATGCTATTCGTGATGTGATCTATCACCTGGAAACTTATGACGTTACAACGGTACGTGCTTCTACACCTATGTATTTATTAGCTCGTGTAATCAAATCAATGGGCATAAAAATGGTATTGTCAGGTGAAGGTTCAGACGAGCTTTTTGGTGGGTATCTTTATTTTCATAAAGCACCTAATGCGCAGGAATTTCATGAAGAAACTGTACGCAAGCTGAAAAAGCTCTATCTATACGATTGTTTGCGGGCAAATAAATCACTTGCGGCCTGGGGAGTAGAAGGACGTGTGCCTTTCTTGGATAAAGAATTTATGGATATTGCCATGCGCATCAATCCTTCCGATAAAATGATTCGCGAAGGAAGAATGGAGAAATGGGTTGTACGTAAGGCATTTGAAGACTACTTGCCGGAGAGCATCGCATGGCGCCAGAAAGAGCAATTTTCTGATGGTGTAGGCTATAGCTGGATCGATACCTTGAAAGAGCAGGCTGAAAATAAAGTTTCTGATCAGGAATTTGCAGAGGCTTCAACGCGCTTCCCGATAAACACACCGAAAAATAAGGAAGAGTTTTTATATCGGACAATTTTCGAGTCCCATTTTCCTTCAACAGCGGCGGCACAAACTGTTCCTTCGGTAAAATCTGTCGCATGCAGTACACCAGAGGCCTTGGCTTGGGATGCTTCTTTCCAGAATCTGAATGATCCATCTGGAAGAGCTGTAGCCTCAGTCCACCAAGAGAGCTATGAAAAATCCAAAGTGGAAGCAGTGTAACTAATCAACCCTCATATCTATATTTAGTAAAGCCTGGAAAGACTCTTTTCAGGCTTTTTTGTGTTCTCTTTTTAACTAAATAAGGGCATATTATTTAATTGATTAAAAATGAATGTGTTTTTTTAAATATTCTTTAGTAATTTTCGGAAAAACCAATCACAGGAAACTTTGGGTTTCTGAATTAGCTATAGGTGAACAAAATAGGAAAGTGAATGTACAATTAAGTATACTCCCGATGGCCGTGTTCGCTGGTTAACAATTAATTATAAATAATGATATACAGATGAAGATAGATTCAATGAAACACCGTGGAATGAAATCTTTGGGGCTGGCACTTCTATTGTTGAGCGCTCCAACTATTTTTGCTCAAAATAAAGACGCGATGGTTTCGTCAATTGTGCAAGAGGCAAATGCAAATTCACAATTGGAGAAGTATGCGTTTGAGCTTGTCGATATGATTGGCCCCCGTCTTGTCGGGAGTCCACAAATGCAACAAGCACATGATTGGGTTGTCAAAAATTATAATGCGCTTGGAGCACAGGCTCGTAATGAGCCCTATGGTGAATGGCGTTCCTGGGAACGGGGAACTTCTCAAGTGACGATGACTTATCCGAGAATAAAGTCTTTAGAAGGTACACAGTTGGCTTTTAGTCCTATGACGAAGGAGAAAGGGATCGAGGCAGAAGTGGTCGCTATGCCTTTGTTTAGCTCCCAATCTGATTTTCAGTCGTGGCTAAAAACAGTTAAAGGCAAGATTGTATTGATTGGGATGAATCCACTGTCGGGAAGATCTGATGCCAACTGGAAGGAGTCTGCTTCCCCGAAAGGTTATGAAAAATATCAAACCCTAAAAAGTGATCAGTTGAAGAAATGGGAAACTAGTATGTCTTACACGGGAAGCACCCGTCGGACATTGCCATTGGCCCTGGAGAATGCTGGAGCCGTTGGTGTTATTGATTCCTACTGGACGGAGCTGCCAGGCATCACACGGATTTTTGATGCGAAGTCCAAACAGATTCCGGTATTTAATGTCGGATTGGAAGATTATGGTCTGTTATACCGCATGGCAGAACATGGGGTCAAACCTCGGGTATTACTACAGGGAAATTCAAAAGAGCTTGGGACATCAAAAACCTATAATAGTATTGCGGAGATCAAAGGAAAAGAAAAACCGAACGAATATGTTGTGCTTTCTGCACATCTGGATTCTTGGGACGGCGCTTCGGGTGCTACAGACAATGCTACCGGGGTGATTACAATGATGGAGGCAGTCCGTATTTTAAGAAAGGTTTATCCGGAAAATAAAAGAACGATTTTGGTCGGTAACTGGGGTAGTGAGGAACAGGGGCTGAACGGTTCTTCTGCATTTGTCGAGGACCATCCCGAGATCGCTAAAAATATACAGGTGGTATGGAATCAGGATAACGGGACGGGGCGAATTGTTCGTATCGGGGGGAGTGGTTTTGAAAAATCCTACGAATACATTAGCCGCTGGGTGCAATATTTGCCTGAAGAGTTCCGCAATGAAATCCAAACCAGTTTTCCGGGCATGCCGGGGACGGGAGGGAGTGATCACTCTTCTTTCGTTCAAAAAGGAATTCCAGCCTTTGGGCTCTCTTCCACTTCCTGGGATTATGGTAAAGTGACCTGGCATACCAATCGCGATACCTACGATAAGATTGTGTTTGATGAGGTGAAACAAAACGCCATTATCGTTGCGATTTTAACTTACCTAGCCTGTGAAGAACCAACTTTGGTCTCCCGGGAAAAGATCATATTGCCAATCGATAAAGATGGCAAGCAGACGGTATGGCCAACAAATCTACAGTCAAAAAGAACAAGTGGTAACTGATGATGAAACAGCTCATTTTTGTTTGTCTATTTTTGGTATGGGCCCTATTCTCTTATGGACAGGCTTCATTTACTAATTTGGAAAACTACAGAACCGAGTGGTTGATCCTTCGTGAAAATAATAATTCCTTGGTGGGGATTCGTAGTTTCACGACAAATGCTGTAAAATATTATTTAACGGTAGATCCTACTACATTGCAAACGCGTGTAGTAGGAGATCGATCAGTAAGCGTTCTGTACAAAGATGCGGCTCAGGTTACGAAAAGTCTAAGTGGTTCGGTATATGAAAGTTGTTTTTCCTTGGTCAGAAAAACTGAAAATAACTTACAGGATGCGGGGCTGAATTTTAGACTTCCCAAAGAGGCTGGTATTAATTTGACGATCGACCTATGTCCTTCACACAAACCTCTCGACAAAGCTATTTTTGAGGATCTTCTCCTTGCGTTTAAGGGAATTGATAGAACCCTGCCACTGGCCGTTTCTGTTTCGGGCAAATGGATGCTAAATCATGCTACAGATCTGGAATGGCTAAAGTCATTGGATACAAAAGGTGTAAAGATTACCTGGATCAATCATACGTACGACCATGTTTTTAACAATAACCCTTTAACGTCCAATTTTCTGCTTTCTAAAAATACGAATCTAAATTATGAGGTATTGGAGAATGAAAAATTGATGCTAAAGAATGGACTTATGCCTTCCGTTTTTTTTCGTTGTCCGGGCCTAGTTTCAGATCGAAATATTATTGAACGGCTATTGTCTTATGGTCTTATTGCAGTTGGCTCGGATGCATGGTTGGCTAAAGGACAGCAAGCCAAGAATGGAAGTATTGTTCTGATTCATGGTAATGGGAATGAGGAACTCGGTGTGCGTGATTTTATCCAATTGCTTCGGACAGAATCTCAGTCAATAAAAACAAAACATTGGACATTGTATAGCTTATCTGAAGGCTTGGATGAGGAGTCGCATTAACTATTGAACAACTTGTTTTTAAGGATCGCTTTTCCTTTTCGTAGCTGGATGGCGTGGTAAATACTTGGGATGTCGTTAGACCAGTTTTTGAGCGTGAGGATAATAGCAATAATTTCCAGACGCGTAAGAAGGCCTAGCCAGACTGTTAACTGAAATAAGATTGTCGATTGGCAATGTAGCAGTAATTCAACTAAAAGAGCGAATAAAAACAGCGTCCAGATCTTCGCTCCAATGGAGTGTGTTGCAATTTCCTTTTTAAATTTTGCAAAGCTAATGATGTAGGTTAATATCTCTGATCCTACCAGGATCAAAATCAATGTAGCATTATCCTGAAAAAATTGGGGACAGCTCAGGTAACTTACCAGTGAAACACATGCAAAAAACAGGAGATCAACACTGGAGTCCCATCGACGTAACAGCGTGGTAGAAACAGCTAGCCTCCGGGCAATAATGCCGTCAAATATGTCGCTTAATAATCCGATTACAAGAAATGAAATTGCATACCATTTAAAATGACCCACTTTGAGCCAGTAAAAGAGCAACAGCAGCAGGCCTAAGACAAGGCGCAGTATAATGAGTGTAAAAGGAATGTTCTTTTTCAAAGCCTGCGGATAATGGGTTAAAGCGTTGCTATATAAAGATACATATTGTACATTATAAAACCAAAAAGGCACCTTTCATATTGAAAGGTGCCTTTTTGGTTTTCTTGCTTTCCTGAGTTTTAGGAGGGGTTTTTGAGGTGTTGATTGAAGTAGTCTGCAATTTTTTCGTACATATGAATACGGTCTTTCCCCATTACATTGTGTTCATGAGTCGGGTATAGAAAATAATCAACTTGCTTTCCGGCTTTAATACAGGCTTCTAAAAACTCCATGCTGTTTTGTTGTACAACGACAGGGTCTTGTGCACCATGAATAATCAATAGTCTTCCTTTCAGTTGATCGGCTTTAGTGAGCAGAGATGTCAATTTATAACCTTCGGGATTTTCTTGTGGAGTGTCCATGTAGCGTTCGCCATACATAACCTCATAAAATTTCCAATCGATTACAGGGCCTCCTGCTACAGCAGCCTTGAAAATATCGTTATGATGTAACATGAAGGAAGTTGTCATAAAACCACCGAAGCTCCACCCGAAAATACCCATGCGCTGTTGGTCAACAAAAGATTTTGATTTAAGGAATTCAATTCCTTTCATCTGGTCGGCCATTTCATTTTGACCGAGGTTGCGGTGCGTAGCAGTATAGAAATCCCGGCCTCTGTAATTTGTGCCGCGATTGTCCATGGTGAACACGATATATCCTTGTTGGGCCATATACATATCAAAATAACCAGCGCCTCCTAGCCATTTGTTGGAAACCAGCTGCGAATGTGATCCGCCGTACAAATAGTACATGACGGGGTATTTTTTCGCAGGATCAAAATCGTTGGGATAAATGATACGTCCTGTCAATGGGTATTTTCCATCTGCGGATGTCAATTGTACAAATTCAATTTTAGGTTCATTTATTTTTCCGGCAAAAGGGTTTTCTGCATTGACTAAGGTTGTTTCTTTAGCAGATTTCACTTCTTTGATCTGAACTTTATTTGGTGTTTTTAAATTACTATACTGATCGTAGATGTACTTGCCATCGCTGCTTAGCGCAGCATGGTGCATGCCCGATTCATTCGTTAATTGAACTGTTTTCCCTGATTTTAGATCGACTTCAAATAATTGGCGATCTAAACCGTTGTTGGTTACTCCTGTATAACTTACTTTGTTGCCATCAGCCGAAAAGTCAAGGAATGCTTCCATGACAATGTCTTTATAGCCTAATTTTTTGATCAAATTACCTTCCGTGTTATAGAGGTAAAGTTGATTATAGCCATCTTTATCGGATTGATAAAGGAATTGATCCGGTTTGTTTGGTAAAAATGTCAATGGGTTTTCTGGCTCAACCCAGGTTGTCGCAGTTTCTTCGAACAGGGTTTTGACGAAGGAGCCGTTTTCTGCGTTGTATTTGTTGACTTTAAGATCATTTTGTCCGCGGTTGAGTACTCCGACGTAGATGTATTTACCAGAGGGATCCCAAGTGACCATAGTTAAATATTGCTCTGAATGCTCGCCGGTTTGAAGGGTTACCTTTTGCCCTGTGGTGGTATTGTAAACGATCAAAGAAACTTCTTCTGATTTTTGGCCTGTCATGGGGTATTTGATCCATTTGATATCCGCAATTTTGGGACTCCATTGCGGTAACGGATAATTGGCAACCATCGTCTCATCTTTGTGGTAGTACAGCAGTTTGTCATTTTGATTGTTCCACCACATTCCTTTCTTGATGCCAAATTCTTGACGATGGGTATAATCGCTTCCATTGACAATCCCTTTGTCTGTATCGTTGGTTACAGCGGTAATTTTGCCGTTTTTGTCAACAATTGCGATGTTGTTGTCTACTAAATAGGCGATTTTTGAAAAATCCGAACTGACCTCGCGATTAGCTCCCTTGTTGTCATTACCGATAAAACTTTCAATATTTTTTGATTTAATGTTGTAAGCTACCGTATAGGTTTTATCTTTTCCTTCAACTTGCAGTAATAGTGCATTTCCGTCGCGCCATTTGTAGTCGTAAGGAAATACGCGCAAACTAAATGTTTCGTTCGGGAGAGCTGTTTTTAGTGCTTTTTCGAGATCTGTTTTAGATACGAGATTTGTTTCGCTCCAGTTGTTGGAAGCGCTTTTGGATAATAGGTTCTGGTACGATTTATCGAGATAGGAGAGGTTGTTTGATTTTGGGATCCACGATGCTCCGGCTATCGACGTTGGGGCATACGTGCGGGGACCAAATACTGTTTCTTCTAAATTGAGGTTGCGTTGTGCATAGCTGCTGATGGAGCTTGCCAACAAGAAGAATAGCGCAATTCTTTTCATTAAACTGTAATATTGTGTGAATGTTTATACTCAACGGCATAAGTGAGCCCATTCCAGTGGTTATTTGCGTGTCATTAATCCACTCACATAAGGCTTCTAAGTCTATTGCGGTAAGAAATTAATGGGGCAAGTAGCTCATTACATTCCGTTTGTTTTTAAATTTTATAGGGCTAAATTAGGGAAATAGCCCTATAAAACCTAATACAGAATTGTTGCTTTTCTAACTAAAATTGTTTGCTGCAAACCTATAGTTTACGTAACCAGATGTTTCGGAATTGGACCAAATCACCGTGATCCTGCAGTATAATTGTTTGCTGCAAACCTATAGTTTACGTAACCAGATGTTTCGGAATTGGACCAAATCACCGTGATCCTGCAGTATAATTGTTTGCTGCAAACCTATAGTTTACGTAACCAGATGTTTCGGAATTGGACCAAATCACCGTGATCCTGCAGTATAATTGTTTGCTGCAAACCTATAGTTTACGTAACCAGATGTTTCGGAATTG
>Ga0213829_1002107_pt1 | contig 13368 bp, 7 predicted proteins | sample MC6MC0896MG_FD_180665 | JGI IMG/M metagenome (GOLD analysis project Ga0213829, IMG submission 180665) | Enriched soil aggregate microbial communities from Iowa State University, Ames, United States - MC6-MC0896-MG | ecosystem: Environmental > Terrestrial > Soil > Unclassified | place: USA: Iowa...
TGATCCAGGGCAGCCACCTGATCGTGCCGCGCCTGTACGAAGGCGACCACGCCTATATCCTGCAGAACGAAGACCAACGCATCGTCTTCTGCATCCCGTATCTGGACCGTTTCACCCTGATCGGCACAACTGACCGCGAGTACAGCGGCGACCCGGCCAAGGTGGCGATTACCGAGCAGGAAACCGACTACCTGCTGAAGGTGGTCAACGCGCACTTCAATCATCAGCTGAGCCGCGGCGATATCCTGCACACCTATTCCGGCGTGCGGCCGCTGTGCAACGACGAGTCGGACAACCCTTCGGCGGTCACGCGTGACTACACCCTTGCGCTGTCCGCTACACAAGGCGAGGCGCCGTTGCTGTCGGTGTTCGGCGGCAAACTGACCACGTACCGCAAGCTTGCCGAGTCGGCCATGGCAGAGCTCAAGCCGTTCTTCAGCCAGATGGGCCAAAGCTGGACAGCCCACGCAGCGCTGCCCGGCGGTGAAGGCATGAGCACGCCTCAGGCACTGGTCGATGAATTGCTCGCGCGTCATCAGTGGCTTGCACCAGACATCGCCAAGCGCTGGGCCGTAACCTACGGCAGCCGCACCTGGCAACTGCTCCAAGGGGTAACTGGCCCGGACGATCTGGGCCAGGCGATTGGCGGTGGCCTGTTCACCCGGGAAGTGGATTACCTGCGTGAAACCGAATGGGCCGTCAGCACCCAGGATGTCCTCTGGCGCAGGACCAAACTGGGGCTGTTTACCAGCGCAAGCGAACAGCGCGCCCTGGCGGATTACCTGGCTCAGCGCGACGCCTGCAGCGACGCCGCCTGAACCTTGCGCGGCGACCGCATGGCGGTCGCCCCCGCTCAACCCTCCCGCTCGTATGCCTCCCTTGCCAACTCCAGGTACAGAGCACGTTCTTCGCTATTGAGCGCCTCCATCAATGTGAGGGCGTTCTGCAGGTACGGCTGTTCGCCCGACAGCCCAGCCTGGCGCTCATCAGCCTCCAGCTGTTCATGAAACGGCGCAGCCATTGCTTCGAAGCGCTCGGGGTAGCGATTGCGCACATAGCCTTGCCAGAACTCCCGTTGCGCCAGTGCACGGCTCAGCCCGTCTATGTTCTCCCCGGCGAGGACGGTTGTGCCCGCACGCATGATCCGCGTAGGGGTGACACCGCTGTGCTCGAGGTAGTTCATGTGCCGTGGTTGCGCCGGTAGATCGAGCCTGTCAGCCAGGTAAACCCGGTAGGCAAGGTAAACCTCGACATCATCCACGGCGGCATAGGGGTCCTGGCGCATTTCCTGAATATGCCGCGCGGCGATACTGTCCACTTCATCCAGGCGATACAGCGAGCGCCCTAGCCTCAGCAAGGTCGCTTCGGCCCGCGTGCCGGTTTCTCCTGCCGCATGCAAGGCAACATGGGTTCTGACTTCCAGTTGGCTGAGGATCAGCAACAGCCGGTCCTCACAGGTTCCACGGCCCTGGGCCTGCCAGAACACCGCTTCGCGCACATCGGCGTTGTCGACGCAAAGTTCGAGGATCCGCCATACCCTGTCGCGGTAAGAGCGCGGATGATCGAGGAAGTCATCGGTTCTTGCAAAATCCCTCAGAAAGCGAAAAAGGTCTGCCGACTGCAATTCATGGGACAATTGTGTCCAGATCTGCGTGCGCTGGGTGCGTATGGCGGGGTCGGCAGTGCCCATCCATAGTTCCAGCAAGGTGCTGTCGTCGACGGCGTGATGATAGGAATCGCGGCGCTGGATGGGCGCAACACTCCTGCTGCGGGCCACCAGGGCTTCACTCGCTTCATCCAGGGGGTTGTCATGCAATGACAGCCGCTGCAGGCGATGGCGCAGGCTGCGCAAATCCCCGTTCAACTGGCGAATCTGGTTCTCGCGAATATCCACCAAGCCCCTCCAGGGCAGAAGCGCCTCTTCTGGCAAGGCCTGCAGCCCGGTCGCACGTAGCGATACCTCGCGTAAATGACGCAGCCCCGCCAGCTCGGGGACCTGGCCCAGCGGGTTGTAGCTCAGATCCAGTTGCTGGAGCATTGAAAGGCTTGCCAGTCTTCGGTTGCCTGCGGCATCAACGGTAATCCGGTTACCCGCCAGTCGCAGCGTACGCAGCTCGGTCAGGCGTTCCAGGCCCACCGGCAAGGTGGTCAACTGGTTGTCCCGCAGGTCCAGCTCGCGCAGGTGAGAGAACCTGCGCAGAAAACCTTCATCAATTTGATCAAGGCTCATGTTGCGCAAGGTCAGGCGCCGAACATGGCCAAACTCGATGCCGGGCGGCAAGGTCGGCAAACTGCCTACCTGCTCGCCATCGATATGCAGCACGAAGTCATCACCGGCAATGCCAGCCGTCTTGCGTCGCCAGGTGCGACGGATCTGGTTGACCACGCGTTGTCGCCTGAGCCCATCAATGAAGTTCACACGCTGGCGCTGCCAGGTATCCAGCGCTGCGCGCAGGCTTTGCAACTGCTGTTGAAGGCTGCTCAAGTGCTCCCAGAGCCCGATCCTGCGGCGCGCCAGTTCGCGCAGGTAAGCGTCCAGCTGTATGTCGGTCAAGGTCGGAAAGATGTCATGTATACCGCGACGTATCGACTGGCGGCTGCTCTCTGCGCGGCCACTCAATACATAGCCGTTGCGCCCGTCGGCAATTCGCTGCGGTGGGCGATAGCGCTCTGCGATCGGCTGCAGGCCGATTGCTTTCGCGGCTTTTTCGCGATCGACGCCGCCGTGTCGAGAGAGCCTCTGGCCTAGTTCACGGGCCGTCAGCCGAGGACCGCCAAGGGCCACTTTCTGAGGGGCCTCAAGCGTGAGCAGCAAGCAGGACAACCAGTCCGTGGCTGGCCCTGCCGGGTTGGCCTCACTCAAGTGATAGCCCTGCTCGTTCTGGATGATGCATCTGATGTGCGACGCGTCGTCAGGCCCCTTCGACGCCAGCAGACGACCGCCCGGTTCCCCAAGCCGCAATTCGATCCGCACCGACGGCGGCCATGGCGCCAGTTCATCGATCAGTTCCAAAGCCAGCCGCTGGGTATCGGCATTGACCGCACCTTCGTGCTCGAACCCCATCAGAGCACGGTCCAGCCGGCTTTCCCGCAAGAACCAGCGGGCACCCTCGGCCATGGCCAATGGCACACGGCCACTGGCCAGCAGTACCTCGATTTGCTCGCTGTTTGCCCGCTCGAGGAGCTCCTCGGCACCACTCACGGACAAGCCTGGGAATGCCCTGAGCAGTATGGCCCCAGCAGCAGAGGGTGTGCCTTGCCAAGTAGCCAACTGCCGTTCGAACGCAGCGCCACGCAGCTGAGGGGCGAGTGCATGGCACTCATAGCGTGCGTGGGCATCGAACAGCCGTGCTGGGGCTGGCGCCTCTTGCAGGTGCAGATGGCGCAGTTGATTGTGTTCCAGCCCGGTAATGCGAAGCAGCGTTTCGGCGGTCTGGTCGGAGGCTTGCGCAAAGTCCCCGCCAAATCTGCGCAGCAGCGGGCCGCCGCCATCGAGGTGATGGGCCGAGACCTGCCGAGCCGCCAGGCGGGAGCGGCCCTCGCCCTCGTGCAAGGGCGTGAGCGCATCGACAAACGGCACCCGCTCAAGCACCCGACCCACCCCCGCTACCCCGACGCCCACCACCGCACCGACGGCCACGTTCTCTGCCACGCCAAACAGGTGATCCAGTGCCCCTTGGCGGTCACCAAGCTGCCAGTCGGCATAGCCTTTGTAGACTTCGCTGACCACCTCCACCGCAGCCACAGCGAACATCACCTCCCCTAGCACCGGAATGAACAGCCCGGCCAGGTTGAGCGCATCGAGTGCCGCACCCTTGAGAGTCTCCAGGCGATCATGGCGCTCAATTGCGGTTTCGTCGGCGGTGGGCACTGCCAGGCTTCTTGCATCATCGAGCATCTTGTCGACCTGCAAGCCACGCAGATAGGCGAACAAAGGTGCTTCGATGGCGAAGTTGCGCCCGTCCAGAACAGCGGGCGCTTGCGCGTTGCTCGCTTTGATCAGGCGCTCCAGGGTGGCTGTGAAGGTCGGCCGATCACGCTCACTGATGAAGCGACTGAAAAAGGATCGGTAATCAGGCGCCCGGAGCTTTTTGGCCAACGACTGATACAAGGCGTCCCACGAGGCATGCCGGGACACCGGACGAGACGGATCCTGCGGTATCCAGCTGATGACCCCCTCCAGCGCCCCCTCGGCGCTCTCGCGCAGCTCCAGGGTGACAACCCCATGGATACGCTTGCCCAACAGAAACAACTGGCGAGGTGTAACGACACCGGGGGCCGCGGCCACGATGGGTTTGCCTGCAATCACAGGCAACAAGCGCAGGTAGTCGCGTTCGTCCAGCTCGGACTTGATCCTGGCCATGCGCACAGCCACGTCCAGCTTGGCGCCCAGGCTTTCTTCCAACATGCGCTCCACCGCCACACGGGCAAAATCCTTCGGCGCCGGCGGCCTGCTCTTTGGAAACAGTTGCGCATGCAGCATCTGCTGATACTGCCCACCAATATCCAGCGCTCTGCAGCAGCGGGCAAACGCCTCGAACGCCAGTGGCAGCTTCACCCCGCTGGCGTCCTGCAGATGCGCTCGGCGATGCAGCGACGGCACGGTCTCGCTTTCGTGAAAGTTGTGCAGCGCCGCCGTCAGCAAGGGTTGCACGCTATGCAGTGTCCTCCAGGGCGTATACACGCGCGGCGCGGCGCTGGGCATGGGCACATCCAGTTCGATGCAAACCTGCATGCTGCGCACATCGACGTCGGCCAGGCCACGGGCGCGCAGCGCCTGTTCGAGCCGCGGCGTGGCAAAGGCCTCCAGGCTGGGAATGCCAGCCAGGATGTTTCTGACATTTTCCGCAGCGGCCTGCTGATGGCGCAGCGCACTGTGCAATGTTCGAAGAAGGTCGACATCGGCGCTTTTCAACCAATCTGCAAGCTGGCGGGCGATGAAGGCATCGATGGAATCGGAAGGGATCGGAATGGCGGACACGATATGAGCTCCTGATGGTGAGGCAGCAAGCTCAACATTTGCCATTCGTTAAGAGGTGCTATTTAAAGCTGATGCGCAGTGCTGTGCCGACCAACCCTCGTTCGGATTGCCGAACGGAAAAAATCCACGCATTCGGCGTTCCGACCACCAAGCAAACCCCAAAAACCTTCATATAGGGTTCATGCCCAGGCTTTGCGGGGGGTTATGATCATTGGCAGAGCTTGGCACGAGTCATGCTCTACACTTGGAAGCCGAATGCACAGCGCTTCATGCTGTATTCGTTGAACGAAAGAGTCCGCCAACGGCTCCATAAAAAAAACAAACACGTCGAGGAAAATTTGATGCGTATCGTTCGTCAATTGCTGGGCGCCGCCATCGCGGCTGCAGTCATCGCTTCGCCCGCCATGGCCGAAGAGCTGACCGGCACCCTGAAGAAGATCAAGGATTCGGGCACCATCACCCTGGGCCACCGCGACTCCTCCATTCCGTTTTCCTACCTGGCAGGCAAGCCGGAGCCCGTGGGCTATTCCCACGACATCCAGCTGGCCGTGGTCGACGCCCTGAAGAAGCAACTGGGCACCGACATCAAGGTCAAGTACAACCTCGTCACCTCGCAAACCCGCATCCCGCTGGTGCAGAACGGCACCGTGGACCTTGAGTGCGGCTCCACCACCAACAACGTCGAGCGCCAGCAGCAAGTCGGCTTCTCGGTCGGTATCTTCGAAGTCGGCACGCGCCTGCTGACCAAGGTCAAGGATGGTCAGCCATCGTATAAAGACTTCCCGGACCTGGCCGGCAAGAACGTGGTGACCACCGCCGGCACCACCTCCGAGCGCATCCTCAAGGCAATGAACGCCGACAAGCAGATGAAGATGAACGTGATTTCCGCCAAGGACCACGGAGAAGCCTTCAACATGCTCGAGAGCGGCCGCGCCGTGGCCTTCATGATGGACGACGCCCTGCTGGCCGGTGAAATGGCCAAGGCGCGCAAGCCATCGGACTGGGTCATCACCGGCACCCCTCAGTCGTACGAAATCTACGGCTGCATGGTGCGCAAGGAAGATGCTGCGTTCAAGAAAGCGGTCGACGAGGCCATCGTGGGCTACTTCAAGTCGGGCGAAGTCAACAAGAGCTACGACAAGTGGTTCAATCAGCCGATCCCGCCTAAAGGCCTGAACCTGCAGTTCCCGATGAGCGATGAGCTGAAAAAACTGATCGCCGAGCCGACCGACAAGGCCGCGGACGAGAAGAAGTCCTGATCCTCAGATAGTGGCCTGGTGCGCAAGCGCACGAATCAATTCTACAGGCCACTCATTAGTGTCTAACCTTTCATCCGAGGGCGCATGCCGCCCTTGGATGCTCGAAGGTGCCCGTGAAACAACCGTCTGAGGGGAAATCCCGATGAATTACAACTGGGACTGGGGCGTGTTCTTCAAGTCCACCGGCGTGGGCAGCGAAACCTATCTGGACTGGTACATCACCGGCCTGGGCTGGACCATCGCCATCGCCATCACCGCCTGGATCATCGCGCTGCTGCTGGGGTCTGTCCTCGGGGTCATGCGTACCGTGCCCAACCGCTTGGTATCGGGCATAGCCACCGCTTACGTGGAGCTGTTCCGCAACGTGCCACTGCTGGTGCAGCTGTTCATCTGGTACTTCCTGGTACCCGACCTGCTGCCCGAAGGCCTGCAGGAATGGTTCAAGCAGGACCTCAACCCGACCACCTCGGCGTTGATCAGCGTGATCGTCTGCCTTGGCCTGTTTACCGCCGCCCGCGTCTGCGAACAGGTGCGCACCGGTATCCAGGCGCTGCCCAGGGGCCAGGAAGCCGCCGCACGCGCCATGGGCTTCAGCCTGCCGCAGATCTACAACAATGTGCTGCTGCCGCAGGCCTACCGGATCATCATCCCGCCGCTCACTTCGGAGTTTCTCAACGTCTTCAAGAACTCCTCGGTGGCGTCGTTGATCGGCCTGATGGAGCTGCTGGCGCAGACCAAACAGACCGCAGAATTTTCCGCCAACCTGTTCGAGGCATTCACCCTGGCCACCCTCATCTACTTCACCCTGAACATGGGCCTGATGCTGCTCATGCGCGTGGTCGAGAAGAAAGTCGCGGTGCCGGGCCTGATTTCCGTGGGGGGCAAGTAAATGGAAATGGATTTCAGCGAAATCATCCCCGCCCTGCCCGCCCTCTGGGACGGCATGGTGATGACCCTGAAGCTGATGGTCATGGGAGTGATCGGCGGTATCGCGCTGGGCACCATCCTGGCATTGATGCGCCTGTCGTCGAGCAAGCTGCTGTCGCGGGTAGCTGGCGCTTACGTCAACTATTTCCGCTCGATCCCGCTGCTGCTGGTGATCACCTGGTTCTACCTGGCGGTGCCGTTCGTGCTGCGCTGGATCACCGGCGAAGACACCCCGGTGGGTGCCTTCACCTCTTGCGTGGTCGCCTTCATGATGTTCGAGGCGGCGTACTTCTGCGAGATCGTCCGTGCCGGCGTGCAGTCGATCTCCAAAGGGCAGATGGGCGCGGCGCAAGCGCTGGGCATGAACTACGCGCAGACCATGCGCCTGATCATCCTGCCCCAGGCCTTCCGCAAGATGACCCCGCTGCTGTTGCAGCAGAGCATCATCCTGTTCCAGGACACCTCGCTGGTATACACCGTGGGCCTGGTGGACTTCCTCAACTCGGCACGCTCCAACGGCGACATCATCGGGCGCTCCCATGAGTTCCTGATCTTCGCCGGGGTCGTCTACTTCCTCATCAGCTTCTCCGCTTCGTGGCTGGTCAAGCGCCTGCAAAAAAGGATCACCGTATGATTTCCATCAAGAACGTCAACAAGTGGTACGGCGACTTCCAGGTACTGACCGACTGCAGCACCGACGTCAAGAAGGGTGAAGTGGTGGTGGTGTGCGGCCCTTCGGGCTCGGGCAAGTCCACCCTGATCAAGTGCGTCAATGCGCTGGAACCGTTCCAGAAGGGCGACGTGGTGGTCGATGGCACCTCGATTGCCGACCCGAAAACCAACCTGCCCAAGCTGCGTTCGCGGGTGGGCATGGTGTTTCAGCACTTCGAGCTGTTCCCGCACCTGACCATTACCGAAAACCTGACCATCGCCCAGCGCAAGGTGCTGGGCCGCAGTGAGGCGGAAGCCACCCAGAAAGGCCTGGCCCTGCTGGAGCGTGTGGGCCTCAGCGCGCACGCCAAGAAACACCCCGGCCAGCTCTCCGGTGGCCAGCAGCAGCGTGTGGCAATCGCCCGCGCGCTGGCAATGGACCCGATCGTCATGCTGTTCGACGAGCCCACCTCGGCGCTGGACCCGGAAATGGTCAGCGAAGTACTGGACGTGATGGTGCAGCTGGCTCACGAAGGCATGACCATGATGTGCGTGACCCACGAAATGGGCTTTGCCCGCAAGGTTGCCAACCGGGTCATCTTCATGGACAAAGGCAGCATCATCGAAGACTGCACCAAGGAAGAGTTCTTCGGTGACCAGAGTGCCCGCGACCAGCGCACCCAGCACTTCCTCAGCAAGATCCTGCAACACTAAGCCGGCCACAGTTTCCGCTGCCCCGGGTTGCTCCGGGCAGCGGATGCTGGTCGTGACAAGGCCACTGTGATGAAATGCGACCCCTCGCTACTTCTCCCTGCCAAGCCTGCCGTGAAATCCCGCCTGATCCGCCAATTGTTGCTACCGCCCCTGGTCATCCTGTTGATGGTCGGTTTGGGCCTGGCCGGTTATCTGGTCAGCGAAAGCAACGGCATCCGCGCCCTCAGCGAAAACGGCGAACGCCAGCTGGAGCTGCACGCACGCACGGTCGAAAGCGAAATCAGCAAGTACACCTACTTGCCGAGCCTGCTGGAGCTGGAAGACAGCGTGTCGCTGTTGCTCACCAACCCTGATGGCGCCAACCGGCAGACCGTCAACGAATACCTCGAAGGCCTCAACCGCCGCAGCCGCAGCCGGGCGATCTTCGTCCTCGATACCAATGGCCGGGTGCAGGCCACCAGCAACTGGCGCGATGCCGACTCGTTCCTCGGTGAAGACCTGTCATTCCGTGCCTACTTCCAGACCGCCGTGCGTGGCGAACCGGGCCGCTTCTACGGCATCGGCAGCACCACCGGCGAAGCCGGCTACTACCTGGCCCATGGCCTGGAAGAACACGGCAAGATCATTGGCGTGGCGGTGATCAAGGTGCGCCTCGACACCCTTGAGGAGCGCTGGCAGCGCGCCCGCCTGGAAGCCTTCGTCAGCGACGAAAACGGCATCATCATCCTCTCCAGCGACCCTGCGCGGCGCTTGAAGTCGGTACGCCCGCTGACGCCGCAAATCAAGGAGCGGCTGGCGCGTAGCCTGCAATATTACTGGTGGCCACTGAACGAGCTGCAGCCGCTGGCCCGCGAGACGCTGGCCGATGGCGTGGAGAAATTGACCTTCCCGGCCAACAGCGAAACCGCCCACGGCAAACCCCATGAGGTGGCGTACCTGGCGCAAACCCGGCGCCTGGTGGATACCCCCTGGCATTTCACCCTGCTCACCCCTCTGCAGGACTTGCGCCGCGAATCGATGGTGCAAGGCATTCTGGTCGGCGTGGCGTTCGCCCTGCTGGCGATACTTGGCATCGCCTGGAACGAGCGGCGCAAGGTGATCGCCACCCGCCTGGCCGCGCGCGAGGCGCTGGAAGAAGCCAACAGCCAGCTGGAGCGGCGCATCGCCGACCGCACCGCCGACCTGCGCGCCAGCAACGAACGGCTCAAGGGCCAGATTCGCGAGCGCCGCCACGCCGAACAGACACTGCGCCATGCCCAGGACGAGCTGGTACAGGCCGGCAAGCTGGCGGCCATCGGGCAGATGTCCACCAGCATTGCCCACGAGCTCAACCAGCCGCTGGCGGCGCTGCGCACCTTGTCCGGCAATACCGTGCGCTTCCTCGAGCGCGGCGCGCTGGAAACCGCCAGCACCAACCTGCGCACCATGAACGACCTGATCGACCGCATGGGCCGCATCACCGCCAGCCTGCGCTCGTTCGCCCGGCGTGGCGACGACCGCGGCCAGGCCTCGCTGGCCAAGGCTGTCGAGGCCACCTTGCAGGTGTTGGCCAACCGCATCAGCGGTTGCCACCTGAAGCTGCACAGCCAGTTCGACGACCAGCAACTGGCCATCGACCAGACCCGCCTGGAGCAGATCCTGGTCAACCTGATCGGCAACGCCCTCGATGCCATGGCTACCCAGCCCCTGCCTGAGCTGTGGCTGGAAGGCGAGCTGCATGGCGACAAATACCGCCTGCGGGTGCGCGACAATGGCCACGGCATCGATGCCGAAGCGCGCAAGCACCTGTTCGAACCGTTCTTCACCACCAAGCCGGGCGAACATGGCCTGGGCCTGGGCCTGACCCTGTCGGCGAGCCTTGCCGCTGCGGCCAAAGGCAGCCTCAACGTCGAACACCCAGCCAGCGGCGGAACGGCCTTCGTCCTCGCTCTGCCGCTGGTCTCCCCCCCTAACGAATCGGCAGAGCAACCATGAACCAAGCGCCTCTTACCGTCCTGATCGTCGAAGACGACCCGCATGTGCTGCTCGGTTGCCAGCAGGCGCTGGCCCTGGAAGACATCGCCTGCGAAGGTGTGGGCAGCGCCGAGCAGGCACTGGAACGTATCAGTGATGACTTCGCCGGTATCGTCGTCAGCGACATCCGCCTGCCGGGCATCGACGGCCTCGAATTGCTCAACCGCCTCAAGGCGCGCGACCGCAGCCTGCCGGTGGTGCTGATCACAGGTCACGGTGATATCGACATGGCGGTCGGTGCCATGCGCAACGGCGCCTACGACTTCATGGAAAAGCCCTTCTCGCCAGAGCGCCTGGTTGACGTAGTGCGCCGCGCCCTCGAACAGCGCGGGCTGTCGCGTGAGGTGCTGGCCCTGCGCCGCCAACTCGCCGAGCAGAGCAGCCTGGAGGGCCGCATCATTGGCCGCTCGCCAGCCATGGAGCAGCTGCGTGAACTGATCGCCAACGTCGCCGACACCTCGGCCAACGTGCTGATCGAAGGCGAAACCGGTACCGGCAAGGAACTGGTTGCCCGCTGCCTGCACGACTTCAGCCGCCGCCAGAGCCAGCCGTTCGTCGCGTTGAACTGCGGCGGCCTGCCGGAAAACCTGTTCGAAAGCGAAATTTTCGGCCACGAGGCGAATGCCTTCACCGGTGCGGGCAAGCGCCGCATCGGCAAGATCGAGCACGCCAATGGCGGCACACTGTTCCTCGATGAAGTCGAGAGCATGCCGATCAACCTGCAGATCAAACTGCTGCGGGTATTGCAGGAGCGTACCTTGGAGCGCCTGGGCTCGAACCAGAGCATTGCGGTGGATTGCCGGGTGATCGCCGCCACCAAGGCCGACCTCGATGCCCTTGGCCAGAGCGGGCAGTTCCGCAGCGACTTGTACTACCGCCTGAACGTCGTGACCCTGGAACTACCGCCGCTGCGCGAGCGCCGCGAAGATATTCTGCAGTTGTTCGAGCACTTCCTGCAGCAGTCGGCGCTGCGCTTCGACCGCGAAGCGCCGACCCTGGACAGCCAGACTTTGTCGCGCCTGATGGCCCACGACTGGCCAGGCAACGTGCGTGAACTGCGCAATGTTGCCGAGCGCTATGCCCTGGGCCTGCCGGCTTTCAAGAAAGGCCCTAGCGGCGGTGCCAGCCAGGGCCTGGGGTTCGCCGAGGCGGTTGAAGCGTTCGAGCGCAACCTGCTCAGCGATGCGTTGCAGCGCACGGGTGGCAACCTCAGCCAGGCCAGCCAGGATCTGGGCATGGCCAAGACCACGCTGTTCGACAAGGTGAAGAAGTACGGGCTTGGCTGAAAACAGATGCGCTCTGCTTCGCGGGTAAACCCGCGTAAAGAGCGCTGGTATCACAGGCCGGCAATGTGCGTAACGTCCTGGCGATGTGACTGCAGGTAAGGCAACACCGCCCCCAGCAACGGCGCCTTGAACGGCTCCTGGAAGCGGTGCGCCAACCCCGGTATCAGCCGCAACTGGCTGCCCTGGATATGAGCCGCCAGGTGCACACCATGCATCACCGGCAACAACGGATCGGCCGTGCCATGCACCACCAGGGTCGGCACGCGCAATGCGTTCAGCAACGCCACCCGGCTAGGTTCGGCGAGAATCGCCATGATCTGACGCTTCGCGCCCTCGGGGTTGAACGCCCGGTCGTAAGCCACCGCAGCCTGCTCCAACAGCGCTGCCCGGTCATCGCGCACCTGCGGGCTGCCCAGCGCCGCCAGCAGGTCGGCCTGCTGTTCGATCGCCACCTCGCGATTGGGCGCACTGCGCCGGGCCAGCAGCTGCACCAGTGCAGGGTCCGGCGCGGGCAGGCCTGCTGCGCCGGAGCTGGACATCACCAGGGTCAGGCTGCGCACCCGCTCCGGTGCCATCGCTGCCAGGTGTTGGGCGATCATTCCACCCATGCTCACACCCAGTACATGGAATTGGCGAATGCCCAATGCATCCATCAGGCGCAGCCCATCACCCGCCATGTCGGTCAACGTATAAGGTGCGGCAACTGGCAACCCAAGCTTGTAGCGCAGCAGCTCGACGGTCAGGTTGGCCGAAGGGGGCAGCTGGTTCCAGCGCGACAGGCCGACATCGCGATTGTCGTAGCGAATCACCCGAAAGCCCTGACGGCACAACGCCTCGACCACATCGTCCGGCCAGTGGATCAATTGCCCACCCAGCCCCATCACCAGCAATAACGCCGGGTCACGGGGTGCACCGACGCTCTGGTAAACCAGGCTCAGGTCACCCAGTTCGGCCCGTTGAACCGCTACGTGAGCCTCACAGCGCTGATCGGCGAAGCTCGCCGGAACGCTGACCAGAAAGAACAAAACCAGCAGTAAAGCCCGCATGAAAGAAACACCAGAATGCAGATCCCCAGTAGAGCGCGAGTCTGATGAATTTAATTCAGCCGCGCTGCCACAGTTCGGTGACAGTTTGATGAACCCTGCCGAGCGGTGCGGCCGAAGGTCCAGTCGACAGCGCGCGCAACATGAGGGAAACTCAACTCATTCCTTGTTAACTCAAATTTTTCTCTCGGAGCCTGCCGTGCTGGAGATGCGCCACCTGAAAACCCTTCACGCCCTGCGCGAGGCCGACAGCCTGGTGGAGGCCGCTGAGCGCCTGCACCTGACCCAATCGGCGCTGTCGCATCAGTTCAAGGAGCTGGAAGAGCGCCTGGGCCTGCCGCTGTTCGTGCGCAAGACCAAGCCGATTCGCTTCACCAGCGCCGGCCTGCGCCTGCTGCAGCTGGCCGATGCCACCCTGCCGCTGCTGCGCGGCGCCGAGCGTGATATCGCCCGCCTGGCCGGCGGTACAGCGGGGCGCCTGCACATGGCCATCG
>Ga0213829_1002110_pt1 | contig 13359 bp, 7 predicted proteins | sample MC6MC0896MG_FD_180665 | JGI IMG/M metagenome (GOLD analysis project Ga0213829, IMG submission 180665) | Enriched soil aggregate microbial communities from Iowa State University, Ames, United States - MC6-MC0896-MG | ecosystem: Environmental > Terrestrial > Soil > Unclassified | place: USA: Iowa...
CAGTTTCTAATAACATCATCTCACTTATTTACGTTTACGTCTAATTAATATCACTACACCGGTCAATAGGATCAGTACCGGCACTACATAGACCATTACCGCACGCTGCGACTCCGCCGCTGTCTGGGAAATGCTCAACCGTACATCCCGCGGTTCGATCACAGGGGCATATACCGGAAGCCGGTTGTTGTCCAGCCAGCTGAAGAGTGCGATGGAAAATAGCCCTGATCCTCTCCGCAAGGTCGATAGGAAATCCGCATCGCCCGCTATCAATACACGCTGCTCCTGTTGTGCCGTCTTGCGAGACAGTCCCAATAAGGTGGTATAGCTTGCTTTTCTGGTATCGCCCAATGCTGGTGTATATACTGGGGGTACGGAGTCGATCACCAGTCTGGTCAACGTGTTGTAGGCCTCACGCTTAGGTTCTGTTTTCAAAATATGGAACGGTTTAAAATCAGTTGTTGCAGTAAGACTTACTTCTGCTGTACCCCGCATGTCCAAACTGCCCTGCACGACGGGTTTTCCTGCCGCTAGCCGGTCACGTTCGGACTTATACTGCTCGCTCAGGTTGAAACCTTCTTTGGTGATATTTGGACGGATCACATCGGGAGTTTCATTTTTGCTCAGCTCAACGAGTGTTCCCGGACTCAACTGGACGCCCATCGTCGCCAATAAGGGATTGATCATGGTCTGTTTGCCTGGCTCACCGACAAAAAGTGCTTGACCTCCCTGCTGTAGATAAGCCTGTATTTTGGCTTGTTTCAATGGACTTAATGTTGTTTTTGGATCGGCGACAACCAATGCTGCTGTTCCGGCAGGTATATCTTGTTTGTCCAGGTTGATACTATCACTGTCGAACCCTACATTCACCAGTCCAGCTCTATTATTAATATCCTTGGCCATATAGTAATAATCCCGTTCACCTGTCTTATAGATATCCCGTTCCAAATTACCTGTGCTAAAGCGTATCATCGGCAGTCTACTCTGCTGTAAGCGCTTAAAAGCTGCTGTGACATTCATCTGGTTTGGCCAGAAAACATCATCGTCAAACGTGCGCAAAAAAGTCTTGCGTCCCTGATATTCCAGTTGGATCACGACCCGCTTATTTTCGGCTGTCAGATCGATACGTTTGTGAATCTCCTGCGGTGTTAAAAATAGATCGATGTCCACGTTCATTGCCTTGGCTTGGATCTTGGCAATCTCTTGTAGGGATTTATTTGGAAATTGCTTGTAAAGACTGCTGTCACCTGGCATGAGGTCATAATAGTACACATACTCAAATTCCATATCTGGTTTGAAGCGCACATAATATTCCCATAGCCGCATTTCATAGTCCTTACGTTGACTCGGGAGACCACCGAGATGTACCCCGCCACCGAGAAGATTGACATATAATGTCGCTTTTAATGGTGATTTTTTATCAAACTCTGCAATCACAGCCTGTGTATTGGGGTGGATCGTATTATTCCCATCACGGGTCACATCCCAATAGCCTATGAATGCGGGACGGGATGAAACATAACCAAAAATCAGAACAATCGACAGCACGACCAAATATTGCGAAACGGTCTTTAAGCGGGATTTGGACTCCATCGCTCCCTTAACTTTGAAATAGGTAAAGAAAAGGAACATGCAGATAATCAGCAAAAAGTACAGAACATCACTTGTGGATACCAAACCTTTTAGCAGCCGGTCGGTCCGACCGGCCATGGATAAGAAATAGGTGAAATCGCGTACAAAATCATATTGTTGTCCGATTCCGCCGATCATTGATAAGCCAAATATCACTAAGAAAGTCGCCACCCCTGATACAATCTGATAGGTACTCAGGCTACTCATAAAAATACCGATGGACGCATAGCCGCAGATCAATAAAAAAAGACCGATCAGAGCTGATACGACCAAACCACCATCTACTTGCTCAATACTCAACAGGCTGGCTACCAAAAAGACGCTAACCATAGCCAGCAGACAGAGGCAGTACAGCACTATCGCCAGGTATTTGCCCAACACAATATGTTGGGGTTTGATGGGTGACGAGTGCAGCAATTTGATACTACCGCTGTTAAGCTCACGACTGATCAGGCCCATCGTCAATAAGGGTAGAAAAAAATATAGGTTATTTGTCACCGAACTGAACAATTGACCTTTTAATAATATAATATCGGTCAGTGAAGCGCCGAAGCCTTCGAAAGCAGGATTATTCTGTATTTGAATTTCCTGAAAATTCGCCATCATGCAAAGCTGTTGGGTATATCCCAAGGCGCATAAAATCCAAAAGGCGATGCCCAAAAACCAGGCTACAGGCGAGTAAAAAAGATGACGTATTTCATTAAGCGCAATCTTATAGATAAGTTTCATCGAATTAGCTTTATATTAAATAATCGTTATTACCAAAATCGTTGTAAGCGACATTAATTCACCTGATTGGACAATTGTTTGAAAACATCTTCCAGTCCTCCTTTTTCGAGGTTGATCGCACGCAGGCGCCACCCCTGTTCTACACTGGCTGCAACGATGCGTTCGGCAATTTCCTCGCCACCATCAAAGAATACCCGTACCTGCTTTTCGCTCTGAAAGTCTACTTTCGTAATACCCGGTATGGCCAGTAAAGCACCGGATACCGGTGGATTCTCCAGCTGCATCAATAAACTTTGAGGTTGCAGGTAATTGTTAAAAGCATCCATGGTGTCCGAGAAGATAACCCGTCCGCCCTCAATCATAATGATATCACGACAGAGTGCATGGATTTCACTCATGACATGCGACGAGAGCAGCACAGTATGATCCTGCGCAATGTTGCGGATCAGCTTGCGCACCTCGATCAGCTGATTTGGATCCAGACCATTGGTCGGTTCGTCCATGACCACAAGGCTAGGTTTATGAATAATCGACTGTGCGATGCCCACCCTTTGCTTATAACCTCCTGACAGGTTTTTGATCAGACGGTTGCTAAAATGGCTGATCTGGCATTTTTCCTTGACCTCTTCCACAGCATTTTTGATTTCGCGGCTAGGTACAAGACGAAGTTCGGCTGTATAACGCAGATACTCATCTACGGTCAGATCGGTATAAAGTGGTAAGATCTGCGGAAGGAACCCAATCTGTTGTTTTGCACGGATCGGCTCTTCTCTCAAATCGATCCCATTGATCGAAACAGTTCCTTCGGTTTGATTTAAGGCTCCACAGATAATGTTCATGGTCGTGGACTTGCCGGCTCCATTAGAGCCCAGCAGTCCTACGATCCCGGTCTGGTTGATTTCAATATTGATCTCCCGTATGGCCCAGTGCATGGCATAGCGGTGGGATAGATTGCTTACATGTAATATGCTCATTGCTGCTCGTTGTTCTTTAAATATTAATGAAGTTTGGCATTACCGATGGTCTGAAGATCGATGTTATAATTTGCTTTATAAAAAGCGATGAGGGCTTCATATTTTGCCCGATAGATTCCCGTCGGGTCAAATTCGGGATTAAAATAGAGGGTTTCGAGCTCAGCAAGTGTATGACTGGTGATCCGAGCGATATAATCGCCAAAATCCTGGGTAGCGCTATTGGAGGTGCTATTGAAAATACCAAAATCACGGTAATTCCAACTGGCAACGTTCGAATAATCTATTCCTTTGATAAAGTTAGGCGCCTTTTCGATTTTTTTCCGTTCCATTGCTGACCGCCAGAGGGTGCCATGCAGGTTTCCTTTTACAGCCCTTATTTTTTGTTCCGTAAAGCTGTCCCATCGCGGGCCTACGTGACCAAATGCAACATGGCTTTCGGAGCAAACCGCGTCCATCGGCCCAGGGTCGGGATATCCTGTAGCAAGATCCAGCCAACGGATCTCTTTACTTAGCATAAACTTAAAAGGAAGCAGCTGCTTCAATAGCTCCTCATCGTAGTACCCGAATAATTCCTTATCGAGAAAATTCAGTGCTTTTTCTACGCGATCGGGATCTGCAGGTATCCCCGAGTAGGCCAATCGTAAGGTGAAATTCCAGCGGAAATCTTCTTCTGTAAACTTATACAGTATATACGTACCATACTTTTTATGAAAGTCTACAATCCGCTGATCGAAAGGATGATTCCCCTGTGGCAGGGAATATTGTGACGACTGGTTTTCAGATGGCTGCAAAACAGTTTCTTTACATGCTCCGAGTACCGATATCGCGAATAGGCTCAGAAAAATTATTCTTATTTTATCTTTCATGGCAATCATTATTTAGGTTGGCGAATCGGTGCCAATGGATTTTGGATTAGATTCGGATTGAGCGCAATTGCCGTCCTGGGTATAGGCAATACATAGCCCGGATCACGTTCCTCGAGTACATACTTATTGACTTGTGTTTCAGAGGAGAAGAACCGATGCTCAATGCGCGGCATACCATACCGCCGCAAATCAAACCAACGATGTCCTTCGCCATAAAGCTCGCGCCGTCTTTCGGCACGAACATATTGCAACAGGTCTTTGTCGAGTGCCTGCAAGGTCCAGGGCACATATTTATCCGAGGAGAATCGCTTCTCCCGTAAAGCATTGAGCAGATTAATACATTGCTGGCCTGCATTGCTCGTTCCGGATTTATACAATTGAGCGAATGCTTCGGCCCGATTGAGATAAGCTTCTGATACACGGAATGCCTGGGCAGGGTTGTTGCCTGGATTGAATACCTTTTTGTACACACCATTGGCCAGATAAATACCGTTGCGAAGGTCGCCGGCTACGTAACGCTGTCTCAAATCTGCAGATGCTTTAAAGGCAATCGTATCGGAAACGGAGACATCGTTATATGCCGAAAACGCCCAAATCGTTTCCGGATTACCTGCACTGATCACCGGATTTAGCTGCGCGTCTGGTGGGCCCCAATTGCGCAAATCCATCAGCTTGTAGGTACCGCCGACCAAAACATCTGTATGCTTGATCACTTCAGCCCATTTTTCCATTGACAGATAGACACGCGATGCAAGGAGATGTCCGGCATTGCTGCCCATACGAAATTTATTGTGAACTTGTCCGCTTCCTTCGATAAGCGCTATCCCTTCTTTCAGATCCTTTTCGATCTGTGTATACAGCTCGGCCACCGTATTACGTGGTTTACGGCTCAGCTCCACACCTCCTGTCAACAGGAGCGGAACAGCCAGGTTAGTTTTGGGATCACTCTGGCGATCGTTATAAGGCAGGGCATATAGATTGACCAATTTGAAATAGAGGAAAGCGCGCAACAACTGGGCTTGTCCCCCTACATAATTTTTGAAAGCCTGTTTGCCGGTCACTTTCGGCAGATAATCCAGCGTTGTATTGCAGGCCTGGATAGCTGTATAGATAGATTGCCAAGGAGTGCTACCCCCTAATGTCACTTTATCCATATCCGGTTGCCAGGTGTATATAAACGTGAGGACATCTTTGGCTCGATAAGCATTCATTTCGATATCGTCATGTAGATAGGACTCTTCAGGATAGAAACTATTGCTGTATAATTGCGGATATGCATCACCCAGAAGATATTCATTTAACGATTCAGCTGTTCGGGGTACTACTTCGGACTGTGATGATTCTTCCAAAAACTTGGAGCAGGAGCTTGCTAAGCTTAACAATCCGATTGCGATAAAAATTAAATAAAGTCTCATGATATGCAGGCTTTTAAAAGGATACATTTATACTTAGATTATAGGTTGGTAGTTGAGGAAGTGCAGAGGTGCCAACGCCCGGCAACTCGGGATCTTGTCCTTTCCAGTCTTTGCCGGCTATCCGAAAGACATTGGTCATATCCAATGCTAAGCTCGCGTTGCTCACATGCAATTTTTGTAACAGCGCACTTGGTAAGGTATAGCCAAGTCGAAGATTCCGACATTTCAGATAATCAGCTTTCGACAGGAGAATATCAGATGCATCATACATCGCATATCGACTCATTGTATACCTACCTATCTCAGCATCTTGCACTATATTTCCCTCCACCAAGGCCGGAATATTGGTATGTAGCTCATCCCCGGGCTTTCGCCAGCGATCTATCAATGCGCGCTGCATATTCTGCTCGGGGTTTGGTACATGTTGTCTATTCTGCCCGTTAAATAGTGGATTACGCAATTTATGCGCCCCAAATCCAAAACTGAATTGTGCAGACAAGGACCAGTTGCGGTATCTCAAGTTACTGCCTAATCCGCCCGTGAGGGTGTAATTTCTCACCCCGGCTTTAATTAACCGTTCTTCTAAACCCTTTCCCACAGCATTGGGATCATCATCAAGATTGCTCAACAAAGGCAAGCCATTCTCAGGGTTCAGCCCCGTAAAATCAAAGACGTAGAATGTCCCAAGCGGTTGATCGGTAAGCTGTACTCTCCCGCTCAAATAATCCTGTACTGCAAAAACTTTATGATCGGGACCCTTCGTTATATTATTGATATTTTTAGATGTATTCCCGTTGATGGACCAGGACCAATCTTTTTTACGGATCAGGTTTAGGCTCACAGCCAGGTCCCAGCCTTTATTGGTAATCGTTCCACCATTGATAATCATTGTCCGTACACCGTACTCCTCCGGAACATCCAGATAGGTCAGTGCATCTTGTGTTTTTCTACCATATAGCTGCGCATCAATATTGATCAGCGACTTCAATAAGCCAATTTCAACACCAAAATTAACATCCGACGTTTTTTCCCAGCGAAGATCCGGGTAGGCTAATGAACTCATACTTAACTGGTATTCCTGCGCTACCGGGTGTATCGCTCCGGTAACGGGTATAGTTAGAATCAAGTCCGGGCCCACCGAAGATACTGCATTTCCCCGAACACCATAGGAGCTGCGAAAGTTCAGGTTACTGATCAATTTACTATCGCGCAACCAAGGTTCATCCGTGGCATTCCAACGGCCCGATACACTCCATGCAGGCAGAAAACGACTATTGGTGTATTGGCCGAAGCGGTTAGAGGCCTCCACACGCATACTGGCATCCAAAATATATTTTTGGTCAAAAGCATAACTCGCAGTTCCATACACCGACAACTGATTTTCAATCTTATTCTCCTTGCGTGTACTCGCCCAAACTGAAGCTCGATCTAAATGAACAATACTTTCCCCGCGATCTTTCAGATATCCATATACGTACTGTCCGATTCCTTCCCGCCTGGTACTATTGATTTCCTGCCCCAGATTGAAAGTCATTTGATCACGGTCGTTAAAAAGTTTCTGCTGATAGGTCAGCATATTACGCCAGGAATATTTGAAAAGGTTTGCATTGCGATTGTCGAGGATCCCACCAAATGGCAAGAAAGTCATGCTTTCTTCCGGCCCGCCGGGCAATACAGAGCCGTAATCATAGCCCCGTACTTTCGCGACATCATAGGAGCGTTCGGTAGAGTACTGCTCTGCATTCTGTGTGGAAAACTGTGCACCAAATAAAGACTGAAAATCCAGACCTTTGAGAATATTGTACGATAAGTTGAATGAACTGGCAAATTCAGTTGTTTTGGTGTGATTCCCCGATTGCTCGATCTCGTTCAAGGCATTAAAATGTAAAGATACTGGATGGGTAAAAGCACCGTATACAGGCTCCTTTGATTCGTAAAAAATATCAGGATCGACTGTTCGGCTCGTACGCAATGCGTAGGTATAGGGATTAGTAATCTGGGGATTGTACCCGCTGGACTTATTATAGTTACCATTTAACTGGAAATCAATATGGAGCCTTTTATTTAACTGCGAACTCAGTGCCAGACGCCCACCAATGGAGCTCAGTCCATCCTCTCTGGCAGCCCCCTTATTATTGCTGTAATTGAGGGATGAGTGATAGGTTGTTTTTTCTGAGCCGCCGGAAAGACTGAGTGAATGACTCTGATTGAAGCTGTTACGAAACAACAAATCGAACCAGTCGGTATTGAGGGTTTCTAATCGGCCTACCCGCATATTGAATTCTGCTTCTGTGATCTGATGGTTCAGCAAATCTTTATATACGCTTTCGTACCCGATATTAGTAGGCATTGATTCTAAACGTAATCCTGCATCAATTAACTCTCGAGAAATCTGAACACGCTCTTTGGAATTCATCAGCGATAATCCCTTATAAGAAGGGCGCTGTACAAAACCTAAGCTCGTACTATAATTTATAACATTACCCCCGGCTTTCCCCTTTTTTGTGGTAATCACAATCACGCCATTAGCTGCTCGGGTACCATATAAAGCTGTTGCGGCCGCATCTTTTAAAAAATTGATACTTTCAATATCATTCACGTTGATTCCGTTGATGGAATTTCCCATTAGATCCGCATTGGCCTGATTGATCCCCGAACGAAGAAATGTATCGAAAAAAGAAGGCTCCAGGCCCATTGGATTGTCAGGATTGACATCTATAGGATTCTCCCGGATGATTCCGTCTATCACCCAGATCGGGTTGGCATTTCCCATCAAGGTTGTAGTACCCCGCATCCGCATCCGCGGGATCGAGTTTGGGCTGCCTGAAAGGGTCTCTATTGACAACCCCGGAACTTTACCCTGCAGCATTGAAGCCACATTGGGTACATTGGGCTCAGCCACATCTTTTCCCTTCAATGTATAAATGGATCCCGTAGACAATTTTTTCTCGATCGTCTGATAACCGGTCAATACCACTTCGTCCAACATCTCCTCCTGGGGTTCCATGACGATCTGCAGTGCATTCGTATTTTTGAGTGTCTGCCGTTGTGACCTGAAACCTACATAACTGAACTGTAGACGGTCGCCAACTTGCCCCGGAATCGCAAAATTACCATTATAATCGGTCGCTACAGTGGTATTAGTCTCCAGATTAACTACAGTCACGGCAGCTTTAGGTTTACCATCCCTGGTCTTTACCATGCCGCTGACAAAGGTCGAGACATTGACCGCAAGTGTTACACTGCCTACTGTGGTGCTGACGACATCATCTTTGCGTTTTGCCCGGACGATAATCACATTTTTTTCGATGACATATTCAAGCCCTGTTCCTTTGAGCAGGCGCTCCAATAGATCAGTCAGTTTCTCATTGTTGGCCACAACGCTCTGTGCAGCTACCTTATCTACCAACTGCACACTGTATACGATATGTATAGCGGATTTTTCCTGAATGGTTTTCAGTATTTTGCCGAGTTTGGCTTTCTTGATCGAAAGTGTCACGGTCCTGTTGTACACAGCTTGTGCATAGGCCATCGTCCCCATTGACAGCCAGAATGCAGAAGCCAAAAACAAATGGACAAAGCGATGTTTTGCCATAAATTCAGTTTTTAGGTTAGTTAATTAATTTGTTTAGGTATATTATTTTTTAAGGGTTTCACTCAATTGTTTGCCGATATTTTCGCCATATAACCCTATTGCTATGATCTTACCGGAAGGATCGATCAAATAGTTAATGGGAATATACTGCACGTTGTATAACGTACCCGCTTGCTGCTTGGTATCGTCAATCAGTTGTGGCCAAGGCATTTTCTCATCTCCTAATGCCTTGCGCCATTTTTCTGTTTCAGTATCGGTAGACAGGCTCAAAATAGTAAAATTTGGTGACTTGTACTGCTCAAAAGCTTTTTTAAGGAAAGGCATCTCCCGGCGGCAGGGACCACACCAGCTCGCCCAAAAGTCAAGTAATACATACTTGCCCTTGAAATCTGAAAGCTTGACAGTCTTGCCCGCATCGTCCGTCAGCGTAAAATCAGGTGCTTGCTGATTGAGCAGCGGATTGGCCGCAGCCGTATTTATTTCCTGTACTTTCATATTGAGCATCTGGCTGGCAAGCCTGGATTTCTGTCCATTGGAACCAAGGCTTTTAAGCATGGTTTTGACCTCGTCAAAGGGGATCTTGTGCAACAAAAATGCATTGATCACATAAGCTGTCAAAGGCTCATCCGGGTATTTGGCGACCCATTCTTTGGCTGCAGGCTTGCTTTTTTCGATAAAAGCCATCAAATCCTTTTGTAAACTTTCCAATGCCATGGCATCACCAACGGCTTGCGCCTGTGCCGCTTTTTGTGTGATCTCACCTATATGGTTGATACCACCACCACAACGGGCCAGCATAAATTCATCTAGCTCTTTCCACCGGCCAACAAAGCGGCTACCACTGAACACGGCATCTTTAAAATTGTCCCCCTTGCCTACTACCTTCAACTCGCCCGGTTCCATATCCATATAAAAATAATCTTGTGGGTTTGGAGCCAAGTTGAGCTGTACGATAAACAAGCTACTTGAGTCTAGATTATTTGTAAAACGAAACTTGTGATCAGAGACCGTAGTGGAATCCATCGTCTGTTTAAGATAATCTATGAGATAAACTTTCTTGCCATCTTGCAATCCAGTCAGTTCTCCGGTAATGTTCAATTGTTGCTGTGCCATTAAGGGCATTGCCGGTAATGTAAGTAGACTGTACAGGAGTCCTTTTTTCAGTGTACGGATCATTGCTATGTTCATTTTCAGTTGAGTAGATGAATTATTATTGTTGTTCTAATATCAAGGTATAATTAGCTTTTGGAACGGATTTGTTGCCATCTAGTTGCTCCAGTAAAACACGTGTTTGGGCGATGTAAATATCCTTTTGGCTGCTTTCGAGCCAATCGGTATACCATTTTTCGGTGATTGTCACAGGTTCACCCTGTGCTTGTAGTTTTATCTGTTGCTGACCATCGAGCTGCGTGAGTTTTTTGAGCTCGATATTTTGCCTCTCTCTTACGGCGAGCTGCCTTTGATAACCATCTATATTTAATGCGAGTGGGGTCTTATCCCCCTGGGCAATTAATTTGACCAAACTGTCGATCTTTCCGAAGATTGCACTATATTGTAAGTGTTGTTTCCAGCCCGCGATCTGCTCATTGCTGATCGCGTTTGACAATTGGTACTGCGCTGTTGGGATCGGTACATTGGGTAATGCTGAATTGAAATCACGCTCTAGCTGTGCGGCGTAAGTGCTTGAGCTAGGGAGTACGATATCGGGGTGCACACCAATGCGTTGCGTAGTCTGACCGGTCACACGATAAAACATATAGGTAGTCAAATTGATAGACCCTAGGCTGACAGCCGGAATATTCCGGTTTGTATCTCCCATCTTGCCGATCGGACAAACTTCTTGCGCGGTGCCTTTACCATAACTGGTCGGGCCGCCAATGACCAAACCACGCTTATAATCTTGCATGACAGCAGCAAAAATTTCGGATGCCGAAGCACTGTTCTCATTGACCATGACAGCCAAAGGTCCCTTAAAGATCGGGGCAAAATCAGTCTGCATAACCTGGATGCCGGTACGACCTTTGATCTGTACTTTGGGGCCATCGCCAATCAACGCACCAGCCAGACGAACTACTTCCGAAAGCGATCCACCGGGGTTATTGCGTAGGTCAATAATCAGACTGGTCATTCCGGCCCGATTCAGACGTTCAATCTCCCTGATCACATCCACCGAAGCGTGTGCTCCATTGGGATTATTTACATCTTCATAGAAATCGGGTAAATGAACAATTCCGATTTTCTCTGATCCATTGGTAAACATGGCACTGCGTGCCAATTTTGCTTCGTCTTTGATTTCGGTACGTTTGAAACGGAGCGTTTTTTCACCCTTGATATTTCGAATATGCAAACGTACCTCAGTATCTTTATCACCGCGGATCATCGCCACTACTTCATCTGCCGGAAGTGCAAATATGTCCTGCATCTGATCTTGCTCGTCGGCTATCTGTAAAATTTGGTCTCCTATTTGCAATAATCCAGTATTGGCCGCTTCACCACCAGGGGCAATCCCGTCAATGAAATATTCACCATCGGTCTCTTTCAGGGAAATCCCCACACCAAAGAATCTCTTTGAGAAACTCTCCTGCCTTTGCTTGCTCTGCGTAGGCATGTTGTAAACGGTATGGGGATCTATCTCAAATAGAATAGCATTGATATAATAGCTGAAATTAATATCAGTAGCCTCTGATTTGATACTCCGTTCAAAAAAAGCGTCAATCCATTTTCTGACTGCCATGCGGCTTTCCTTTTCAAGGACTGCATCTGTTTTACCGTTCTTTTTATCTTTTAATTGCGTAAACTTCTTGAGCACGCTGTATTTAAGGGATTTGCGCCAACGCTCCCGCTGCTCAGCAACAGAAACCGGATAGGTATCCTGTTCTTTGAAAGTTTCGGTTTTGGTAAAAACGAAAGGTTTGGCCAAGATCTGGTCACAAATCGTGCGCAGGGAAATCAGACGTTGTCTATAGATCGAATCACTACGGTCAAAAAAATCAAATCTGCTTGCCTGAATTTCATCATCAAGCTTGGTCTGGTACTGTTTGAGCGCGTGAATATCCTGCTGTAGGAATATCTTATGTTTTTGGTCGATATAATCAAAATATTTGTCCCATACTTTTTGCGAAAAGGCATCGTTCATCGTAGGTGGCTGTACATGTTTCTGTCCGATATAAAACAGGGCAGTCTTTAATATAAGCTGTTGCTTTTCTGTCTTTGGTAGACCGTCGGTCGCCCATACTGCCGTCCCCCCTATACTGATGGACAGGAGCAGAAGTGCTTTTCTCCTCCATTGTGTTTTAGGAATTTTGATCATGGTTAGTCACTCGTTTTTTATAAGGTTTCTATATGCAAGAGAACAAAAACCTAAAATAGGGTGACAGTAATATTCATTTTTTTTTAAATAACTGTTAATTTAATATAAAAATTAGCCAAAATATCGCTTAATGACACCATAAAGCGCATTTTTATTCTTTGTAAAATAGCTGGAAAGAATAATGATCTACACAAAAAAGACAGTCTTTCATCGAAAGGGGAAATTAATACCCCTGCCAGGTGAGGGGTATTTTGTGAATGAGACCTCCTCCCCCTTAGTAAGAGGATCAACCCCGTCTAATTGTTTCAATCTTGTGCGTTGCACCCTTCAGTGATAGAAATCAATTTACGGACAAACATTTGTCGCTGAATTTACCATTGAAAGACGCTATATGCAAATTGTCAGTCGGTGTCATAGGCATGCTCTCAATATTACATATAACATTGATTATCAATAACTTTTGATTCAAAAAAAATTTTCAAAAAAAGTCTTTTATATTGCGTAACTTTTTCTTTACATTTATATAAACAATGCTAAAGTTGATTCGGATTGTCGCGTTTGCATCTTCATCTACTTGGGTCAAACACTATTTTTAACCAATTTTTAATTACATGATTATGAGTAAAATCCTGTCTTTTTTACTTTTATGGCTAGTGGTCGTACCCCTAGCCCATGGCCAACAACGGGCGCTAAAAGGAAGCCTTGTTGACCTCGCGACGAATGCCCCCCTGGAAGGTGCGACGATCCGCCTTGAATCTACCAACATCGCAACCTCAACTGACAATCAGGGGAAATTCACGTTAAATGTACCGCAGGGTGCAGTCAAACTGCTGGTTAC
>Ga0213829_1002113_pt1 | contig 13345 bp, 22 predicted proteins | sample MC6MC0896MG_FD_180665 | JGI IMG/M metagenome (GOLD analysis project Ga0213829, IMG submission 180665) | Enriched soil aggregate microbial communities from Iowa State University, Ames, United States - MC6-MC0896-MG | ecosystem: Environmental > Terrestrial > Soil > Unclassified | place: USA: Iowa...
GTAAAATCTCTAAAAGAAGAACTTTTCAACCTTCGCTTTCAATTGGCGACAGGACAACTTGAAAACACAGCTCGTATTCGTGAAGTACGCAAATCGATTGCTCGCATGAAAACAGTTGTTCGTGAAAGAGAAATCAGCGTTAACAAGTGATTATTGAGAGGAGGTTCACAACGATGAGTGAACGTAACCAACGCAAGGTTTACACTGGACGCGTTGTTTCTGACAAAATGGATAAAACCGTTACAGTTCTTGTCGAAACACACAAAAAGCATCCATTATATGGTAAACGCGTTAAGTACTCTAAAAAGTTTAAAGCTCATGATGAGCAAAACCAGGCAAAAATCGGCGATGTTGTACGCATCATGGAAACTCGCCCGCTTTCAGCTACTAAACGCTTCCGTTTAGTCGAAGTAGTAGAAAAAGCAGTTATTATTTAATTGTTCGGATAAGCTTCATTCCGAAGGGAGGTTACACACATGATTCAACAAGAATCACGTTTAAAAGTTGCTGACAACTCTGGTGCTCGTGAAGTACTTACGATTAAAGTTCTTGGTGGTTCTGGTCGCAAAACTGCTAATATTGGTGATGTGATCGTTTGTACAGTAAAACAAGCAACACCTGGTGGCGTTGTTAAAAAAGGTGACGTTGTTAAGGCAGTTATTGTTCGTACAAAGACCGGTGCCCGCCGTCCTGATGGTTCTTACATTCGTTTTGATGAAAACGCATGTGTTATTATCAAGGATGATAAGAGCCCGCGTGGAACTCGTATCTTCGGACCAGTTGCACGTGAACTTCGCGATAACAACTTTATGAAAATCGTATCATTAGCTCCAGAAGTATTATAATTTTAAAATCAATTGCCTTTAAGGAGGTGCGATCAGATGCATGTTAAAAAAGGTGATAAAGTAAGAGTCATCTCTGGTAAGGATAAAGGCAAAACAGGTGTAATCCTAGCTTCTTATCCTAAAGATAGCCGTGTTCTAGTAGAAGGCGTAAACATCGTGAAAAAACACGCTAAGCCTTCTCAAGTGAATCCACAAGGCGGTATTATCAGCTTTGAGGCTCCAATTCATGTATCAAACGTTATGCCTATCGATCCTAAATCAGGTAACCCGACTCGTGTAGGTTACAAAACGGTTGATGGCAAAAAAGTACGCGTAGCAAAATCCGGTGAAGTTTTAGATAAATAGTTTAAATTTTAGAAGGGAGGTACCATAAGTGAACCGCCTAAAAGACAAATTTGTTAAAGAAGTGACTCCTGCTCTTATGAGCAAGTTCAACTATAAATCAGTAATGCAAGTTCCAAAACTTGATAAAATTGTTGTAAACATGGGTGTTGGTGACGCTGTTGCGAATGCTAAGGCACTTGATAATGCAGTAGAAGAGCTTGCAACGATTACAGGTCAAAAGCCTGTTGTAACTCGTGCGAAAAAATCTATCGCTGGCTTCCGTCTACGTGAAGGTATGCCAATCGGTGCAAAGGTTACTCTTCGCGGTGAGCGCATGTACGAATTCTTGGATAAATTAGTTTCTGTTTCTTTACCTCGTGTTCGTGACTTCCGTGGTGTTTCTAAAAAAGCATTCGATGGTCGCGGTAACTATACATTGGGTATTAAAGAACAATTAATCTTCCCTGAAATTGATTACGATAAAGTAAGCAAAGTTCGTGGTATGGATATCGTTATCGTAACGACTGCAAACACTGATGAAGAATCTCGTGAACTTTTAACTCAATTTGGAATGCCATTCCAAAAGTAATCGTTAAATAAGGGAGGCGAAAACGTGGCTAAAAAGTCAATGATTGCGAAACAACAACGCACGCCTAAATTCAAAGTACAAGAGTATACACGCTGCGAACGTTGCGGACGTCCACACTCTGTATACCGTAAATTTAAGCTTTGCCGTATTTGTTTCCGTGAATTAGCATACAAAGGACAAATTCCTGGTGTTAAAAAAGCTAGCTGGTAAAACTAGAAGTTGGGAAGGAGGTAAAAATAATGGTCATGACAGATCCAATTGCTGATATGCTTACTCGCATTCGTAATGCGAACATGGTGCGTCACGAAAAGTTAGAAGTGCCTGCTTCTAATTTGAAAAAAGAAATTGCTGAAATCCTAAAGCGCGAAGGTTTCGTACGTGACGTCGAATTTATTGAAGACAACAAACAAGGTATCATCCGTATCTTCTTAAAGTACGGTGCAAATAACGAACGCGTTATTACTGGTCTTAAGCGCATAAGCAAGCCCGGACTTCGAGTTTACGCTAAATCAAATGAGGTACCACGCGTTCTTAACGGTCTTGGTATCGCATTAGTTTCAACATCACAAGGTGTTATTACAGATAAAGAAGCTCGTGCAAAACAAGTCGGCGGAGAAGTATTAGCTTACGTTTGGTAATAGAGTTTCTGAATGAATGGAGGTGCACTAAATGTCTCGCGTAGGGAAAAAACCAATTGAAATTCCAGCAGGAGTTACAATTACGTTAAACAATAATACTGTTACTGTTAAAGGACCTAAAGGCGAACTTACTCGTTCTTTTAATCCTGATATCACAATTAACGTTGAAGAAAACGTTGTAACAATCACACGTCCATCTGACGTAAAAGAACACCGCGCATTGCACGGAACAACTCGTGCGTTGATCGCAAACATGATTGAAGGTGTTTCCACTGGCTTCACAAGAGGCTTAGAATTAATCGGGGTTGGATATCGTGCTCAAAAGCAAGGTAACAAACTTGTATTAAATGTGGGATACTCACATCCAGTTGAAATTGAACCTGAAGCTGGCCTTGAAATCGAAGTACCAACTAATACAAAGGTTATTATTAAAGGTACTGATAAAGAACGTGTTGGTGCATTAGCTGCCAATATTCGCGGAGTTCGTCCTCCAGAGCCTTACAAAGGTAAAGGGATTCGTTACGAAGGTGAATTTGTTCGTCGTAAAGAAGGTAAAACAGGTAAGTAATGCCGCATAGGTAAACGAAAGGAGTGACGTATATGATTACGAAGCTTGATAAAAACGCTACTCGCAAGAAAAGACATGCTCGTGTTCGTGCGAAACTTAGCGGTACTTCAGCTCGTCCTCGTCTAAATGTGTTTCGTTCAAACCAACACATTTATGCACAAGTGATCGATGACATGAATGGAGTAACTTTAGCAAGTGCTTCTACTATAGAAAAAGATTTTGGTCTTGAATCTACACGCAACGTTGAAGCTGCACAAAAGATCGGAGAATTAGTCGCTAAACGTGCGGTAGAAAAAGGTATCACTTCTGTTGTCTTTGATCGTGGAGGATACCTATACCACGGACGTGTGCAAGCATTAGCTGATGCTGCCCGTGAAAACGGCTTACAATTTTAATAGACAAAGGAGGGACACAAAAAGATGCGTCGTATTGATCCAAACAAACTTGAACTAGAAGAACGCGTAGTTACAGTTAACCGTGTTGCGAAAGTTGTTAAAGGTGGACGTCGTTTCCGTTTCTCTGCTCTTGTAGTAGTTGGGGACAAAAACGGTCATGTAGGTTTCGGCACTGGTAAAGCACAAGAAGTACCAGATGCAATCCGCAAAGCCATCGAAGATGCAAAGAAAAACTTAGTCGAAGTACCAATGGTTGGAACAACAATTCCTCACCAAGTAATTGGACGTTTTGGTGCTGGTGAAATCTTTCTAAAGCCTGCTTCTGAAGGTACAGGAGTTATCGCCGGCGGACCAGTTCGTGCAGTTCTTGAGTTAGGCGGGGTAGCTGATATCCTTTCTAAATCATTAGGAACAAACACTCCAATCAACATGGTTCGTGCAACAGTTGATGGTTTGAAACAATTAAAACGTGCTGAAGACGTAGCAAAATTACGTGGTAAATCAGTAGAAGAACTGTTAGGATAAGGGGGGAAATCAAATGGCGAAACTTTTAATTACCCTCAACCGCAGCGTAATTGGTCGCCCTGAGGACCAACGTGAAACAGTTAAAGCGCTAGGATTACGTAAATTAAATCAAACAGTTGAGCATCAAGATAACGCTGCGATTCGCGGTATGATTAACAAAGTTGCTCACCTTGTAACAGTTAAAGAACAATAATTGATTCTTTTCTTTCATAAGGAGGTGCCAATATGAAACTTCATGAATTACAACCTGCCGAAGGTTCTCGTCAAGAACGTAAACGTTTAGGTCGCGGGATCGGTTCTGGTCAAGGAAAAACAGCAGGTAAAGGTCATAAAGGTCAAAACGCTCGTTCTGGCGGCGGTGTCCGTCCTGGCTTCGAGGGTGGTCAAACACCTTTAATGCGTCGTTTACCAAAACGCGGATTTACCAACATCAGCCGTAAGGAATATGCTATTGTCAATCTTGATGCATTAAATCGCTTTGAAGAAGGTACAGAAGTTACTCCAGAACTTCTTATCGAAACAGGCGTTGTAAGTAACGAAAAAGCAGGAATCAAGATTCTTGCTAAAGGGAACGTTGAGAAAAAGTTGACTGTAAAAGCTAACAAATTCTCCTCTGCTGCTAAGGAAGCGATCGAAGCTGCTGGTGGAATTATTGAGGTGATCTAATGTTCCGGACAATCTCCAATTTTATGCGCGTGGGTGATATAAGACGTAAGATCATATTCACCCTTTTAATGTTAGTCATATTTCGACTTGGTACATTTATTCCTGTACCGAATGTAAATGCTGATGTACTTGCTAGTCAAGATAAGCTAAGTGTATTCGGTATCTTAAATACCTTTGGCGGTGGAGCATTAAAACAATTCTCCATCTTTGCAATGGGTATTATGCCGTATATTACAGCATCAATTATCATTCAGCTTTTACAAATGGATGTTGTTCCGAAATTCACGGAATGGTCCAAACAAGGGGAAGCCGGCCGTCGTAAGATTGCTCAAATCACCCGTTATTTCACCGTAGTACTTGGATTTATCCAAGCATTAGGTATGTCCTATGGTTTTAATAACTTAGCCAACGGGCAATTGATTGAAAAACCTGGCATTGGTACTTATCTCTTAATTGCTGTTACTTTAACTGCTGGTACATCATTTTTGATGTGGTTAGGTGAGCAAATCACTGAAAAAGGTGTGGGAAATGGAATTTCCATTATCATCTTTGCAGGGATCGTTGCTGGTATGCCTTCCACGATCAATCAAATCTATGTTCAGCAATTTGAAAACGCAGGAGAGGCCATATTCTTACGTATTGTAACTGTTGTAATAATCGTTCTTGCGGTTATCGCAATTGTGGTTGGTGTAATTTTCATCCAACAAGCCAATCGTAAAATACCAATCCAATATGCAAAACGGGTTGTGGCAGGACGTAATCCAGTAGGTGGTCAATCCACTCACATGCCGTTAAAAGTTAACGCAGCTGGTGTTATCCCTGTTATCTTTGCCGTTTCATTCATTGTAACACCAAGAACAATTGCATCATTTTTCCCAACAAATGATGTAACACTTTGGATTATTAAAAATTTTGATTATTCAGAGCCGTTTGGGATGACGTTATATGCAGCATTAATTATCGCGTTTACTTATTTCTATGCTTTTATCCAAGTTAACCCTGAACAAGTAGCGGAAAACTTACAGAAGCAAAGTGGTTATATTCCTGGAATTCGTCCAGGAAAGAGTACGCAGGAATACTTAACTCGCGTTTTATATCGATTAACCTTTGTTGGTGCACTCTTCTTAACAGTGATTGCTGTACTTCCTACTATTTTTATTAAATTAGCGAATTTACCGCAATCAGCTCAAATTGGAGGAACAAGCTTGCTGATCATTGTCGGTGTTGCACTTGATACGTACAAACAGCTTGAAGCACAATTGGTTAAACGTCATTATAAAGGATTTATTAAGTAAAAGGTTTTAGGGTCCCAAGGGTCCCTGAAACCCATTTATAGCACGAGGGGGAACACGTGTGAATTTAGTATTAATGGGGCTTCCAGGTGCCGGTAAAGGCACTCAAGCTGAAAGAATCGTCGAACAATACGGCATCCCTCATATCTCTACTGGAGATATGTTCCGTGCAGCGATGAAAGAAGGAACTGAACTAGGTTTACAAGCGAAATCATTCATGGATAAAGGTGAACTTGTTCCGGATGAAGTAACAATCGGTATCGTTCGTGAGCGATTAAGCAAGGAAGATTGCCAAAATGGCTTTTTGTTGGATGGATTCCCTAGAACAGTACCTCAAGCAGATGCGTTAGAAAATTTACTAGTTGATTTAAATAAAAAAATTGACTATGTAATTAATATTAACGTAGATAAGAGTATCTTATTGGAACGTTTGACAGGGCGTCGGATTTGTAAAGAATGCGGATCAACCTATCATTTAGTTTTTAATCCTCCTGCAAAAGAGGGTGTATGCGATCGCTGCGGCGGTGAGCTATATCAAAGGGCAGATGATAATGCGGAAACGGTTCAAAATCGCTTAGACGTCAATATCAAACAACAAGAGCCGCTACTAACTTTTTATGAAACAAAAGGCTATCTCCGCACGATTGATGGTCAGCAGGATATTCGTAAAGTATTTGCTGATATTGAACAGTTACTCGGGGTCTTAGCTTAATGTTGTTAGCAAAAGTTCAAAAAATCTGGCATTCGACTCTCGAAATTCTCCAATAAGATTCAAAAGTATGTGAAAGCAAATGGGCTTTTCCATTGTGCTGAGTATGCAGGACCGAGAGTTGGGCAAGAATGACATGAGAAAGTTATTATTTCTCATAATGAAAAAATTCCTTGCGGACAAAATGCAGTATTATATGTTACTATTATAAGGTTGCATAATGTCGAACGAACTAAAGGACTCGCTTGCATTTTTATGTACGCTATTTTTGAAAAGAGAAGGGAGACGAGACCGATGGCCAAAGACGATGTTATTGAAATTGAGGGTAAAGTAATTGAAACTTTGCCAAATGCGATGTTTAAGGTAGAATTAGAAAATGGTCATACTGTGCTAGCTCATGTTTCTGGTAAAATCCGAATGCATTTTATTCGCATTCTTCCAGGTGATAAGGTAACTGTAGAGCTTTCTCCATATGACTTAACACGCGGAAGAATTACCTACCGTTTTAAATAATCAGCTTGCACTCCGTACTACTAAGGAGGTTAGGATAATAATGAAAGTAAGACCATCTGTTAAACCGATCTGCGAAAAGTGCAAAGTTATCCGTAGACGCGGAAAAGTTATGGTTATCTGTGAAAACCCTAAACATAAACAAAAACAAGGTTAATTTTGAAGGAGGTGCGCTAAAATATGGCACGTATTGCTGGTGTAGATATTCCACGTGAAAAGCGTGTAGTTATCTCTTTAACTTACATTTTTGGTATTGGTAAAAATACAGCACAAAAGGTATTAGCAGAAGCTGGTGTTTCTGAAGATACTCGTGTGCGTGACTTAACTGAAGACGAATTAAACAAAATCCGTGATATCATCGACAAGTTAAAAGTTGAAGGTGATCTTCGCCGTGAAGTTTCTCTTAACATTAAGCGTTTAATGGAAATCGGCTGCTACCGCGGATTACGTCATCGTCGTGGTTTACCGGTTCGCGGACAAAATACGAAAAACAACGCTCGTACACGCAAAGGTCCTCGTAAGACTGTTGCGAACAAGAAGAAGTAATCGGCAAAGGAGGTTATTTAAATGGCACGTAAAACTAATACACGTAAACGTCGTGTTAAAAAGAATATTGAATCAGGGATCGCTCATATCCGTTCAACATTTAACAATACGATTGTAACAATCACAGATGTTCATGGTAATGCAATTTCTTGGTCAAGTGCAGGTGCTCTTGGATTTAAAGGTTCTCGTAAATCTACTCCATTCGCAGCACAAATGGCAGCTGAAACAGCAGCTAAGACATCCATCGAACATGGTATGAAAACTTTAGAAGTTACTGTAAAAGGACCTGGTGCAGGACGTGAAGCTGCTATTCGTGCTCTTCAAGCTGCTGGTCTTGAAGTAACAGCTATCAAAGACGTTACACCTGTTCCTCATAATGGATGCCGTCCACCAAAACGCCGTCGTGTTTAATTTTTTCTGTATAGAACTTGTATCATGCGTCTATAATGGATATGATACTAATTTTTAACAACTTATACAGGAAACTTATTCCAGTTGTTGTGCACAAAACGGGAACGTATACATGGGGGAATTTCAATTAGCAATAAGATCTAATTGAGGTTTCGACGTTTTGAAGGAGGGTTATTTGATGATCGAAATAGAAAAACCAAAAATCGAAACGGTTGAGATCAACGATGATGCCAAGTACGGTAAGTTCGTCGTAGAGCCACTTGAGCGTGGATATGGTACCACTTTGGGTAACTCCTTACGTCGTATCCTACTATCTTCACTCCCAGGTGCCGCTGTTACATCGATTCAGGTCGATGGGGTACTTCATGAGTTCTCAACAATTGAAGGCGTCGTAGAGGATGTAACATCCATCATTTTAAACATTAAAAAATTAGCTTTAAAAATCTACTCTGATGAAGAGAAAACACTTGAAATTGATGTGCAGGGTGAAGGACCTGTCAAGGCAATGAATATTACCCATGACAGTGATGTTGAGATTTTAAATCCTGATCTTCATATTGCCACATTAGCATCAAATGGTAATCTTCGCATGCGTTTAACAGCTAGACGTGGTCGTGGATATACACCGGCTGAGCAGAACAAAAGAGAAGATCAGCCAATTGGTGTGATTCCAATTGACTCGATTTATACGCCTGTTTCTCGCGTGTCATATCAAGTAGAAAATACTCGCGTAGGTCAAATGACAAATTTTGACAAGCTAACGCTAGATGTTTGGACAGATGGAAGCACTGGGCCAAAAGAAGCGATTGCTCTTGGTTCGAAAATTTTGACCGAGCATTTGAATATTTTCGTTGGGTTAACCGATGAAGCACAAAATGCTGAAATCATGATCGAAAAAGAAGAAGACCAAAAAGAAAAAGTTCTTGAAATGACTATTGAGGAACTCGATCTTTCTGTTCGTTCTTATAACTGCTTAAAACGCGCTGGAATCAATACTGTTCAGGAATTAGCTAATAAGACTGAAGAAGATATGATGAAGGTTCGTAACTTAGGCCGCAAGTCACTCGAAGAAGTGAAGGCAAAACTAGAAGAGCTTGGATTGGGCTTGCGTAAAGACGACTAGTTTTTTACGTTGCTAAGATCCGTTTTATGACTTCAACAAAGGAGGGAACCCTTCATGGCATACAGAAAGTTAGGACGCACAAGTGCACAGCGTAAAGCTATGCTACGTGATTTAACTACAGATTTAATTATAAATGAGCGCATCGAAACAACAGAAACTCGCGCGAAAGAACTTCGTGTGACTGTTGAAAAAATGATCACTCTAGGAAAGCGCGGCGATCTACATGCTCGTCGTCAAGCTTCTTCATATGTTCGTAATGAAGTTGCTGATGCTGAAAATGGTCAAGATGCAGTTCAAAAACTTTTCGCTGATATCGCTCCACGTTACCAAGAGCGTCAAGGTGGATACACTCGAATCATGAAACTTGGACCACGCCGCGGTGACGGTGCACCAATGGTTATTATCGAGTTAGTTTAATACCTTTTAACAGACAACAAGGGCGCTGGACAGTTTACAAACAAACTTGTTCTTTGCCCTTTTTCTGTAATAGAAATTAATAATAATGTACGACCCAAGCCAAACGAGTGTTATGATGAGCGTGACTCCTTTAGTGGAGCGAAATGAAAGTGTTAATAATCTTTCCCGGAAGGAATACTCTTATTCTTTTTTGCGACTCGTCTAGCTCATGCACCTCCTCCCATTTCTTTATAGAAATCCTTTTTTGCAGTATAATCGATACTGCCTAGGGACGAGGTGCGGGCTTTTTTTGTATTATTAAATATTTATAGCTGAGGTAAGATGAGAGGAGACGAGGAATATCAATGATAGAGTCAATTGTATCGCTTAAAGGAGTTTCCTTTCAATACGATTCACAGGAACGCTATGCCTTAAACAACGTCACCTTCGACATCTATGACGGGGAATGGCTGGCCATTGTCGGGCATAATGGGTCAGGTAAATCAACGATGGCAAAGCTCTTAAATGGTCTGCAATTTCCGCAGCAAGGAGAAATAACTGTATCCGGTATGCAGCTTAACGAAGAGTCAATCTGGGATATTCGTAGAAAGATTGGAATGGTTTTTCAAAACCCTGATAACCAATTTGTGGGGACAACGGTACAGGATGATGTGGCTTTTGGTCTAGAAAACAATGGGATACCCAGGGATGATATGGTGCAGCGGGTTGAAGATTCCTTAAGAAAAGTGAAGATGGATCAATTTCTATATCAAGAGCCCCACCATCTATCGGGTGGACAGAAGCAGCGGGTAGCGATTGCTGGTGTACTTGCGTTAAGACCTTCCATTATTATTCTAGATGAAGCGACTTCTATGCTTGACCCAAGAGGACGTGAAGAGGTATTAGAGACGGTAAGAGTATTAAAAGAAGAGAAGTCTTTAACAGTGATCTCGATTACTCACGACCTGGAAGAGGCAGCAAAGGCGGACCGCATCATTGTCATGAATAAAGGGGAAGTATTTCGCGAGGGAACCCCAGAAGAGATTTTCTCAATGGATGAGCAATTGATTCAATTAGGATTGGATATTCCTTTCTCGGTAAAAATGAGCAAAGCATTCCGGCAAAACGGGATTGAACTATCAAAGCATTATTTATCGGAAGAAGAGTTGGTGACAGAGCTATGGACATCTCACTTCAGAAAATAGAATACCGGTATCAAGCAAACAGCCCTTTTGAGCGGCTGGCCATTAAGGATGTATCAATCGATATTCCGACAGGCACATATATGGCGATCATTGGACACACCGGTTCTGGCAAGTCGACGGTTTTACAGCATCTAAATGCCCTGCTGCAGCCTTCAAAAGGAATAGTGAAAATTGGTGAGCATGAAATCAAGGCACAGCAGAAAAATAAAAATTTAAAACAAGTGCGTCAAAAGGTAGGAATTGTGTTTCAATTTCCTGAGCATCAATTGTTTGAAGAAACAGTAGAAAAAGATATTATCTTCGGACCGATGAACTTTGGTGTTTCTGAAACAGAGGCAAAGAAGAGAGCACGTCTTGCCTTGAAACAAGTCGGCTTGGCGGAAGAAGTTTTAGAAAAATCACCGTTTGACCTGTCAGGCGGACAAATGCGGCGTGTAGCGATTGCCGGTGTGCTGGCAATGGAGCCTGATGTGATTGTCTTAGACGAGCCTACCGCAGGATTAGATCCGCGCGGCCGTAAAGAGGTTATGGATATGTTTTATACGCTCCATAAGGAACGGAAGCTTTCTACCATACTCGTTACTCACAGTATGGAGGATGCAGCAAGATACGCCGACCAAATTGTCATTATGCAGCAAGGGAAAGTCGTCAAACAAGGTACACCGAAAGAAATCTTCTCATCGCCGGCTGATTTGGTGCAAATGGGACTCGATGTCCCTGAGGTGGTACGATTCCAGCTTATGCTAGAAGAGAAAACAGGCTTGAGGTTAGGAGAAATCTATCTATCAATCGAAGAGTTATCTTCTGCTGTTACAAAGTTTTTAAGCAGAGGTGTTCGCCCATGATGGAAAAAATGATTTTTGGCCGCTATGTCCCTGCAGACTCAACGGTCCACAAGATGGACCCTCGTTCAAAATTAATCATCATCTTCCTTTTTGTTTGTATTATTTTTCTGGCTAATAACTGGATTACTTATGTACTCATTGGAATTTATACCTTTTATATGCTTGGAATGTCACGTATTCCTGTTCGTTTTTTGTACGGAGGACTTAAGCCGGTATTATGGCTTGTTTTATTTACACTTGTGTTGCAGCTGTTTTTTACAAAAGAAGGAGCTTTACTATTCGAATTGGGGCCGATAAAAATCTATGAAGAGGGACTTAGGATGGGGATCTTTATCTCTTTACGATTCTTCTTTTTGATTTTAATGACGTCTTTACTGACATTAACGACTACTCCGATTGAGATCACAGATGGACTTGAAACCCTTTTGAATCCATTAAAAAAGGTTCGTTTTCCTGTTCATGAAATGGCACTGATGATGTCAATTGCGCTGCGTTTTATCCCAACGCTGATGCAGGAAACAGATAAAATTATGAAGGCACAAATTGCCAGAGGTGTTGAGTTTGCCAGTGGTCCCTTCAAGGAGCGAATTAAGGCAGTTGTTCCACTTCTCATCCCCTTGTTTGTCAGCTCCTTTAAACGAGCTGAAGAGTTGGCGGTTGCCATGGAAGCTAGAGGCTATCGCGGTGGTGAAGGAAGGACCAAATACCGGCAATTGAGCTGGAAAACGGCAGATTCCCTGCAGATGGTTGTTTTAGCTGTTTTAACGATTCTTTTAATCTTATTACGTTCATAATGGGGCAGGGAAACCATGCAAAGGTATAAATGCATCATTTCTTATGATGGCTCGGGTTTTTCCGGGTATCAGGTTCAACCAAATAAACGAACAGTGCAAACAGAGCTGGAAGCTGTTTTAGCAAAAATGCATAAGGGCAATCCGGTTAAAGTGAGCGGCTCCGGACGAACAGATGCGGGTGTCCATGCAAAAGGACAGGTCATTCACTTTGATTCCCCGCTTCCGATTCCGGAAGAAAAGTGGGAAGTCGCCTTAAATTCAATGCTTCCTGAAGATATTTCTGTTCGATCGGTTATGAGTGTTGCCGCGCCCTTTCATGCCCGCTTTGATGCTGTTGGGAAGGAATACCGCTATGTGCTTCATTTATCTTCTATACGGGATCCGTTCCAACGGAATTATGCCTACCGGTACCCATACCAATTAAATTTAGAGGCCATGCGGGAGGCAAGTAAATTTTTCCTCGGTACTCATGACTTTACGAGTTTTTGCTCAGCAAAGACAGAAGTAGAGGATAAAATCAGGATAATTGAGACGATTGATTTTATCATGGAGGGTAATTTACTTACACTTCGCTTTGTTGGAAATGGCTTTTTATATAATATGGTTCGGATCCTAGTTGGAACGCTATTAGCGGTTGGCTCAGGAGACATGAAGCCTGAAGAAATCCCTGTGATTTTAGAAAAAAAAGATCGGCGTTTTGCCGGGAAAACAGCGCCAGCTCACGGTTTGTATCTTTGGAAAGTGTTTTATAAGTAGGAACAGTTAAACAAGTTTCTTGAATATAGTCTAATTGGTTCATTAAGCCCGTTAAGAAGAAAAAGAGCTCTTAACGGTCGATAAGAAAGGTTATTAAATAACTTAAGTTACTATTTTTTAAAACAACCTGACCTGGTGTAACATTTTCTTGACAATTGGACTGTAAGTATTTATTATATTATATGTGTGTGTTTTTAATCCCACGATA
>Ga0213829_1002117_pt1 | contig 13335 bp, 11 predicted proteins | sample MC6MC0896MG_FD_180665 | JGI IMG/M metagenome (GOLD analysis project Ga0213829, IMG submission 180665) | Enriched soil aggregate microbial communities from Iowa State University, Ames, United States - MC6-MC0896-MG | ecosystem: Environmental > Terrestrial > Soil > Unclassified | place: USA: Iowa...
CTTTATTGGCCCCTGCCTTTGAGATTAAACTGTATGTACCACTGGCCAACCAGATGATTGCGCTTGGAACCAAGCTGAAAAAGGATCTTGTTATCCAAAGCTATGTCAAGGCGAAGGTATTGACCCATGATGTCGAACAACAGCAGGCTTACGATGCTGATCCATTGATCTCAAAATCCATTAACGGCGCCCTATTGGTAGACCTATTAAAGGCTGGTGTGCGTATCGTCGAGGATGCAGCCGCAATCGATATTCCCGTGATTGTGCTATCTGCCGAAAAGGACTATGTGGTTAAAAACTCGGTGCAAAAGCAATTCTTCGTGACCATAGCTTCCAAGCTAAAGACATTTATTACCCTACGCAATTTTTATCATGGTATCCTGTTTGAATCCAACAGACAGAAAGTCTATACCTATTTAAAAGATTTTATTGCGAAAGCCTATGCAAGGCAAAAGCCTGAACAGGGACTGGAGCCTGACGAGTTTTCGGTAAAAGAATATGAGAAATTGTACCATAAGGTGATGCCTGCGGCTGAGAAGCTAAACTATGCATTCCAAAAATGGACTTTAGGCAAGATCGGATCATTGAGTCATGGTATGAACTTAGGACTTCAGTTTGGTTTTGATTCAGGAATTTCATTGGATTACGTATACCGTAATGAGCCGAAGGGCAGGTTGGGGTTAGGTAAAATTATCGATAAAGGGTACTTGGAAGCGATCGGCTGGAAAGGAATCCGTATACGCAAACAGCATCTCTTACGGCTGCTGGAAGAGAATATTGCACAAGTCAAGTCTACAGGCCGACCTGTGAAAATTCTGGATATCGCTGGCGGTACCGGAAATTATTTGTTTGACATCAAAGAAAAATATCCGGAAGTGGAGATCGTGATCAACGAGTTTATGTTGTCAAATATTGCAGTTGGGGAGAAAATCATCAAGAAGAAAGGGCTCCAAGGAATACGTTTCAGCAATTACGACTGTTTTGATCCGGACACTTACAGCAAGCTGGATTTTGAACCTAATATTGTGGTAATCTCTGGTATTTTCGAATTGTTCGGCAACAATGAAATGGCCAGCAGGGCGGTACATGGAGCAACAGCTATTTGTGAGGAAAATAGCCATCTGGTCTATACTGGACAGCCATGGCATCCACAGTTGAAAATGATCGCTTATGTGCTAAACAGCCATCAAAAGAAAGATTGGGTCATGCGCCGACGTTCGCAGAAAGAATTGGATCGGATTATGGCTTACAATGAAGTGATCAAGGAACGGATGCTTATTGACGATTATGGAATATTTACCGTTTCTTCGGGAGCTGTGAAGGTCGGATAATCGTATTTCCGAACGATCTGTATACAGAATCGTAGCCGAGTAAGTTGTTGAATTGTTTGCATGTGCTTGGTTAACAGAAGTATAAGGTCGTGCTGTTTACTCAGAATACCCTATTTTCTGCTTCTATTGCTCAGAAATGTAGATTTAATCTGTTTGACAAAAAGATATTTTTGCTTAACAAATAGTTCTTATTGCATACACAGGGATATAACGGTATAATTAGAGAGCATGCTGTTTAATAAATCGTTCTTATTGTATTCGCAGCGACGTAATGGTATAAGAAAAAGACTTTTTGATTTAAAAAGTTGTCTTTATTCCACGCACAGAGACCAACGGTATAACGAAAAGACATTTTTGCTTAACAAATAGATTTCACTACAGATATCAGGTCGCTATGGTATAAAAAAGGGGCATTTTGCTTAATGAATCGTTCTTATTGCAGACATAGAGATATAAAAGTATAATATGCGGATTATATGTTTAACACAGCGTTCCTATTGCAGAGACTAGGGGATAATGATATGTTGGTGGACTATCTGTTAAACGAATTGTCCTTATCGCAAATATGATGATATAATGGTATAACTGAGGGACCTGATCACTGCTTGAGACTGGGGTATAGGATTGTATACAATGAGCTTCTTAAAATTACTGTTGAAACTTTGAGAATGATGTTTGTATAACATTGAGTATAAACTGGAAGAAAATTGCTAAATTTGAATAGTAAGTGTTAAAAGTTATGAATGCACAGACCTTAAATAAGAAATTAGAATTAATTCAATAGTTAGCGACGTTGGAAGATAGTTCTATTATCGAGAAACTGCTAAAGTTTAGAGAAGAGGAGATAAAAGACTGGTGGGATTCGGCTTCTGAGGCAGAGAAAATTTCAATTGAAAAGGGCGTTCGCGAGGCAGATAATAAAGATCTAAAAACCCACTCTTCAGCTCGAAAGATCTATGAAAAGTGGTTATAATATTCTATGGAATCCAAATGCGTTAAACGAGCTAGAGAAAACAATAGAATATCTTGAAGAACACTTTAGCGAAAAAGAGATCAAAAAATTAGCTCAAAAGATTGAAAAGTTCATAGCCTAGTAGTAGTTACTAATATGCTTGTATAAGTACATCTGTAGGGATATTGAGCTTTTCGTGAAGTTTTCTAATGATCTCAAGAGAGAGTTTCCGCTTTCGATTTAATATTTCACTTGCACGGCTTTTCTGACCAAGAACATCAGCAAGATCATTCTGTGTAAAATTTAGCTGCTCCATTCTGAATTTGATGGCCTCAACAGGATCAGGGAGATTAATAGGAAAATGTTCAGTCTCATATTTATCGATGAGAAGCTCCAAAACTTCCAATTCATCCCCTTCTTTTGAACCTACTTTAGCATCAAATATTACTTCAAGTCGATCTAAAGCCTGTGCATAATCTTCTTCAGTTTTAATAAGTTTTGCTTTCATCCAGTATTTTCGCTGAGTTTATTATCTACAGATAATGGCCTTTAAGAGACTGTATTTCGAGTATTGTTTCTCCATTTTCTTCGTATACTTCATAGATAAGTCTGTGCTCCTGATCTATTCTTCGTGACCACGAGCCAGATAATTCATATTTCAACGCTTCTGGTCTGCCTATACCCTCAAATGGTGTTTCTAATATAGAAAGAATAAGAGTTTGAATCTTCTTCTGGATTATTTTGTTACCTGATTTTTTCCAGAATTTTAAATCTTCTACCGCTTGCGGAGTATAAATTATTTCCATAGATCATCAATGCCGATTTTAGTCCCTTTGCCGTTCTTAACATCAGCTCGGCCATTTTGTATCTTTTTTACAAAATCTGGATTATAGGTACTGCCTTCTACAGTGGTAGTCTCAAATTTTATTTTCAATGCTTTGGCAATTGCCTTGATTGCTTCAAGTTGCTCTTTGTTTTGCGGATGTAAAAGTATTGCTTCCATGATTAAGTCCTTTAAGTTCGTTCTTCTGCTAAATATTTAACCAAAGATCCTTTGCATAAATCTGCTAGTCAACTAGCGTGATCTACCTGTTAAAAAATTACAGCTAGTTAAACTCTTACAAAGATACTAGTTTTAAAACATGCTAACAATTTACAGGTCAATTACCTTATGATATTCTGCTGTTCAAATTCTCTCCATTGACTCTATTCAAGTCAATGGAGAGTGATCGGGTATGTGGTTTTAGTTCTTATCCTCCCAGATCGGCTGAACAATACCTTCCAGATTTTCATTGAAGTTCAGTAGCCGAATACTTTATCGTCTTTGGTCAGTCCACTATATTTATTGTTCTTACGAAAGATTTTTTTATACATATTTTATTTAAAAATTTTATAAATATATAGATTATCTTTACTTTTGTCTTGAAATATCAAATAATAGTGAGCCTCGTGCTTCATGGTGCAAGTCAACTCAGTGATGTTTCGAACGAGAGATAAAATTATAAACCACTATAAATTTTTATGATTATGAATAACATCCATGATAGTCAAATAATCTACGGTAACAAATCCGAAACTAACCAAGCTACTACTACAAATCATATCTATCTCCATCCTGGAGAGCGGAGTGGTGAATTTGAACGATGGATGCGCGAGATAGGTGGGCTGCTCCAGATCGATCGGGAGTATTCAGCTTTAAAACCACTGTTGGATCTAATCGTTGCCGTATTGGAACCCAGCCGAATGTTTCTGATACCACATCCTGCCATTGAAAAGTACAATGTCAAAGCCTATGTGGAGGTTATCTTGGTACTTGATGGCTGGGAATATGATTTAGATCGGAACGAACCAATCGTAAGAAGTATCCTTGAGCTGGTTTGCTTGAGGCAAAGTACAATTGTGTTTAATCTGTTTACAAAGAAAGAATGGGAGAAAAAACTTGAGAAGGAATATTATTACAATATGGCCCATTGTCGATCTAAATTTCTGGTGTTTTCGGGCAATCCATATCGTTTGATCGAGCCAGATGATAGCTCAATAGAAAATTCAAAAGAAACCTTTTCTTGTAAATTTAATAAGCAAGTAACTAAGACAGAGCGGTTTCTGGAAAAATGTAAAACACTGTTATCTGATGAAGAAGTTATTCCAGATCTAGCCTATGCAGTTGTATCATCATGTTTGAAACAGATCTACAGCTTAATCATTAGTACTTTTTCGTTAGATATCCCAGTTTTAAGCAGAACCTGCAAAGAGCTCGAGGAAATGGCTGTCAGAGTTCTGCCACAATTACGGGGGCAGCTAAAGAAAAATATTGATAATTATCCGACGTTGGATGTGCTTGATTTCGAGAATTTTGAGGATGATAAATTGCGTATGAAGAGTCGCATTCCCGATATGGTGGAACTTGAACGTTTATTTGAAATTGCTAAGATCGCCTTCGAGCAGAAGATGATCGTGTTATTTGGTTCTAATGAAATAGTATAATAGAGATTAAAACAGTTATGGAAACAAAGTATCATACTAAATATCCTGAGGAAGGTGATCATATCATCGAATGTCAGCAATTAGAATTAAAAATGTTTTTTGAAAAAAATAAGCTGTGGAAACTGAAACAGGACCTGAATGAAATGACGAGGGATATACTGAGTTATGAAGAAACTGAGAAAGATTATTCTAAACTCATAAAACGACTCAAATTCTTAGTGAATTACGGATGGGATTTGGTTTTTCAAGACCATAAATATCAGATCCGCTTTGAGCAGGAATCATTTACCTATTTCAAAAACCCCTTTTATTTAAAAAAGTCAACACAATCTGCGGAGTTTAGGCAACGCAATTCTGGATTGAGTGGGTTTTATGGAGATATTACCAGTTTGACGTTAAAGGAAGCCAGCGATATTTATGCTGTGCTGAACCAATTTTATAACGAAATATCCGTCGTCAGTTGGCTAAAGTTATTGGATGATTGGTTATATGCCTCTGAAGAAGAGGGCGGTTTATGGCAATTTGTTCAAAACGATGAAAATCCAATTAAGACGCAACGATTTTTGTTAAATCTCATGGAGTCATTGTATTTATTCAGTAGACCGGATTTTTTATCGAGTGCTGTAGAATATCCGACAATATATCTGTTCAATAGTCGTACTTCTTATAAAGATATGGATTTGGATATTGATGCTGTTGATCAATATAATCCTTATTTCTGGTTGGAGCATGTTTTCAGTAGTAAAACCGTTGAGGATTATGTAGTAAACTTAAATTATTTATATAAAGCTAGAGAAGAAGGTGCCAATGATACGCATTCAAATAGGGATATATTTCAAATGGGGCGCGAGATTAGAGTAATGATTGAGACTGTATGGATAAATATTCAATGTAAAGTATTACCGCGTGGTTTTACAAAAGCTATTAATGACAAAGCGATGGAAAAAGACGAAATCAATCAAAGAATTGCCAAACTTTTTAAGGTAATATCTCCTGATCGTCCGATTGAATTACAGGATCTGATTAGCTCAATATTTGATAGGGAGTCGAAGATTCGATCTTATAGACAGTTAATCGATGATCTGGTGGAACATAGAATCTGCAATAGATTGGAGGGTTGGTATTACATCCATTGTAAAATAGAAGAGATGGAACTATTGGTTAGAATTTGTTACTTAATGCATCTTGAAATCAGAAAACAGAAAATCGAAGGAAAATTGGGTTGGTCGCAATTTTAGGTGTTTTTTTCTTTCCCATGAGTGCATGGATCATTGTGACATGACTAATTGTATGTCCGAATGTTGAATATAGATTTGCTGTTTTCATTATGTAGGGGATTACTTTAGTGAAAAAGATCGAAAAATTCGTCCTATTGATTTTCCAAAACCTGAAAGCCCAAATAATTATAAAACTGTAATTTTGAGTTTTAATACGATGTACTATTCATTCAATTTTCTAATTGTAGACTACGGACATAAATACTTTCAAATGAAATTTGTATCTTAGTGTATATTAAAGTAGTAGGGAAATGACAACATTAACTATACATTTGAATGATGACAAGTCGGAGCAAGCGATAAAAGCTGTTTTAAACGCTTTGGGAGTGGCTTATGATGAGGTTGCTGAGGATTTTGCCTCATCAAGCTATATAATTGCCGGTGTTCGTAAAGCTCAAAGTGACTTAAAAGAAGGACGTGTAAAAGATTATGAAGGATTAATGGCTCTTTTGGGCAGGTCTTAATATTTAAGGTAGAGGAGGTGGGCTTGAATATTCAATATACCGAAACGTTTGAATATACTTTTAGTGTGTTGATAGCATTTCTTCAGGAAAATTGGAGTCAAACGGTAGTTGACGAGTTTATTCATGAAACGGAACGCATTATCAAATTAGCTGCAACTTTTCCAAATATGTATAAATCGAGTTCTTTCGATAAAAGTGTAAGAATTGCATATGTAAATAAACTTAGCTCTCTTTTCTATACTTTTACAGAAGATCACCTTATTTTGCTTTATATTGTTGACAGCCGTCAAGAACCACTTTAGAATCCTATTATTTTACTGATTATCAGTAAGCTTGTTCTGTGTTAAATTTCGCTGATTCATTCTAGATTTGATTGGCTCATTGGTATATTGAAGATCGATGTAGGATAACTCGCACATAATTATTGATTAGCAGCAAAAATTTATGAGACAATTGCAATGATGGTAATGTTAAGTATTTGATTGCCTTATTGCTTAAAGGTCAATCAAATACTTATGTTGTTTTAATTCCCCCAACAGCACTTTTTGTATTTTTTGCCGCTTCCACACGTACATGGGTCATTGCGATGTGGTTCTTTTTCTCCTTGATAAGAGGGGATAGGCTTTATATCTGGAAAGAATATAGACTCTTCTTTACCTGCATGAAAAAAAATGTCGCCCTCGTCCCCAGGCACTAAAAGCTGAAATAATTTATAGGTTGCTGTTAGTTTTCTTTTTTCATCGACCCCCAGGCTGCCGAGATCCGAAGAAACGGATTGCCAGTCCCCACATACTGTTTCGTCGACATAACCGACATTAAAAAGTGTATGTATGTCTTCATATAATTCTACGCCCTCAAAATCCAATACAGCGCAAATCAGCGAACCAATAGCTGTTTCATCAATGATTCCTTTGCTTTCATTGGTTTGAAGATAATATTGGAAAACTGCGGTGAACCAATCCACTATTTTTTGTCTTTTTTCAGGATGATATAGTGCCAATTGAGCAAGGGCATCACCAATAGTGGATTTTGAAAAAGTATATACATAAGGTTGCTGCATAAAATTGAGCAGTTCATCTAATTTATTTTCTCCCAATATAAATATTGCTTGCCAAATATACATGGTCAGAAAATCACTGAAAAACAAATCTATATACTCCTCACTTTGCTTTAAGCATGTCAGTAGCGTTGATAGAGAATCTTCAGCACGTAACTCTTGAAGTAGAAAGACACTGTAGAGGACAAAATTGGTATAGGTATAGTCCGTTATATTTTCTTCAAAAAAGGAATATCGAGCGATACTGTCATGCAATACTGCTTCGAGATCTTTGATTAGGGTAGCCCTGGGAAGTGAGAGCAGCAGATCAATATCTTCTTGGGTAAGAATGGCCGAATCATATAGCCTATAAACTTCAACATGATGAAGTATAGGCGGTTCGGTTTGGTTAGTTTTAGGCTGTGCTTCTGTGTCTACGATATGGGTAGGTGTCCTGTTGAGAAAGGGAGAATTTTTTATCCTCTGGAGGGACAGTATGCTTTCAAGATATTGTACCTGTTGACCATCCGGAGCAATGTCTCTCAATAACTGGAGACGGAGCTCTGCTTGCTCGAGATCGTTCACAATGATAAAATACCGGACGGCAACATCGAGTATGCTGATAACTTCTGAAAAATGAAATGTGTCTCTTTCGGGATAGATGGCCTTAAGATCAATGTTTTCTCCAAAAAGTTCGAGGACTTTCTGTGGTTCTTCTTTTGATAAGTAGTTATTGGCCAAATTGATCTTGGCAAAAAGGTAATTAGGGTGTTTTTGTAAGATCTGTTGGTTTACCTCATTTGCTTTTTTCGAATTCCCTCTTGTTTGATACCATACACTGAGATAGTTTTTGAATTGCGGCTTATTCGGATGGTGCTCAATCATTTTTTTTAGCTGCTTCAAACCCTCATCTTTGCCTTTCAATGCGATGTGATGTCCTTTCTTTAATAGCTCATTTAATTCGGGTGAATATGCCTCGTCACTAATCGGATCATAGGTAATTGTATAGCCGAATGTTGAATATAGATTTGTCGTTTTCATTATCTAAGGGATTACTTGAATTGATATTCTGTTAATCGTTGCTCGCCAAATTTCCTTAAAATATTTTGTTCAACAGCCCATTTTAGATCCCGGCTTGCAGTGGGAGCGGAAATATTCTTAAAATTTTGGAGATAATCTTTTCTATTAAATTTATTTTGACCGATTTTCTCTTTAAATAGACTTATCCTGTCTTCCAAACGAAGTGTTTTATTTTGAGATTGTAAAAGTTCTTCCAAAGCTGTCAGAATAATCCCAAGCATGAATTCAATAAATGGTGTTGAGCTACCCTTTTTATCTGACTCCGAAAGTTTTGTGTAATACTCACCTTGTTTTTGTTTGATTAGGCTTTCAATGGGTAAAAACTCAAAAACAGGATATTGTTGTATTAAAATCAGGGTTTGCCATAATCTTCCCATTCTACCGTTTCCGTCGATAAACGGATGTATAAATTCAAATTTATAATGGAACATACAACTTTTGATTAGAATTAAATCTTCGTCTTTTTTTAGATAAGCAAAAAGGTCTTTCATCAAACCTTTGACCATTGTTCCGTTTGGAGCGATATGCTTTACTTTTGAACCTTTTACAATACCTACATTCGTAGTCCTCAATTTGCCTGCATTACAGATCAACCCATTCATCAGAACAGAATGAGCCTTTTCTAAATCTTTTAATTTATGAGGATTCAATTCATTTAGCTTGTCGTAAACTTTTATGGCATTTTGTACCTCTAAAATGTCCTTTTTAGGCGCAATAATTCGTTTATTTTCTAACAACGCGGTAATTTGTTCCTCAGTTAACGTGTTGCCTTCAATTTCCAAAGACGATTGAATTGTTTTTATACGGTTCTTTTTTCGCAGCTCCGTGGTGGGTTTATATAAATGAGCAGCACTAATTTCTCCTATTCTTTCTGAAATAGAACTAACTAATTTTAAAGCTTCACTAGTAATAATATACGGTGGTTTCATTATGATGATAGTATCATTTGATACTATCAAAGATAATCATTAATCAGGCCTAAATTAGCTAAAACTTAAAAAAAAGTTGATAGTAATCGTATCAAAACACTGCTATCCCAGCTGAACGGACTAGAAAAGTCAGCTGGGATAGCAGTAGAAAATCTTAATTCTTATACTCCCGAATTGCCTGAATAATACCTTCCAGATTTTCATTGAAGTCCAGTAGCTGACCGAAGACTTTATCGTCTTTGGCCAGTCCACCATGTTTATTGTTCTTTCGGAAGATTTCTTTGATGGTTTCCCAACGTTCCAGTTCAACAGGGTTTAATAGCTCGGCAAGCTCTTTTAGTTTTAAGAGATTGCTTTCGGTATCCGCTGTCAATGTCTGCGATTCGCTCTCATAGTGCGCGAGAAGAACCTGATCAATTTCCTGCTCATTCATCATCGGTACCACCTGTGCAACCAGCTTGCTCATATTTCGATAGGAACCCTGCATTTTGAATGGCGGTTCGGTACGGTAATTATCTTGCATTGCTGCACTCTGAATATAATTCTGATTTACTTTGATCACGACATTTCTGATTTTTAACACATGCCGCAATACAGCGACAAAGTCATCAATATCCTGTTTCAGGTAGTTGCCCTCTAAATCGGGCAATTGATCCATAACAGATTGTGCATAATTGACTAGGGCGTAGAAGTCGTTAAACGATTTGCTTGCAATCTTTTCGAGGTAGCTGTTTTCAATCGCCGCATTTTCAATCAAACTGAGGTTGAATAATGCTTCAGTATCACCGATCACATCGCCGAGATTGTACACGTCGGCACGGTTGGCAAGCATGTCGGGGATCTGAAACTTAGAGCCGCTCTCTGTGTATGGATTTCCGGCCATTACGATGCAGAAGCGCTTGCCACGGAGGTCGTAGGTCTTGCTCTCGCCCTCAAAGATGCCATCAATCTTACGTTGACCATCGGCAAGGGAGATAAATTTCTGTAAAAACTCCGGATTTAAGTGCTGGATATCGTCCAGATACAACATGACATTGTCAGCCATCTCAAATGCAAGATTGATCTTTTTGAGTTCTTCCCGTTCTCCGGATGTTTTCGCTTCAATCGGGTCAATGGATGTAATCGAATGACCAATGGTCGGGCCATTGATTTTGACGAAATGTAAGCCCATCGTTTTGGCAAGATATTCCATTAAGGTGGTCTTACCGTAACCTGGCGGCGAGATCAACAGAAGCATTCCCATACGAGCAGTACGTTTGTTGTCGCCTGCGGCTCCCAGCTGTTTGGCGAGGTTATTTCCGATCAATGGGAAGTAAACTTCGTTGATCAGCTTATTACGTACAAAGGAGGTCAGTACTTTGGGCTCAAACTCACCGATCTTGAGTTCTTTGGCATAGGACTTTGCAAGCTGCTCTTTCAATGTGGAGAAAGCCACAAAACGGGGTGCATTATAATCACTGAATTGCGCCAGACGTGCTAAAAACTCATGATATTGGATATGTTCCTCTCCATTGTTCAGGATCGCATGATTGCCTTTTAATCCGCTGATATGTGCTTGGTCTTTTGCTATGATCAGGTGATACTCATGGGTCGGATAAAGCAACATGATCGCTGCTTCCTCAATATATTTGCGTAGCGTAAGATATTCCGGATGCTCATCAACGAAGGAATTGAGCCAATTTAAGGTCAGGTAAAAGCGATCTACCAAGCTAAATTGCTCGTTCTGAATATCAGCTTCAAATAGCTTGTAACTTTTCTTGGATTCCAGCAATCGAATAAAAGCCTTTTTCAGTTCATCGGACTGTTCACTGACGACAAAGGTATTGTAGCTCGTAAACGTCTGAAAAAGGTACGATGCTAGGTCACGGCCATGAATGGTGGAGCGATCCAAATGTGTCTCCCATGCATTGAATAACTTAGTCAGTTCATCAATGACAGACTGGTAACGATTTGAATTTGGAAACGTTTTTAAAATTGTGTGGGTAGAGTGTATCAGCGCCAGTTGCTTTGCACGCTGATCATCCGAAAGGGATTGCCAAAATAGCTGAGCCATCGTTCGCAATAGGGGATCATAGCGAAGCAGATCCAATTTAGTATCCAACTGTTTGACCGTATCATAGATCAACAGTGCATCCACATTGTGAACTCCTTTGACATAACCTTCCGAATAACTTTGCTCCACAGTCTGTGTGATAAATAATGCGGCATCAAAATCTTGTTGTCCTTTCGAGGCAAGAAAAGCTTTGTATGCAAGGTATTCTGCACGATAGACTTCCTTATTTTCAGAGACAAGTTCCTGATCCCAGATGTCCTGAAAACTGTTGATTTCCTCGACCTGCACCTTTTGATAGAAACTTGTCCCAGTGAGGTGGAAATACAGTTCATCATTTCTGCGCAGCAAGGTAAGGCTGAGGGATTGACTATTGACCGCAAACTTATGCTTGCCCAGCGCAATGATATTTTCGCCATCTACAAAGAGATCATTTTTGTCGCGTAAAACCCGTAAGGCGTCCTCCTGTGATTTCTTTAACAGATTTTCAAGGTTTTCTGCTTTTGAGACATCCTGCAGCGTTTTTAGCTCCTGTACCAACTGTCTGATCTTGTCGATCATCAGATCCGAGGCAAAGAAGCTGAGGATCTCTTCCCGCGTTGCAAATGTCTTGGATTTGTTTTCAATGTTCTTTAATACACGAAGACCGATCTGTTCGAGCGAGGATGTACGCTTGTTGATCTGTTCAACGATTTGTTCTCTGCGAGAATTAAAAGCCTTGATAACCTCATCACGTTTGTCCGCGATCTTGAGGGCAAAATCTTCAAATTCAGAAAATTTACTTTCAAGTTCCTCCAATTGAACGATGACTTTTGTGTAATATTCGTCTACCTTTTCGGTTGTCGTTGACAGTTCGAGGTAGTTGGTCACGGATTGCTCCAACAGAGTCAGCTGTGCAGAGAATTCGGCTATTGCTTCTGTACTCTTCAATGAATTGAGTTTTCGTGTAAGCTGTGCACGAACCTCATTTAAGGAGGAGAAAATAACCGAAATCTTCTCAATGATTTTGGTTGTCTGCGTGGAGTCGTCAATTTTTAGACTATTGAGGATATCAATCAAAAGTTCCAGTTCGCTTGAAATGGCCGAATTGGCTTCCTCAATTGCTTTGGCATCGTAGACCTTAACTATGGTCTCCACATTTTTCTTTTGCTGTTCTACCTTTTGTTCGTAAGGAAGCAGGGCCTCGTCACGTAGGAGAAAAGCAATGGTTTTTTCGGCCAGTTCGGAGGTGATACTCTGCAGTTTTTCCAATAGGCTATCTATCCTGACCGTATCAATATATTTTACATTTTTAAGGTCGATGATTTCACCCTGGAGACGACGGGAGTCGGCCAATTCATGGACGAGCTGATCGAGTTTGTCCACAACGGTACTATTGATGGAGAAGGTGAGTTCTTCCATCTTCTTTTCTGCTGCTAGATTTAATTCTGCGGCATGTTTGCGTTGTGCCTGTACTTTGACAAATTCATCAATAGCGGTATTGGCGACTTCCTTGATCTGTGTTAATGGCTGGCCAAGATTTGATAAGGCGTCATCTTTGATCCAGAAATAGGAATCCAATAAAACCGTGGATTTTTTGAGGATATCTTCGTATAAACCTTCGTAGCTGTCCTCTTTGTTGATCAGCTGTATAACCTCCTGTGCCTCGGCCATCGCCTGCACGATCTGTTTATTGCCTACTTTATAAAGGGGATCATCTTTCTTCTGCTCATTTTCTTTGAGCATGGCCATA
>Ga0213829_1002118_pt1 | contig 13333 bp, 7 predicted proteins | sample MC6MC0896MG_FD_180665 | JGI IMG/M metagenome (GOLD analysis project Ga0213829, IMG submission 180665) | Enriched soil aggregate microbial communities from Iowa State University, Ames, United States - MC6-MC0896-MG | ecosystem: Environmental > Terrestrial > Soil > Unclassified | place: USA: Iowa...
TGAGTTTATTTACAAGCTGAACAGAAGATATTTTGGTGATAAACTTTTTGATAGAATCATCATTGCAAATATAACAGGTGTCTAAACGGAGAACCATTTAAATTAATATCATAAATAAGACATCCTATAAAGGGATGTCTTATTTTTTTATGACTTTTCATCTCAGAATTACTTTTCTCTTACTCTTTCCAATTCTTAATAGCTTCTATTCATCTGTAATTGAATGAAACAAATATAGTGGGCCGAAAGAAAAATTTCGTAAATTTATCCCATGGAATATTGGGAAGAGATAAATGAAAAACTAAAGCCTTGGATTGACACTGAATTTAACAAAACAGTGGTAGATCTTTTTGCAGGTTGTGGCGGCTTGTCTCTTGGATTTGAAGCGAATGGATTTAAAACCATTGGCTATGAAATGAACGAAAATGCATCTAAAACATATAATAAAAATCTTTTAGGAGAATGTATTACAGGAAAACTAACGCCTGAATCAACTTATCCAAAAGCCGATATTGTGATCGGTGGCCCGCCTTGTCAGCCCTTTAGTGTCGGAGGAAAACAACTTGGATTAAAAGATTCGAGAGATGGCTTCCCTATATTTTTATCAGCGGTTAGACAACTAAATCCCGAAGTGTTTATGTTTGAAAACGTCAGGGGAATGTTGTATAAAAACAAATGGTATTTAAAAGAAGTAATTGACGAACTTGAAAGTCTAGGATATTACATCGATTATGCACTATTAAATGCTGTTAATTATCAAGTTCCACAAAATAGAGAGCGCGTACTTGTTGTCGGCTCAAAGCAAAAAATAAAGTTACCTAATCCGGTTGGCAAAATAGTTTCCGCGGGAGATGCTTTAGGAGAATTAGCATTTGAATTTGACGAAGATTCTAAATTTTTCACTGAATCTATGGACAAATATGTCGCTAATTACGAAAAAGCCTCTAAATGTGTTAATCCAAGAGATTTATATCTGGACAGGCCTGCTCGAACTTTGACTTGTAGAAACCTTGCTGGCGCTACAGGAGATATGCACCGCGTACGACTAAAAGACGGAAGAAGAAGAAGGATAACCGTGCGAGAAGCAGCTAGGCTTCAAAGCTTTCCAGATTGGTTTGAATTTCAAGGTACGGAAACTCATCAGTTTAACCAGATAGGCAATGCAGTTGCTCCACACTTTGCATTCCATTTAGCAAAAAGCATTAAAGCTCATTTTATGGGAACTTCTACGGAAGACTGTCCTGTAATAGAATTTGGGCAACTTAAATTATTCGAGAATGAAGCAATATATCAGTTCAGATAATTCAAAAACATTTAAGGAAAAGCCAAAAGGTATTCAGGAACTTATCAATACCGCACTTTACATTCTCCACAATTTCGGAATTCCAATTGAAGGTACCCCAAGGAGATTGGAAAGAATGGCAATTGCATTCTTAGCAAGTGGAGATATAAAATCACTTAAAGAATTATCGAAAGCAAAAGATCTAAATAATGGTTTTGCACTCAAAACCAGAGATATAATCAATTACGTAAACAAACATTTCCACGAGAATATCAGTTCAGGTTCGTATGACGATATTAGAAGAAAAGATTTAAAACTATTGACGATAGCAGAAGTCGTTTTACAATCAAGTCCAAACTCTGCAACCAACGACTCAACTCGTGGTTACTCTATTAATCCAACTTATGCCGAGTTGATCAGAAGTTTTGGAAAGAAAGATTGGGAAAAATCTGTCAAAGAAAAGCTGAAACACATAGAGCCTTTGAGCCAAAAGCTGAGAAGAGAAAGACAGATCTCAAAAGTTGAAGTTACACTCCCATCAGGTGGACAATTAACCTTTTCGGCGGGAGAGCACAACGATTTACAAAAAGCAATTATTGAAGAGTTTTTACCAAGATATGGTTTTGGTGCAGAGGTTTTGTATGTTGGAGATACGGCTGACAAATACTTATATCTTGAAAAAGATAAATTGGAAAAACTAAATTTCTTTGAAATTTCACACGAAGAATTGCCAGATGTTATCGCTTACTCCAAGAAAAAGAATTGGCTTTACTTAATTGAAGCAGTTCATTCATCTGGACCGATTTCAGAAATACGGCTTTTACAGCTTCAAAAGCTGACCAAAGATTGTAAAGCAGATATTGTTTATGTTACCACATTTTTGAACCGTCCAAAATTCAGGCAATTTATTGCAGACATTGCTTGGGAAACCGAAGTTTGGATCGCTGACAACCCAGACCATTTAGTACATTTTAATGGGGATAAATTTCTCGGTCCTTATAAAGGATAAGCATACAGGTCATTTATCGAATGTAAATAATGGGACACTTACAAGTGTCTTTAATTAAAAATTGATTTTCCATATTTTTTTCTTTAAAAGTATATAGCAAAAGTAAAGAAGGATCATTCCTATTGCTGGGAAAACCAGCTTTATGTAAGCGGTATCGGGGAGATACCGAAAGCTTTAACTTTATTTACAGTGAGTACCAATCTCAGAAGACTTAGCAAGCTTTTCTTCTTAAAGATCCAGTGGTGAGGTTTGTTGCAGAATTATTGGTGTAATTTGTGTCGGAATGATAGTCTTTTTGGAAGAAGTTAATCTACTATCTTTAGGTTCTGAAAAGCTAAAATATCTCGGTATGGGATAGCTACCGGCTAAAGCCCTTCATTATAAAAAGGTATTTTATTTTCTAAGCAGTATTCTTGAACCTCGGCATCATTTTCAAAGACAGCATCACAATAGCTGTCAAATTCTTTTTCAGAAGCGCTATAGTAACGATCTTCAACGGATAATATCTTTTCCGAATGTTCGATGAATCTGCCAAATTCATTATTCATTTCACACAGTTTGTCTAGTGTTTTAAAATCGATCTCTTTATACCGGGCGGGATATAACACTTTACTGAGGTAAGGATCGGCATTGAGTTCGATGATACCGATACCGAAGGATTGATTGAGCCTATTCATTTCATCTTGAAGGCTATCTCCAAATTCAAACGCAACCAAGTAACCATAGTTTGCCCAGCTTGAGTTGGATACAGCCTGAAAGTAAGCTTTCTTTAAATCGTTGTCACTGTTGATTTCTCTTTTGAGTTCATATGCCCGTAGTTTAAAAGTATCCGCCTTATTGATGGACTTCAATAAGTTTTGACTATGTGCGCTTTTTAGCTTTAAGAAGTCTATCCCTACCATATCTGGGTGCGTCCAGACTTGGTTATTATCTTTTGCATTTGACTGCTCGTGAAAGATCGTCTTAGCATATACACCTGAGGATTTTAGATAACTTGCTAGCAACTTATGGAGACTACGCTCTGTATAAGTTTTTTTAGCGTTAACTTTTTCTGATGCTGCAGATTCACCTTCCAATTGACTTAGCTGGATCAACGCTTCATTTTTTGAGAGATAATAAGAATAAGTACCACCCTTTTGTTTGATTCGTTTTACCCGTATGTCGCCCTCCCGGATGAAATTTCCTAACAAGGCGGATACAGTAGATGCAGGAGTAAGTGCCTCTCTAAAATCGTAATAATTATTGCTGATGATATGTTGGCAAACCGCCTGATAATTTGTCAAGCCACCAATTTCTTCTAAACTTCTTAAAATCGAATCTTTTAAAGTCATAATTACTATTTCTTTATGAATGCTTAGTACAAACTCCTACTATCTATATTATTTTCCTCTGTTCAATCTTCTTGATGACAACTTCTGCCAAATGCTATCAGCTAATTTTATTTGGGCGTCAGTGAAACCAAAATTGTCGCGAAGGATCCTTTGATTTGTTATTTCCAAAATCTCACGGATATCCGTTCTAGCTCTTATCAAACGATCTATTTCAGGTAATAGTTCTGCGTTGTTGGCATGGTAAGGTAATAGAATTTCTTCAACCTCATTTGGCATCAATTCTAAAACGCCGCCACCATGACTCCGGCCGCATATCTCGGCGAATGCAAGGGACAAGGAATTGTAATAGCTGGCTGTCAATGCCGTTATCTCGGCATTGGGTAGTACCGTTACACGGTGCATGGTATCCGTTGTATAGGCTCCTGCTTCGTTAATGATAAGTTTTGGATAGATATTGTTCCGACGGATAAAAAGCGCATCAGAAACGCGAAGAGAAGGTACTATCTGCCATTCTTCACGGATACGGCATTTATAACCCTTATTGATCTCTTGCTCTTCCCCCTGGGCAATATATTCCCTCGCGCCGACAGAACCGTTCAAGTCCTGCATTTTGGGGAACGCGAGTAAGTGTGTACGAGCTTCCATCTGGCGGTTTAGCTGCCAGTCCTGTTCGGTAAAGATAGCACTTGGTACCTGCACACTTCTACCGACCAATGGTCGTGCATATCGCTCCAGATTATATTGCGTTACTGTCGCTAGCGGAACAGTAAAAAACGGATTGGCTCCGGTGGTGATGCCTACTTCCACCCTTGCAAACTCACCTAATTTTGGAATAATTGCCTGTTCTTGTAAATCCTCTAAAAAATCTATTTCTTCCTGATCCAAGAAATAGAAAGTCCATTTGTTGGATCTGAAATCAATCCGTTTATGCGGTTGCTCTAAACGATTGATATCCAGATATTGGAGTGCATCAGCATCGCGCAATTCAAGGTGTTCAATGAGGTGAGTATCCGTATTGTTCTTTTCGCATAGCAACAGAACCACTTCCTGCTGTATATCTGGAAAGACCAATTTCTCAAAAGAGATAATATTGATTTTATTATAGTAGTGCGCTAAAAACTCACGTAATGTTTGTGCATATGAGACTTGCAATATCTCAGCAGGCAACACGAAGCCAATTTTTCCGTGCTCTTTAAGTAAGAGGGAGGAACCCACTACAAATGACACCCAAGCATTGGTCAGCTTTGAATATCTTAGATTTGCTCGGCCAAATATTTCAGCCGCATATTCCTGTTGTTGCTTATTAAAATATTGATAGCGGATATAAGGCGGATTGCCGATAACAACATCAAAACGCAGATCAGTATTGATACAGAAATTATGAAAATCATCATGAATTACTTCTGCATTGTTCAGTGCAATATCTCTGGCCTTTTCGACCTCGACTTCGTCAAATTCAATAGCTTTTACTGAGTTATATTGGTAACCGCCGTTTCGTATTTCTTCCAAAAATACACCGTCACCACAGCTTGGCTCTAAAATATCCAAGTCGTCATGACCATTGAGTGCCCATCTTAACATAAAGGCCGCAATAGGGTTCGGTGTATAAAAGCCACCCCTCAACTTCTCCTCGGTGGCATTTTTAATGAGCTGCATACAATTCCGAAATTAAAGGGATCAAGTTGTCCTGTTCTCCCAAGTTATATAATGTTTTTAAAGTAGTGTCCAATTTCTTTTTCTCGTTGTCAAATCGACGTTGCAAGGGAATAAGCTCACGTTGATTGCCATTGTTTTTATCAATCTCACCTTGCAGCTGGATCAATGTTTTTTGCGTACCGGCAATTTCGTCGTGTAATCTTTTTTCTGTTGCGTTTGCAAAGTTAATCATTCGGATCGGAAGACGTTTCAATACTTTTGTTCCTCGCGCAATATATCCACCTCTGAAGACTTCTCCTTGGAGTGCTGAAAACCATTCTAGATATTTTGAATTCAGAAGTGCTTGGATATAATAGATCGAATACTGAAAATTGTCAGGTAGCGTAATCATACAATAGCCTGCTGTTCCCCCCGAGGAGATCAGTGTGCCATAGTAGTCAATCGCATACTTATTGCCCTGAGAAAGTACTCCTACAATAATTTTGGCAGGTACGTCACATTTATCCAAACTTTGGTGTCTACCATATCGATACCATTCATGATCCGTCTCAGGAGTAGGTTTGATATCACGCTTTGGATTGTTCAGTATTTCTTTATAATGATTTAAGAAAGCAAAAGCATAGGGATAGTCATTTTCTAACTGATCGATTTCCACAAAATGAATATTGTTATCAATCTTTAGATAAGGATAAATGACAAAAGCGTTTGGAACAAATGGGCGGTAGGTATTGAGATTATCTCGACCGCTTGCTGTTTTAAAGTACGGTCGCGTCAGTATTTTCTCTATCTGCCAGTCCAATCCATCTTTTTTAAAATAATAGTACTTGGCATCTTCATGGCTAGCATTGTGTATATAGATGTTATTAGCACTTGTCTGAATGCCGTTATATATATTTTCTGATCCGATCAGAGCTTCCAATGCTACCGATTGCTTCTCTATTGACTCAAAGGCAGCTTTTAAATTACCAGGAACAAGCACCCAGCCTTCATCATCGAGCTGATTAAAATCGACTACGTCATAGTTATCTGGTGCTATATTTCTCGTTCGCCAGTTCTTTAACGATTGCACCTCCAGATAGTTTAAATTGGCTTGATCAGCTTTTTTTAGGAATAGCAAACAGGTATACGTTGTTTTGTCCTCAAATAGCTGGTTTGCACCAAATCCGACAATTTTGTAGATGGCTCTATTGGCCACTAATAATTTTCGAAGTTCTTTTGCAGCCCCAACTTTTGCTAATTTACTTGGAGCAATATAGCCTAATGTTCCATTTGGTTTAAGCAGATCAAATCCCCTTTGAATGAATAAGAAATATTTGTCAAATTGTTTGTAAGCCGCCGAATAAATAATTTTGTATAGAGGTAGCTCCAATGGTGTGAACTGTTTCATGTGTTCGGTCGCCATATAGGGAGGATTACCTATAATCACATCAAACTTTGTCGCACCAAAATCAAATGGATTGATAATACGTTCATTAGCTGGTGACGTCATGGAGTTATCTAATAAACTATTCCCAAAATGGATATTATTGTCTAGACTAGGCAGAGCAGGAGTAGGGATGGTGTGATGGTCTTCATTTTCGAGCAGTTTGAGCAAAAGGCCAAACTTACAAGCTTCTACCGCATTGAAATCTTTGTCAACACCAAAAATACAATTGGTAACGATCTTCTTTTTGGTCTCAAATTTAAGTTTATAAATATTGATGCCCGTCTGAATTAATTCTGCGGGATTATGCGCCAAATAGTAATCCACCAATGTATCGTGGAGTAACTGATATGTCTCCAATAAGAATGCGCCAGAGCCACAGGCGATATCTGCAAAAGTTGAATCAAAGATCTCAACATCTGTTTTACCAGCACAATGTTTTGTGACCGTTTCTGCGAGTATGTCGCGAATGATAAAAGTGGGTGTAGTTACGATATCCCTATCAATATTTTCGGGTTTCTTTTCAAGTGTTATTTCACCGTCCTTTATTTTGAGCTGTTCACCAAGAAATATTTCGTAGATATTTCCGAGAATATCCGAAGAGAAAACAGCAAACGAATAGACACTTTCAGGAAAGTACAACTGTTTAATGATATGCCAGAAAGCATTGCTGTTATTGCTAAGGATTACTGCGGTCAAGGGATGATTGAATAGCCCAGCATTATATTTTCGATCGGCCTGATGAAATAAGTCAATTAATGCATTATAGTCCTCTTCTGTTGCAAAATGAAGCAGGGTTTTATATACTTCGAGGTTTCTGTCTTCACATACACGCAAGAAGATAATACTATTGATATATCGTTGGACAATATCATTCAATTGGACTTCGCCAAGCTGATTTTGATTGGCATAGATATCTCGGCCAAGTATCAGGCGCCATTCGTTGATCTGTTTTAGGAATAAGTCATCTACACCATGCAATTTGATCTGTTGCTCAATGTTTTTCCACGTATCATCAAAAGAACCTGAATAAACTGCTTCATGGCCCAATTGTTTTTTTATGTCTTCAAAAGCATCTTCGTACTCGGTGTAATGATAGAGACTGATCCGTGCTTTTGTGACGGAGTCATTGCTATCAACAAGCTGAGAACAGTCATAGATGGCAAGATATTCAAAATTGCAGAGAACGGATATTTTGAGTTTGGCAGTGAATCCATAGCGACGGATCTGTTTAGCAGGAGCAGGGTCGGTGTCTATTTTCACATAAGGTTTCTTTGCCTCTAAAAAGAACTTTCTCTCTGCAAAGAGCCTGAAGGTATAGTCAGGTTTTTTTGTATTGCTATCGATGTCTGCACGAAGACCTTCTTCGACAAGTACTTCTCTTTCGTTGGTGGATTTGCCTTGCGTATTTTTTATATCCCAGCCCAACAACTCATACAACGGATCTATGAAGTCTACACGTAACTGTGTTTCATTGTAATCCGCTTTCAAATAGACTGCTCTATTTGTATGATACTTTTGGACAAGATCAGTTATCGTCATGGAGTTTGTGCTAAAATAAATATTGATCGCTAATTTACTAAAAATATTAGTTTATTTAAAGCTTTTTTAGTTTATAAATATAGATACTTTATTAAGTAATCAAGGTAGATTGTTAGAAAGTCTCTCCCAATAAAAAAGCATTCTTTATTGGGAGAAATGGTAGTGCTAATCTTTATAACCTGTGTAATGCTATTTAAAACACTTATTGTAAAGTAATTAAACAATATCTATTATGAATTTTTGGTTCTCTTTGTAAAGATTGAAGCTTTTATTAGTTATATCGTTTTTTTGTAAAAATGGCATTAGATTATTACCCCAATGTAACCAAGTGGGAGTATTTCCTTGACCTGCAACCCTGACAGAATCATGACTGAGTTTTAGAACAAAGGTGCCAACATGATTGCCCAGAATGGTGATATCAAAAGAACATTGGGCTTCCTCATATGTAGTACTATTAGCTTTTGTCTTTATCCACGTTAGTCGATCAAATATATGATTTCTAAAATAAGTCTTCTGATCTATTTTTTTACTTTTTATCTTAAAGAAAGCCTGAGACAATTTTAAGTTCCCTGTTGGGTTAGACTTTTGATTTACTACTTGAGCATCGCTTTTACTTAATGATCTTTTTTGCCATACCAAATCTCTCGGTTGGAGACTAGTGATGGTTTGAGGGGGTATAATTCCAATTGGAACATTCTGTGTTTTTGTTTTTGAGGGGAAAATCTTTGAAACTTTTGCTTTATTTCTTTTAGGTATTTTGAAATCAGTTGGTTCGTTTTTATTGCTTCCCGTTGGTTCGGTTTTCGATACTTGTGTAAAGATCGCTCTCTGAGTTTTTTCATCAATTACTATTCCCAATTGATAAAACGATGCGATCGACGATTCGTTTATCTTGAACAAATTGGGATCGGAAAAATCAAATATTGATTGATAATATGATTTCATTTCTGACAATAATATCTTTCCTTCTTTATCCTCTGCTTCAAATTCAATAAGAACAGAGCTTTCGACATTTGTAAAGAGCCCCGAAGTAGTTAAATTTGAAGATCCAATTATTAATTTAACATGTTTTGATCCTTCAAAAATATAGATCTTTGGATGAAACACAACTTGCTCCTTCTGATAGAAAATATAACTATTAATATTTAGAGCTAAAATTTCTCTAAGAGCTTCTATTGAGGTCCCGCGCAAATCAATACCAACAATTAAGTTGAGCTCTTTAAAACTTGATTTGGCTGTTTGTATATATTTTGATAATCCGTATACACCGGAATCACTTGCAAATGCTGAGATGCAGGTGAAACTATCAAAATCTTTACTCTGTAAGAAATCTATTAAATAGTTGCCTACAGCGCGAGGCGATTCCTCGCTAAAGCCTTGTCCCAAAAATGTTGTTTTCATGACTATTTATAAATCTCTTCTTCAATTAAGGCCAAGAGCATAGCAGCCATAGCTTCGATCTCAGTTGTGCCAAATCTAATGAGGTTGTTGTATAGTCCTTTTTGGTTTTGACTAAATGCTATAACTTTACCCTCGTAAGCATACCTAGCGACGTAATCTATAGAATTAGGATCTTCATCTGATTTCAGAAGCTCTAGGCGTGCGAAGGAGTAATCGGTACCTTCAGGGAATACTATTTTTTCATAAGTGTTTGTGGACGCTTTATAAGTATCTTTATTTACTTCTAACGTTCCAGGAAGTAAATTTAGAAGTTCAGAAAAAGTATAACAATAGCACTCAAAATGCGAGTCTAGTTTCAAGTCGGTTTCACTAACAAATAATTCATCAGATTTATTTTTGAAATAACTAAATAAAGATTTTTTTCCTGAGATTACTTTGTTTAATAATTTGGAAGTTTCGAAGGATGTAACGATTTGTTCAATTTTCATGGTGTATAATATTATTAGTTGAAAAAAATATATTCGTGATCTCTGTTAAACTGCATGGCCTTTTGAAACGTGTATGGAATAGAAGTAAGTTTATAAATAACGTTTGTAATATCATTTTTCAACCGTTCATGATAAAACCGGTTGTTATTCTTAGGATCATCAAAAGGCACTATTGCTTCAATACTTTTGAGAATAAATTGGCTCGTTTCCAGCCCATTTTTTTCTCCTATAGAGACAAGCACGTCGGAGATCTTTGTGATTGGCTTAAACCAACCGTTGAATATATTATCAAGATCTGGTAACGAGAGACAATGTGTTACAATTTCTAATAGTGTATCTATAGAATTCGGATTAGAATAATTTTGATATTCTAAATCATAGTAGGTGTCGCCGGCATTTTTTGTTTGAGCTAAAATGTATTCTTTCAACCTTAAAAAAGCGAAGTCTCCATTGGCTTTCACAAGATGTCTTATAGCGGTAGGCTCATCTAGTAGTTTTTTGTCAATGAGTAATTGATAGTTATCTGTTATAAAATTTCTAATAAAATCATATTCTTCTAGATCTGATAAAGTATTAAAAATAAAAGGAAGAAAATAATAATCTTCATCTTTCTCAAGATATAAGGTGGCGATGGATTTTAAGACAGTTGGATTATCCATATAACACAGCTCAACAATTTCCCTTGCACAATCGTAATTCTTTCCTAGAATACTATTTTTTAGATCTTTTTCAATTCCATAATTGTCCTTATCAAATGATATCTCTCTTGATTTTAAGTATGTCAGGAAAGGTAGTTTTATTTCAGGATCGGAGATTGTTTTCAACTCTTTTAATACTTTTGATACTACTCTATCTATTCCTAGTATTTCACCAATAAAATCAAAATCAAACAATGTATATTTCGAAAAATCAATCAATTGAAGCAAAAAACTCTCTTCAAATCCCGAAAATTTTAAATAACGGACTAAGTTGAGAAATGAATTAATAGCTCTTGACTCTTCAGAAGTTCTTTTGGATTTAGGATCATCTAAAAAGCATTCTATCATTGGCCTAATGTCTATAATCCAGGATTCAATATGTTTTTTTTGAAAATCTTGAACGACTATAGACAATTCGTTATTTTCTGATAGAGTTTGATAAATATCTTCGAAACGATCTAGTCTCTTGTTTTCAAGAACTTTGTCAAGATCTTCAATTTTTAGTTTTTGATCCGCCCTATAGTCTTCTCTTAGAATTTTCCACAGGAAGTGTTTTGCGTATTCACTTATATTTTTTTGCAATTCAATACTATCGTAATACTCGTCCCAAAATCTGTCAACTTCCTCATAAGAAAGAGCGGATGTATTATAGTGCAGAAAGATATTTTCGATTTGTTTTTTTAGCAATGGCAAGTCAAACTTTACATCAAATTCTCTTTGGGTTGAACCTCTATTAAAAGCAATTTCTTCTTGGACAGTAGATTGTTCTATACGATCTGGAAATATAAATCTTGTATAGTCTTCTATATACTTTTGAAACTGTATTGCTTTTTCTAAACTGTCATATTGCATTCTATTGCGAACTTTGATCAGAAAAAGGTCTTTTAAAATACCATTTTTATAATCGTCAACAATATGAACATAATATTCTGCCTTTAATATTTTCTCCAGAAAATAAAGATTACTATTATTTTCTGTTTCTAAAGCAATTAAGTTCCTAAATAGTCCCTCATCAACTAAACAGTCTTTTGCTAGGGAAGCCAAAAGGTCTTGTTCTAAATGATAAATTCTGTTAGTGGTTATAACATCACAAATTATTTCAATTAATTTTTCTCTATAGCTTTCTGTTGCTGGACGAATTATCGAAGAACTGTGTTTAATAAATTTTGCTACATATTTTTCTCTTAGTTTGTGGTTGCTTATACGTTTGAGAATAAATTCCAATAAATAAATAAGAGCTTCATTGTCTTTGACTTGGCTAAAAAGGGTGAAGATTTTTTCTTTCGTGGAAATTACAGACCCATATTTTGATTTTTTGTTCCATGATATTTCATTGATGGATTTTTTTAGAATATGAAGAATAAAATCTTGATGACAGTAAAAGTTGTTTTCGTTAATTAGGTTTATTACCTGATTGACAAATTCCTTATAGTCATATATAGAAACAAAGCTTTTTATCTGTTCTAATAGTTTCTCTTTTTTATCGTTATCAACTCGTTTTATAAGCGCTATGGTTCTCTCCATAATTTGAAGAAAATCAACCTCGTTGTGCTGAAACTCATTCATTATTTGGAACAAAAGGGATTCTAGCCTTGTAGCATTATCTTTATTAGACAATGACATATGATTGAGTAAAATAATGGCCGACTGGCGTGTCCGTAAATTTAGTTCTTTACTCATCGCCTTATCAAATAAATACTCAATATTTGATAATGTATCGCTAAATGTTCCAAGTGTGCCATCATCGCTGACCCATAATGTTTTTTCTATACAGTGATCTTGGAAATACCTTTGCAATACTGTATTTCGAATTTCATCGGACACTAATTCGGTATCTGCTTGGAATACCATTTCGATGTCGTTTTTGACAAGCCAATTAATAAGATCTTTATAAGCGTTTGCTTGCTCAAACTCCATATTTAATAAAAGTGTCACCACATTATACCATGCAGGATGCACTTTACAGATTTTATCGTCTATTTTTATTAGATCAAGAAGTTGATCAATATCCATTTGGGCTAACATCTCTGCTACGAAATATTCTTGTACGCTTTTCAGTTCAAAGCTCCATTTCTTATCTGTAGACTGTTCGATAAATGGATTTTTAGCTAGAGCATCTATTTCTCCCAATATAGCCCGCGCTTTAGAATCCTCAATAGATGTTATTTGCATGGTTTCCATTGCAAAAGCAAGCCTTTTAGATTGTTCAAGGTGAAGACCTTCGCTATAGTTAGTATTTCTAAATTTGTCTTTTTCATCATGATCAAGCCTGTTTTTGATATATTGCGAGATCAATTTGGAACGGGATATTTCAATACGATTAGTTTTTAAATAGTTTTCACCTATAAGTTCAAGATAGAATGGTGTTTCTAAAAGATCTGCATATTTGGAAAAATTGAATCCCCGATGCTCGTTAATAAAGTCTATTCCAAATTTATCCCTTAAGAATCTCAATGCTTGGCCGTCTACTATTGGATTAAGATATGCTTCAGTAAAACCATCT
>Ga0213829_1002125_pt1 | contig 13313 bp, 7 predicted proteins | sample MC6MC0896MG_FD_180665 | JGI IMG/M metagenome (GOLD analysis project Ga0213829, IMG submission 180665) | Enriched soil aggregate microbial communities from Iowa State University, Ames, United States - MC6-MC0896-MG | ecosystem: Environmental > Terrestrial > Soil > Unclassified | place: USA: Iowa...
GTCTGTTGCTGATGATTAACTGGTAGAGTAACAGCAATTACAGCAGCGATTACACACATAATGGCTAAAAATATAAATGATGTTTTAAAAGAACCACCTGATACATTAATTAAATAACCCATAATTGTTGGCGAAATTATCCCGGCTGCTTGACCACCAAAATTTACTACGCCAAAAGCTGTCCCAACATTTTGTTGATTGACAACACGGTGTGGTGTTGTAAATATAAACGAGGACATAAAAGATACGAATATAAAGGCGATTGATTGATACGTAATAGCTAGTGCTGCAGAAGCGGCTGTAGACATGAGATACAAACAAACAGCTAGCACAACCGCTCCGAAAATCACGCCATATTTCGAGCGCCCTCCTATCTTTGAGATGATACGCCCACTTATAATCATTCCAATAGCTGCGAAAATGGCTGGTATAGCGGCGATGAATCCGACATTTTTTAAATCAAGACCATGCACTTTCATTAAATATGTTGGCATCCATGAGCTCAATCCCCAGTTTGCTATATTAATAAAGAAGAAAATAAGAAGTACACGCATTAAATAAGTATTTTTTAATATTTTGCTAAAAGAGCCCTTCTCTTCGCTCTCCTTTCGCTCCTCTGATATAGATGTTTGTGCATTTTTCGTACTCCACAAAAGAGCGATTACAAAAAGAAGTCCTAAACCAGAAATTAAGAAAAATACATTGCGCCAATCCATTACCAATAATAGAGGAGCACAAATAATAGGAGCGATAGCACTACCTATCATATTGGATGACATCATTGTCGCTTGAGCCTTTGTACGTTGTTCTTTCTGAAAATATATAGAGATTGCTTTTGTACTTGCAGCAGGATATCCGCCTTCTCCAATACCAAATAAAAACCGAATTAAGAGTAGTGAAGTGAGTGACCAAGCCAATCCCGTAAATGCAGTGAAAACTGACCAAAAAATAACGGCACCAATTAATAATTTAATCGCTCCGTACTTATCCGTTAGCCATCCACCAGGAATTTGCATCACAGCATATCCAAAGAAGAACGCACTTAAAACAAATCCTAGTTCAGTGGCTGTTAAGGATAGGTCATTACCAATATTAATTAAAGCTAAGCTGATAGCAGTTCTGTCAATATATGAAACCATCCATCCAAAGAATAAAACGCCTAAAATTAAATTACTGCGGTTTTTTAGTTCGACATTCATAACTCCACTCCTTTCATTAAATTATTTAAATATTAAGATAAATAAAGGACGATATCATTAGAATATCTTACAATGTTTATAAAAGATCATTAGAATATATTCCGAAATTTAGTGAAAGGAGTCGAAATAACGATGTCTCTAGGGGAACATGAAGAAATTGTATTGAACGATGAAAATTGTAGCTTTTATATTTATAGCGCAACAAAGGAATGGTCTTTATTTTATGGTCGACCTTGTGATATTAACCCCGATCTAAAAGGAGTACATTGGGATAAACAACAGCAACGCTTTAGTGCAACGATATACATACCAGAGCCAAATGAGTACATTGTACAAGGTATCATCTTTGGGGACTTTACTGGTTATGATGAGCAATTTTTAGTTTGGCAGCTAGAAAAGACCTTTTATCAAAAATTCCTCATACAGCAGCGTGAGCAGAAATTAGCCATTATGCAGCTTATAGGAGTAATGAATTCAACTTTGAAAATAAAAACGCTGTTGCAGACCATCATGGATTTTGCCATTCTAGCTATTCCAGTAATTGACCGTGGATTTTTAATGTTATTCAACCCTGAAATGGAGCGTTTATATACAGTAGCTAGTGCGGGTGTGACAGAGCGCATCTTTGATTATGCTCCCCAATTAGGCGAGGGAATGGCAGGTTATACATTCCAAACAGGCGTATCAGCCATTTATAACTATCAAGAAACTTTAGAGATTATGAGCAATGTTACAAAATTCAATCTAGACGCATTAATGGAAGCCATACATTTAGGAAGATTCGAGAGTAATATATCGATGGCTGTTCCTATTACCTTTAACGAAAGAAAACTCGGTGTGATGATTGTCCATCAATATACAAATAAACGTGCTTTTCAACAAAGTGATCTAAGACTTCTAGAAAGCTTCGCATCGCAGGCGGCAGTTGCTATAAGAAATGCGGAGGCATATGAAGAAATAGAACGGTTAAATGCTTATTTTATAAAGCAACATGAAATTCACCAAATCTTTATTAAACTATCTTTGCAAAATGTACAAGAAATGAAAATCATTCAAACGACGAAGGAATTATTACAATTAGACATACAATTTGTAAATTTAGCCGATCGTAAAACATTTTTACAGTTAGAAACAATGAACAAGCTAGCAACAATTCAAGAGGAACAATTAATAGATATAGGCTATATTTTCCCAATCCGAAATGAAAGAGAAATTTTCGGTTACTTAATTATTCAGCAGTTGGAGAAATTGACGAGCCAACAACGTATGATTATCGAAAACGCAGCGATGAGCTTAACTTTAAAATCACTACAAATACAAGCGACGGGACAAACGAATTTTAAAGAACGTTTCGAGCTTTTTCAACAGCTTATCTCTGGACGTGCCCCTCTAGTTGATTCTCGTTATGATGAATTAGGGCTCGATATTAAGAAACCAACATTCGTCGTAAAATTTGGGCTTAAACAATTTTCTCATAAAAATAGTATGCAATTTATTCAACATGTACAGCAATATTTTAAAGGGCAGCATTTTATATTTACACTACGCGAAACAATCGTTTGGGTATTACAAGGAGATACGGCATTTCGTCACAAAATAAAACAACAATTAACGCAGGCTATTATTAGTTGGGTTCAGTTTTATCATCAACAGGTGGCAATAGGCATAGGAGCTATACAGGATCATTTATTAAATGTTGCTCAGAGCGCCGAAGAAAGTCAGCAAGCACTTCAACAAGCTACGCGCCAAGCAAACAAAGAAGATGAGGTAACCATTATTTGTTATGAAGAGCTAGGTATTAATCGATTGTTCAACAAGCAAAGCGAAGAAGAGCTTGGACAATTCGTTCATGATATATTAGCTCCGTTATACAAGCAAAAGGATGAAACTTTACTTAAAACACTTCGTTGTTATATTCATCAAAATCGTTCTATTTCAAAAACAGCTTCTACCTTACACATTCATCAAAATACGCTATACCACCGACTTGAGAAAATTAAACAATTGTTAAATCGTGATTTACACAATCCAGCACATTATTTAGAGATTCATTTAGCCCTGCATTTAAGTGAGTGAAAGTTTGAGGTTCCACCGTCGATGTTCGATGGTTTATCAGCGATTTTGGCACTTTTATCAGCGATGTTCGGTGGTTTATCAGCGATTTTGGCACTTTTATCAGCGTTGTTCGATGGTTTATCAGCGATTTTAGCACTTTTATCAGCGATGTTCTCCGGGTTACCGGCGTTTCTGGCACTTTCACCGGCGATGTCCTCTGGGTTACCGGCGTTTCTGGCACTTTCACCGGCGATGTTCCCCGTTTTACCGGTAATACAATTCAAAAAAAGATGCATCGCAATATAATTTTGCAATGCATCTTTTATCGGATTGGTCGAACGTATACTTCCGTCTAAGTAATTAGTTTAGTGCGACCAATGCATGTTATCATGCTGGTAGCACAGACTCTACGATTGAAACATCAGCCATAAGCATTTCTTTCAAACGAGCTTTCGCACGGAATAAACGAGATTTCACAGTACCAATGGAAACTTTCATAATAGATGAAATTTCAGCAAGTGAGTATTGGTCTATGTAAAAATACCATAATGTTTTACGATAGATCCCATCTAATTGCTCCATTTTATCCTGTACTAATTTAGTAACAACATCTTTTTCAATTTTTTCTTCAGTCGAAATATCATTATTGGGAACCAAATCTAAAATCGGTACGTCTAATGTTTCAGGTTGGTTCATCATGTATTTACTACGTCGTACTTTTTTACGATAGCGATCTCTAAATGTATTCATTGTAATTGTTGTAAGCCAAGCTTTAATATGCTCCACCTCGGCAACGCTATCCTCATAGCGCACAACTTTTACCCATACTTCTTGCATTAAATCTTCAGCTTCAATATTATTGCGAGTAAGTTTTAAACATAAATGATATATATAACGATTGTATTCCTCATATACGCCTTCTAATTTTTCATTCATTGTGTATTCCTCCGCTTCTTGTTCTTGCTTCTATACACATTCTCGCAAAATAATGTATTACACTCTATCGTATTGGCTTTCAATTACATTACAATCGTGTAAGCTTAAATCCTTTCACTTGTAATATTCGTAAAAATTGTTTTACTACTATATTACTTTTTCAAAGAAAAGCTACTCAGCACGCCTCTTCTGCTACTTTTTTATTGTATTCCCAATAGTATTTACTTAAATCACCTAACTAAAAATTCAGATATTTATAGAAATAAATGAAGGATTATCGTTTGATTCCTCACATCATTTAAATCGGGTTGCTCTGATGATCGCTGCCCTAAATCTGCTCACTAGTGTCCGTTCATATTAAACTGGTCTCGAAACAGTATTCACAAATAAGAACTTTTTCGACATAACAAACCCCCTGTTCGTTCAAAACAGGGGGTTTATATTTTAAATTTCTTTTCTGCTACGTCGTAATAACAAGCATGCTAAAGCTACTAAGATTAAACCAAGCACTTGGTATAAAGTTGTGTTACTTTCCCCTGTTTGAGGTAAGTGTTCAGCTTTATTTGGAGTTTGCTGCTCCTCTTGGTCAACTTTGTCGCTGTGCTTTTCTACTACATTGCCCGCATTTTTTGAGTCATTTGTTTTTTCACTTTGTTCCACTGGTTTCTCTTGAGTTTTTGGTTCCTCTACTACATTGCCCGCGTTTTCTGAGTCATTCGTTTTTTCACTCTGTTCCACTGGTTTTTCACTCGGCTCTACCGGTTTTTCACCCGGAGCCATCGGTTTTTCACTTGGCTCTACCACTTTTTCACTTGGGGCCACTGGTTTTTCACTTGGTTCTACCGGTTTTTCCGGTGTTGGTTTTTCCGGTGTTGGTTTTTCACTTGGTTCTACCGGTTTTTCTGGTGTTGGTTTTTCACTTGGTTCTACCGGCTTTTCTGGTGTCGGTTTTTCACTTGGTTCTACCGGCTTTTCTGGTGTTGGTTTTTCACTTGGTTCTACCGGCTTTTCTGGTGTTGGTTTTTCACTTGGTTCTACCGGCTTTTCTGGTGTCGGTTTTTCACTTGGTTCAGCCTGATTCACTACTTTTAACTGAATAACAGATTCTACGTCTACCAAACTAACTTCAAAATCGATTGGTTTTTCATCAAGTTGGTAACCTTCTGGTGCCTTTGTTTCCACAAACGCATATTTACCCGGACGTAAGTTATCTACTTTAATTTGGCCGTCCATATCTGTTACTAATTTTAATACTACTACTTTACCCTCTTGATTAATGAGTTTGAATTCTGCATTAGGTAATACTGGACCTTGCTCATCTTTAGCATGCTTTGTCAATACTACTGTTGTCTTGTTATAGGAATTTTCCACCATTATTTGAACATCTTCTTTTTGATCATGCTCAATTGTAAACTCCGTTTTTTCATGTACAACTTTATATCCATATAATGCTTTTGTTTCTACAAACGCATATTTACCCGGAGGTAATGTGTTAACTTTAATTTGACCGTCTTTGTCAGTTATTAATTTTTCTGCAATTACTTTGCCTTCAGCGTCAATTAACGAAAATTCAACGCCCGCTAATTTTTCTTTCGTATCAGCGTCTACTTTAGTTAAAACAATAGATTCTTTAGAAATTTTTGTATTTGAAATATTGTAACCATCAACTTTAGACTCATACCCATCTACCGGTTGCTCTTTCACAGCATATTTGATTTCTTTACCGTCTACTGTGTATTGATCTAAGTTATTGAATTGATATTTCCAACCATTTTCCGCTGTTACTGTTCTTGTAGTAATAACCTCACCGTCTTTTAGTAAATCTACTTTGATTTCGGTAGGGCGATCTTGTTCATTATCGTTGTTCCAAGTTTTTGTTCCTTCAATTGAGGTTTTTTTCAAGCTGTTACTAATTGGTAATTCAACACCATTTGTTGCGTTAGCTACAATTGTAAATGGAATTTTCTTATTTGCATCAAATGTTACATATTCTGGAGCTGATACTTCTTGAACATAGTACTCACCAGCTTGCAAATTTGGTACTTCTACAATTCCTTTGTCATTGGTTGTATATTGATCACCAATTTGTTGACCATTCGATGAGAAAAGTTTAAATTGAACACTTGGGATAGCTTGTTCTTTATTACCTTCTATATATTTCAGTATTCTTAATGTACCTTTAGCTGGTAAATCTCCTACAGCCCCACCATTGGATGAAATGTTTTTTACTTTAGCTACTTTTTTCTCTTGTACTGGCTGTTGGTTGTTGACTTTGTAACTTAAATCATATGCATTTTCCAGATATTCTTCATTTACCCCTTCAGCTGTAATAGTCGTTTTATAACCTACAGTGAATGATGTTAAACTTGCATACCCTCGATAAATCATTACATTAAATGAATTATCACTCGTAAAACTTACATATCCATACCCTTTACTTTGAAACTCTTCAGGTGTTAATTGTTGATTACCTAAGTAGCCATTTGTTTGGATATAGAAACTATCTTTCTGTATTTGTTGACCGCCTTTTGAAGTATCTTGTAACACGATATCACTATCAAGATATTCCTTCTTTAAGTTGAAGTTTAGGAACCAACGAACTTCATCTGATTTATTCGGCTGAATATCTCCTGTTTTATAGAAGAAAACGCCTGGCGAAGAACCGCTACTAGCTGGATGAGTAATTTTTACAGCTTGTTCACTTAAACTTGTTCCAAAGTTCGTATTAATCGTTTTTGAACTTCCAGATTCTACGTTTGTTGCTTGAATAGTAAATTCAAAGAAACCTTTAATATTTTCACGTTCATCTACTTTACTATTAAACGTACACACAACTTGTTCGCCAGTCACATTACACGTACCATAATCATCTAGATTAATCGATTTATTAAAACCTTTTAATTCAGGTGGTAATGTCATCGTAATTGTATCGCCTGATTTCAATTTCAGATTAGGCTTTTCACTAAAGGTTACACGGACTCCCGTTTGTTCACCATATGTTAAATCCGTTTTTGTAATTTGCGCACTATCAATAAGTCCTGTATTGTTTAGTTCTGCTGCTTTTCCAGCAAAGGGTACAATTGTTTGAAATAGTACGACTACAACTAATAATAAGAATGGAAATATTTTCTTGACTTGCATCTTCATAAACCTCCTGTTTGCTAATTTCAGAGCATCGTATTTAGATTCTCTTTCACACACTATTGTTAAACTTTATATGATTCATATTATTTCAGTAAAAATTTCTTGCTTTAGATTTTAGTGAAAGGATAACTTTACAGACCTTTTTACTATCGATATAGAATCTAACAATATCTCATAGGTGAGTAAACTCTCAATAATATAAACCAAAAAGCACCTAAAGTAATATAACACACGACTAAAGAATTGAAAAATATTTTAAGGATTCCCAAAACATTACTATAGAACCATTTTATAAAAATGGTTAGAAACTAGTATTTTTATTAATTTCACAAGCCTCAATGAAATCCATTATAAGGAATTAAAAAATGTTAATAGAACTATATTTTATATTTACAATAAATACAAACTGTGCCAAAAGTTTTTTTACATAAAATTATTTTTTTCGACAATTTTTTTACTTATTAATAAAACAACACCAACACTCCCTTCATAATGTCCATTACAAAAATTCACAACATTGTCCTCTAGGTGTATTTTCACTATCATTCCTTTAATAAATGTAGTAGTTCACAAACCCCCGTCCTTTTGGATTTAATCTTCTCAATTAGATCCATTAGGTAAAATAAAAAGAACACCCCAATAAAGGTGTTCTTGGATTTGCACTTGTAGGCCATTCATTGATTTTTGAAGGTATGATTAGCATGAACTCTTCTTACTTTAATTCATTGACTTCATTCTTATTTAACTAAAACATAGGAGACAGTAATAATTGCTACAGCTATGTTGTCTGTTGTTTCCTTAATCCGCACAAAACATAAAATTGCTGTATAAATGGAAGGAATGGTCACCCCATGATAAAAAAAGCTCAACATACCTAAACGATTATTTACAATTGCCGCTGGTTGTTCATGATCTTCTCCCCCATCTCTCATCACGAATCTATTACTCAATAAACAATTTAATGTTACAGATATACCCCTTGCACAAAGAATGAGTATTCAGTCTTTTCAATTAAAAAAGCGCGCTAATAAGGGACTATTATAAATATCACAAAGACTACACAGGACTTATTTCCTTTAATTTTCCATAATAAAATATGTATGTTTTCTATACTACTTCTTATAAATGACAATTTACTAACTTCAAACATAGCACTTTATGTTCACTACTTAAAAACTACTATCAGGGTTTTTTTTCAAATAATTAATACTTATTTTATATTTTTTTAATTTTTTCTTCTCTTATTAATAGCTTAGATGTAGTATACTATTACATAATCTAAATTACTCAATATATCCAAAGTTATTAGTATATACCACAATAATAATAAGGAATTTTGAAGATAGTTGAGACAAGGGAGGTAATACATATGAAAAACTTTTCAATCAAACAGAAAATTCTAACACTTATTACGTCTGCTGTTATTTTTTTGCTAATTATTTCGGGTGGAGGTTTTTATTATATTAACGATATGGCAAAAAGAACTAAGGATATGTACGAAGAGTCACTTTTGCCAATCCAATATCTCGGTCAAATTCGAACTGACATTCGTGCGATGGATTCTTTCGTTTTAGAGCTTATGATTACTATGGATACTAAACGTAATACCGAGCTACAATCGAACATCACAGATAGATCTCAAAATATTGAAGAATCAATTGTAGAATTCAAAGACTCTTACAGCGGAAATGAAGATGAACGAAAACTGTTAGAATCTATTCAATCTAATCTTGACGGTTATTTTAGTACTATGACAGAGGTCGTTGATTTGGCTAGTAAAAACCGAAACGAGGAAGCTTATTCTTTATACACTACATCTATGCAGGATTTTCGTGAGAAAGTGGCAAATGATGCACGTGATCTAATGATTATATGTTCTGATGATGCTGAACAGTTGAATAAAGCAAATGAAGAAAGTCTATACACTACTATGCTCATTTCTGCCATTCTCACTGTTATAGCCATTATTTTCTTTATTGCATTGGCAACATGGATTAGCCGTTTAATTGTAAATCCGGTTAAAGAGTTGCAGGCTAACATGTTAAAAGCAGGCGATGGAGATTTGACTGTACAAGGTACCTATTCGTCCAAGGATGAAATCGGTCAATTAACCCTTTCATTTAATTCGATGCTTAATAATATTCGTACTACCGTAACTAAAGTGACTGAAACTGCTAATCATGTAGCCGCAGCATCTGAAGAATTGAATGCCAATGCAGCTGAAACTACGAAAGCAACAGAGATGGTTGCCAATACGATGGAAACGATCGCTCATGGTTCAGTAGAGCAACTAAACAATGTCTCTAACACCGTCAATACCGTTAATGAGCTTTCAACAGGTGTACAACAAGTAGCTGGGAATGCTCAAGCTGTAACCGAACTTTCAGGTGATTCTTTATCTCTAGTGATACATGGTATAGATGCCGCGAATCAAATGAATCAACAAATGATGGACATCACAGAACGAGTAAATGGCTTATCAGAAGTTGTCGACGTGTTAGGAAAACGTTCTAATGAAATCGGTCAAATTATTGATTCAATTACAGCAATTGCTGAACAAACAAATCTCCTTGCCTTGAACGCCGCAATTGAAGCCGCACGTGCTGGCGAGCATGGGAAGGGCTTTGCTGTCGTTGCAGATGAGGTTAGAAAGTTAGCAGAACAGTCCGCTATTTCTTCAAACCAAATTGAAGTGTTGATTTCAGAGACGCAGAAAGATACTCAAAAGGCTGTTGAATCAATGAAGTTAGTAACAACGGGAGTTAATGAAGGGATTAAAACAACAGAAAATACACGTACAACTTTTGCTTCAATTCAAGATGCAATTCAACATGTTACGATGCAGGTAGAAGAAGTATCTGCAGCGGTCGAGCAAATGGCGGCAGGAACTGAAGAAATTGTTGGTAGTATGAATACAATCCACTCTATAACTAGATCTACTACCGCTGGCACTGAGAGTATTTCTGCTTCGTCCGAAGAACAAATGGCAGCAATGGAGGAAATTTCATCATCTGCTTATTCACTAGCAAGCTTGGCAGAAGAGTTAAGAGACTTGGCAGCTCAATTCCGAGTTTAATATGATTTCTAAATGCAGTACTTCTTTATACAATTTGTCACTAACGATTAGGGACCACTTCATTTTGGAGTGATCCCCTATCTTTTAAAAAAATCTGTAAGGATTAAGTTCGGTGTTGAACCGGACTTAATCCTTTTTCGTTTTGTATAGGATGTTTTTTATGTAAAAGCTGAGGCGCCAATACGCCCTTATTAATTTCCTTCCTCACTTTGTTCTTTCCTGAATCTCTGAGCAAATAATTTTATTTTTTCCATCCATTTCAAATAGTTACACAAAACATTACGAGTTGACGCTATGTAGAAGAGAGTCTACGAAAATCGTAGACTCTCTCTATTAATAATCAGACCTAATGCATGAGTTAAAGTCACCTTTTTACTACAATTGTATAAGCTTAAAAAGCTGATTCTAAAGAACCGTTGATTTACAAATTAAAGTGGCTATTTCTCTTAACTAATAAAAAAATTATCTTCGATTATTAACAAATAAATTGTAATGTTAGAACCATTTTGTCGGATAATCATATATTAAATTTAGGTCATCTATTCCACAGTGCTAATAAAAGAGCCACGTTACCCAATAATATAAAATAACTAATGTAAAGATGACTGTAGGTGGAATTACAATAATCGTAACTTTAATATATTCCCACCATGTGATTTTTACCTTACCTTTCCTTAAGATGTGCATCCACATTAGTGTTGCAAGGGTACCCATAGGAAGTAACAGTGCACCTATGTCACTTCCAATAATGTTTGCTAAATAAGCAACTTTCAAAGAAATAGGGTCGAGCCCCATATTGGTTAACGTAATAGTTCCAACCATAAGCGCAGGGTGGTTATTAAAGATATTAGAAAGTACCGAAAGTAGTGCGCCCATTAAGACGCTTGTATTGAGTAGGTTTTCTGAAACCAGTGGGCGCATAAAATGAATTAACCATTCTGTTAAGCCAATATTATTGAGACCATAGATGATGACATACATACCAAATGCGAAAACGATAATATACCAAGGTGTTTTTTTCAGCATATCACCTGGAGGTATTTTTAAATAAGCCCATCTCCACCCTAAAAGAATGAGGGATCCAATTACCGCCATAATAGAAATTGGAATTCCTAAAAACGAGGCAAAGAACAGACTTAACCGAACGCAAAATACAAATAGAAGTACGTTTAGCATAAACCTAGTACGCTTTTGCTTCGATTGTCCTAAAGCAATTTGTTTAAGTGGATGATAAGAAGGAAGTGACATCCCTGCTACATTTGTAGGAACAGTTTTAGGTATGTTCTTTTTGAAGTATAAAAACAGTAAGCCAACTAGTAGTAATAAACCGATTGTTGCAGGGACAAACATCATTGCTGTATGTGAATACAAAGTCATATCGACAATTTTTAATGCAATTAGATTTACGATATTACTTACCCCGATTGGAGCACTGGATGCTGTTGCAATTAAACCTCCAGAAAGTAAATATGGAATCTTTTGATGATTTTCTAATCCCATATTGTTTAATAACATTATTAATATTGGTATTGCGATTAAAATACTACCGTCATTATTAACGAAGAGTGTCATGAGAAAGCATAAGAGATTGACATACCAGAATAATCGAATGCCAGACCCGTTTGCTTTTTCAGCAAGAAGCTCTGCAACCCAGTTAAAGAACCCAAAGCTTTCTAATACAATCGCCATGACAATTGTAGCCATGATGGTAATCGCAGCATCACTGATGGTTTGTAAAATTGTGACGAGATCTGTCATGGTCACACTACCGCAAAGTACTACAATAATCGCGCCAACCAATGCAGGAATAGCTTCATTCATATTTCTAGGTCTCCAAAAAATGAAACCAAGAGTAACTAAAAATGTAAGTATTGTTATTACCTCAAATATTTGCATAGTATTTTCACCTTCAAGCAGTTTTTTGATTCTAAAAAATAACTTATTATTAGACTAAAATAATAGGCTCTCCCTCTCATTCATTAGGTTAGTGATGCTGTCTTAGTATAAATATGTAAAAAGTTAAAACTCCCTTAGTTTTATACCTACTTTCTCCAATATTCATATTAAATTACCTAAATATTAAAATAGTATGCTGTAAAGAATTAGTTTGATTTAAAGCAAACATAAAAAGGCATGTGTTCAAGCAAATTCTGAACTCATGCCATGTATTTCTTTAAGTTTTGGATAAAGAGACGTCTAAAATAGTGTTAGATCCTTAATTTCAACTAAATAAAAATAGGTCGTTTAATAATCAGAGGTGTTCCTCCTAATAGGATGAACTCTTTTTTATTGTTAAAGAAACTATAAAGTAATCGCCATCTTGAAATTGAAATAATTAATTCAATCGCAAACATTTAGTTTACGGGCGTTTGGAAAAGCATTTTGGATGCGCTTTAGCACCGTAAAACCATAAAAAATATTGACATAAAAGCAATTTCAAATGAATAAGTTGTGATGATTGATACATTGCGATTAGGGATTAGACCTTACTTTTTCAAGTTACAAGTCTGGCAAGTGTACTTGAGGAGACATCAGTGTCATATTGACATCTATTAATACCCCAGCAACACTAATATGGATATTTATTTTAAAAAACATAGAAAATTAATCTAACGGAGGGATAGCTTAAAGTAGCATTTTAGTCATCCCGATTAGCTTATTGATTAATTTATTCAGTTAGTATTTGTGGGTAGTTTGAGTACTTATATAGAAAGGGAGGTAAATTGATTTTGTTATTGCAAAATTTAAATAAAGAAATTGTTGGCATTGAACTCTCGGGAGGTAAGATATTAAAAGGTTCAGTGATTGATTCGAGTCGTGACATTATTGTGATTTATAATGGAAATATGTTTGTCTATTTACCAATCGATCATATTCAATCTTTAGAAATAGATTATGACAAT
>Ga0213829_1002128_pt1 | contig 13308 bp, 5 predicted proteins | sample MC6MC0896MG_FD_180665 | JGI IMG/M metagenome (GOLD analysis project Ga0213829, IMG submission 180665) | Enriched soil aggregate microbial communities from Iowa State University, Ames, United States - MC6-MC0896-MG | ecosystem: Environmental > Terrestrial > Soil > Unclassified | place: USA: Iowa...
TGCCCTCGCCGACCAGGCCGCCAGCCAACCGGTCGCAGGCAGCGGCGCAAACTACGAATACGGCATGCCGCTGGACGTGGCCAAGGTCATCTCGATCACCCCGGCCAGCAACATTGCCGACTGCCAGGTTGGCACCGCGCACATGGTCTATGTTGACCACCAGGGCCAAACCCGCGAAGTCAATTACCGCGAAATGGGCAACTGCTCACAGATGTGACTCACGCCAGTACCTGACTGATCCAGCCGACCTGCGTGGCAAACACACGTTGTTTTTCCTGCGGGATTGCATCCCGGGCGCGCTCGAAGTTGGCCAGGGTCTGCTGCTTCTGGCGCAACATGCGCTGCCACTTGGTGAGGAATGCCGGGCTTTTCTCACGCATCAGCAGCGGGCCGAAATACAGCTCTTGTTCGCTGTAATCCACCGCCCCGCCCGGCTCGGCCACGATGATCTCGTAGTCGAAGCGGTTCTCGCGCAGCAGCTCTTCACCCACGATCCGGTAACCGTTCGCCATCAGCCAGGCACGCAGTTCGCGCTCGCCGCCATTGGGCTGCAGGATCAAGCGCTCGCTGCCGTTAAGGTGTGCCTTGCCGCGTTCGAGAATTTCGCACATGGTTTCGCCGCCCATGCCGCAGATACTGACCGCCGTGATGCGGTCCTGCGCTTCGATCGCCGCCAGGCCATCGGCCAGGCGAACGGTGACGCGGTCCTGCAGGCCGTTCCTGCGCACATTGCGCTGGGCAGAAGCATAAGGCGTCTGCGCCACCTCCCCGGCCACACCGGCTTCGATCACGCCACGCAGCGCCAGGGCCACCGGCAGGTAGCCGTGGTCCGAGCCGATATCGGCCAGGCGCGCGCCCTGCGGCACATGCGCCGCCACACGCTCCAGGCGCATCGACAATGTCTGTTCGTTCAACTCACACCCCTTGCTTGACTATGGTGCGATTCTGAAGGCCATGGGGGCTCAAATGCAAACGGCATAACCGGGATGTACACCAGCCATCATGTGTCACTCACCTAGTATTTTTGCCAGGTGACAGTTTTTCTTATCGGCTCAGAATAACGGTGCGATACATACAGTCACCAATACCCGACCACTCAGGCATCTGCACCCCGCGTCCCGATTGCATCCAGGGAGTTAGTTATGAGCCGCTTTTCCAGCATATTCGTAAAGGGTTATAACAAAGAGCTTATCGATAAACTGAAACTTAAACATGGCGACCGACTGAAGCTCAGTGATTCAGTCAGTAAGGTATGGTTTATGAGCGCCGAAGAAGCTTGGATTACGGTTGACTACCAGAGCCAGAACCGCACTCCAGTACCACGCCGATATTACGACATCAGCACCGGCCATCCCGGATTTACCATCGAAGGGACGCCACCTGAGTCGGTTAGTCTTTACAGCACCGACCCAGATGAATACGCCCGTTACGACAGCACTTACGAAGCCCTCATTAGCAGCCTGGAGCACGCTGGCGGCACCGCAAAACCGATTGCGGACACGAAAGACCTGGCCCCCCTCAACACGTTCGTACTGATCGAACTTAACAACGCCTTACCCCACGGATCCATCGGACGGCGCGGCCTGAACAGCTCAACACGTGCAGGCTATGGGATGTCCGATTTCGGGCACGCAACTAGCCTACTTCCGAGTTGCCTCAAAGACTACGGGATACTAGGCTTCTTGAAAAACTGTGACACGACGCCGGGTGCCCCGCAGGCGGTCACAATATCCTTTGATGAAACCCTGACATCCTCACTCGAAAAACTCACCGACACCTATGAGTTGCTCGATTTTTTCTCCGTGCATCCTGAAGAGATAAGCATCCCCTTAAGTAACATAAGGGCGCTCTATTCCTTGGTGGATCTGGATGGCGCTGCACCGATCCTAGAGGAGCACGCGGAACTTGAAGCAATGCGCGAAGATTTTGAGGACTTGGCCCAGGCTGGCGCAGTGCTCGTGAAAGAAGAGGAGTGGGAAAGTATCACTCCCACGTCGGGCCCCTACCTGGTGTGGGCAAAATATCCTCTGAGCGAGCACAATGGTCACCGCGGCAGTTATGGCTACATCAGTGTGGAGGGCAGTTCATGGTCGCCGACAGTGACAGTTACTTGCAGCCCCGAACACAAAAAAACCTATGAATCGCTGAGCGCTCAACACGCATTGATTGCCAAGTTCGCGTCGCTGGAAACGCTAGCGTTATCGGGCGACAATATTGCAGCAATCTACAATTTGTCAGGCATCGCCTCCCTCACCGCCCCCGACACTCCCGAACCCCAAGCACTCCAGTGCATTACCCCCTATACCCTGACAACCCAGGCCGACGGCTACCTGCCTGACATGAGCGACTTCATGCTCGAACGGGTTGGCAGCATCGACGGCGGCTGGAGCACCACCAGCACCATCAAGGCAGGCCGCGACCTGGCCGAGGGTGAGGTGTTGAGCGCCTTCCTCATCGACCAACTGGCTGGCGATATCCGCACAATCGATTACACCGCGCCAAAGGACAAGCTGTCCGCCGAGCAGTGGCCAAAAGCTTTCGCCGACCATCTGGTGGCTGCCCACCAACCGCTGACCGCCGGCAACTGGCGCGACGACAACACCTTTTCCACCGCCACCGAGCCGCTGCGGCTGTGGCGCCCGGTACGCTATCGCGCGTTCAGCAATGCGCCGTTTGCCGCCAACCTCGTGCAGGCACTGGCCTGCGACGAGTCGGTCAGCCTGACCGTCGGCCTGACGCTGTGCCTGCAGGTTCGCGACCTCACTACCCAGATCCTTTATGAACATCATTTCTTTACACCGTCGGCCGGTCAGGAGGGCGTGAACGGGCACAAAGCCCTGTGCCAACAAGTCAATCGCGACAGCCGTCTGCTGCGGGCAGGCGTGCTCGACGGCTGCACTGTGACGCCCTCCGAAAGCGGCAATGCCTTCTGGGTGCCACAATGCGCCGAGCTGTGCGTGACACTCACCGAGGCGCGTTGGTGGCAAAGCCAAACCGTGGATGGCACTCAACCGCTGGCGGCTGGGCAAACCCTGCACGCCTGGGTGTACGATGCCTTCTCGGGTCAACTGCAGGCTAAGCACGAATGGTCGCCCGAGAAAAGCCAAAGGGCCGCGAACAAATGGCCTAAGGCATGGGCCGATGCCCTCAATGCCTCCCAGGTTTCCGACTACTTGAGCGTGGCCACGCACAACCCAGACGCCAACCAGGCAGATAGCCCGGGCAGCCTTCACCTGTGGCAACGGGGTGATGCACTACGTATCTTCACCACGCTACCCGGTGCTGCCAACCGCCTGGCAGGCCCTACCCTGCTATCGGCCTGGCAGGACGATACCAAACATGCGGTGCTAGCCACGGTACGCCATCCGTTCAGCCACCAGTTGCTGCACCGCGCCCTGTTCAAGCCGCAGGCTGTCGCTACGGTCAGTGACCCTGATACCTGGTTGCAGGCCCTGGCCGACTTCCTCAAGGCCCAAGACTGGCCCGAAGTGCAGGTCGGCGCACGCGACGAGCCACTGTCCGTGCCTCGCTTCAGCGAGTTGCAGGTGCTGCTGGAGAATGTCGGCGATGGCGAAAGCTGGAGCGACGACGACTACGCCGATCACCTGCTCGGGACCGACCCCCTGCCTGGCCCCCTCCCCGATGAGCACGCCAGCTTCACAGTGACACAGGGCGCCGGGACCGTGCAGGTCGATGTCGAGGCGTTGAACGGCGAGCTGGAGTTTCGCCTGAACAAGGTCGCGTACGATAAAGGCTACCGGGTGGCAGCCTGCACGCCGCGCGCCAGTGAGCACCCGCAGTGGCCGGTGGACGTGACCGATTGCAAAGTCACCTGGGCAGGGCCGATCGACGAGGGCGTCTACGACCTTTATCTGACCTACCCGGAAACGGCCCGCGACAGCAAAACGCTGACCGTGGGCCATATCGGCGCGTTCCACCCCGAGCGCTTCTGGCACAGTGCAAGACCCGTCGAATTCACCCCACCTGCCCCCATGAAGGCCTATGAGGCAATCAGCTTCCTGTGCGAGGACTACGGCAATACCAACCATTCCGAAGTCTTCGATACCAGCAACCAGGACCGTACAGGCGTGGACGAACGCAGCGGCCTGTTCCATGCCCACTATCCGATCGCGACCCTGCAAGGCTTGCATGGCCTGGGCCCGGTATGCGACTTGACCTTACACTACTCGGCGCTGCGCGCCAACGAAGCAGGCCTGGGGGATGGTTGGGCCTGGCGCTTCTCGCGGATCATCACCAGTTCGATCCAGGAAGACGACCACCGCCTGCTCACGCTCGCCGACGGTACACCCGTGAAGATCAGCGCTGAACAGTGGACCCAGCTGGGTAAAGGCCAGACCATCAAGGCCGAAGGCTGCCAGGTGAGCTGCATCGAGCAATACAGCAAGTTCACTATCGAGTTCCCCAGTGGCCGTCAGGAGATCCTGAGCAAGCCGAGCGCGCCAGGCAGTGATGAGGTTGAACCTAACGACAAATTTCGCGAGACGGTGCTCCAGGCCTTGAAGGCGATCAAGACCAAGAGCGAGCCGCTCTTTCCGCACTGCCCGAGTGACTGGCGGCAATGGGTACTGCTGGCGCTTACCCAGACTGGGTATAACACTGCCGCGGCCATCGATTACCACACAGCCCTCGCGGACTGGGAAAAGCAGAAGAACACCAAGGAGCTGGACAGGCGTATCGCGCTGTATGAGCGGCCGTTTGTGCAACTGCTGCCTTCACAGATCATCTCGCAGTATGGCGAAACGCTGGACCTGGTGTGGAAGCGCCAGAAGGGCCAGTTCCTGCTGATGAGCATCAAGAGCGGCGAAACCGTGCTGTTCAGCGCCGAGTATGTCAAACCTGAGGACAAGACCGGTAGCAAGGTGAACATGCAGCTGTGGCCGGGCAGCACCGAAGCGTTCGAAGTCGAGCTCACGCTGCAGCACTACATGCTGCGCACACTCAAGCGCATTCAAGGCAAAACCATTGTGCAACAGGTGGATTGCGGCTACGACGACGACCCGACGCTGGACAGGGTGCTATGCCGGCTGCAGGAGCTGGACGGCTCTGTCGAATGCGTCCAGTACGTCAAGGAGGACGCGAAGCTGAATAGCCCGCATGCCCTGCCGCGTGTGGCGGTGCATGCGCTGCTGCCGGGGGGTGGGCAGCAGAACCATATCAGCCGCTACACCTATACCGGCAGCTTCCAGCTCACGGATGACCAGCTGTTCATAGCCGCCGTGGAAAGCGGCCCCCATGCCAACGTGGTGCATGACCTGCACGCGTTCGGCTTGGACTCGAAGGGCAGGCGCGTCCCGCTGTTGCGAGGCTCGGGCACGGCTCAGGGGCATTGGCTGCAGTGCTCCCTTCTTCAGGGGCGGGCCACAACCACCTTCCGCTACACCGGCTGGGGCGACGAACTGGTCGAGATCATCAAGCAAATGGTCATCAAGGTGAAAGGGGAGCAGATTAAAGTCACCTCCCGCGCCACACCGGTCGAGCGTCAGAAGGCCGTATTGCAGCTGCTCTGGCAGTTCTCGACCAATAACCGCAAGCGCTTGCACCGGGCAATCGAGCACATGCTCAGCCTGGCGCCCAAAGCGCAGCGCGAAGCCCTTGGCAAAACGGTGGACGCCACCACTATAGTGACAAACGCAGAAGGCAACCCCCTGCGCCTGCATGTCAAAGGCTCCCATTCGGTTTATTACTGCTACTACGGGGGCGCGACGTACAACCAGATCGTGCTTGGCAAGGAGCTGAAGCTAGGCACGTTGCCGACGCTGGAATGCCCGTTCGTGCCGCTCTACGCCAACGCCCCGCCGATGGCCGAATACCAGTGTGACGACTATGGCAACCCGCTGGGCCTCAAACTGTACGGTTATCGCAAAGTCACCCGCGCCAAGCGTGAATACCTGGAGCTGGCCGAAGTGGTGCTGGTGGACGGCATACGCGGCACGCTGGCCAAGGACACGCTCGACAAGGAAACCACATGGCAGTTGGCTAATAAGGATGCCGTGTGGAGCCAGATCAGCACCACCACCTCGGACCCTGCCAGCAAGGCAACTCCCAGCGGGGAAAGCCTGGTCATGGAGTGGTCGATCACCAGCAAGCAGTCGACTCATCGTGACGGAAAGAAAGTGGAGCTGACCAATGAGCAGAAATTCATCGACAATCCCAACGAGCCCGGTATTCAGGTGATTGTCAGCGCAACGACAGCCGCGAGCACCGCCCAGGTCAGCAAGGAAGTGCGCTCGCGCTACAGCAGGCGCGCCCTGCAAAAGGTAGAAAAGGGCGTCGAAACGCACTGGGAACGCGATGCCTCGGGCCGGGTAACCAAAGAGACCCGATACCTGCTGGCATCCGGCCGCAACAGCAAGGCGACCAATCAGAAAGCCGACGAACAGATCAAGTCGGTGTACCACGACGCCGATAGAACGGTGGAACATACCCATAAGGATGGCAGCCAGAGCCGCTCGGACATTGACGGCCTGCAAAGGGTCTGGCGCACCGCCTGGCGTAGAGCCAATACCGAGGGTTATGTGCCCTTGGAAGAACATTGCTTCACCGACTTAGACGAATCCTCCGTGTTGGGCAGTTGGGAATGGGATTACCTGCCGGGAGGGCAAGCCATGCGCAAGGGCACGTCGTTGACCGGGTCAGCGGGGCGGGAGCTCTGGTTAGAGCAGGAATCGAACGCGGTGGCAGAGCTGCGGGCTAATGGCGGGGCGGATACGCTCGTAGCCGTACAGTTACCCCCACGTTCCGGAAACCGAGCCGATAAATTAATCAATGACATACTTAAAGCGCTTGCAAAGATTTCCATTGAAAAACCACCGAAAAAACTCGACGACGAGTGGCGCGAAAAGACCAGGGCGAATACCAATAACGTATATCATGAGATATTTGCCATCATAGAGAGGCTAAACAACGATTTCGACGAAGTCTACTACGACCTCAAGAGCAAGATCAGTATAACTGACAGCACTCAACTAACTAAACAAATTCAGGCCTTAGCCGGACTTACAGAAGTGGAAGGCACCATCGATATTTTCGACACACTAGAGTTAATTACGCTGTCCAAATGTACTTATGGTAATGGTCCAGCAGCTATTGGTGGAAAAATCGCTTTAATCGAGCCGCATGAGCTTAAGCAGTCAATAGCAGAAGCGAAAAAAAACTACCAAGACATCATCCAAGTCGAGCCCCTCTCGTCGACTGCAGACTCCATCATACAGCTAACCGAACAACAACGCTTGGGCACCCAGCCTCTGTCAAAACGCACCACCACCAGCACCGCAAAAACCGACGGCACCTTGCAACGCTCGATGCAATGGGCAGACGCAGCCGGCACGCAGCACCTGCAACTCGACCAGCACTACGACGCTGACGGCCGTGTGACCCGCCACGTCCGCACCCAGGGCGAGCAGACGCAGGCCTACGCGCTCGAACGCGACAGCCTCGGCCGGATCACCAAGGTGACCCGCCCCGATGAAACCACCATCGAGCGCGCTTACCACGGTTTCACCAACCATGTCAGCACCTTGACCGTGGATGGCAAGGTCGTCGCGACGCAAACGCTCAACGATGCCGGCAAGCTCACGAAACGCAAAGTAGGCAGCCGAGAGTATGGGTTTGCCGACCAGTCCCTCACGCTGCCCGACAAAACCCGGCTGCAGACTCAGCAGAGTGCCACTGGCGCACGCTTGGAGGCCAATGGCAGCGCGCTGTACAGCGAGGCGCACAACGGCGAATCGACCGTGATCAGTGCCGATGCGGGCGCTGAACCCGATACCCGCTGGCAACACACGATCGATAACGTACAGGTGCCCGGCCGACTGAAAATCCGTGAAAAATCGCCCCGCAGTACAGTGCAGAGCGCCCAATGGCTGAGCCTGCGTGGGCAAAGCATCGCCGTGCTGCGTGCCGACGGCCACACCCGGCGGGAGTTTCTCGACAACCAGGGGCGGTTGTTGCGCAGCTGCCAGGAGCACGAAGACGTGCTGTACCGTTACGACGAGCTTGGCCGCCTGCAGGCGCGCCAGGTGCACGCGCTGGCCGGGGCTGGGCAATGGCAGGTGCGCAGTGAACATGACGGTTTCAACCGCGAGACCGTGCGCACCTTCCTGCATAACGGTGCGCCCTGCTTCAGCCAGCATATGACCTGGCGCGGCGACGGGCGCATGGCCAGCAAAGCCAGTTATCGGGATGGCGAGCTGCTGCGCACGGAGCGCTTCACCTATGACCTACTCGACCGCCTTGAAAGCTATGCCTGCGACGCCGAGCAAGCCGAACACTGCCCGCAGGATGGCAACGGAACGCCGATCAAAGCGCAGACTTTCAGCTGGGATAGCCTGGACAACCTGACCAGCTGCACAAGCACCCCGTTCGAGGGCGATGCGGTGACGCAAACTCTCACCTACGGCGCAACCTCAGACCCCACTCGCCTGACCTCGGTGGAAACCGGCCAGCAGGCAACCGCTCTGGCCTGGAACAGCAATGGCCAACTGCAGACGGACAGCAAGCGAAGAGCGCTGGCCTACAATGCGGCTGGCCAGCTCACCAGCGTCAAGGACAGCAACGGCGCTTTGCTCACCCGCTACGAGTACGACGGCATGCAACGCCTGGCGGCGCAGCACGACGAACAAGGCCAGGCCACCGTTGAAATGCGGTACCACGGCGCAGAACTGATCGGCCAATCGACTTTCGACAAGGCTGGCAAACCCACCGCTCATACCAGCATTTCTCCCGGGCTGGCGCAGTACGACGGCGACCAGGTGCGCTGGCTGATCGACGACCCGCAACTGGGTATCGTCGGCCAAGTCAACAACGACGACCTGCAAATCGCCCCCCTGCTGCCGTTTGGCGAAGGCGCAGCATTGGAGGGCCTGGTCAGTGGCTACAACGGCATGCGCCGCGACCCGGTGACGGGCCAGTATCATGCCGGCAACGGTTACCGCTGCTACGACCCGGCCCTTCGCCGTCATGCCCAGCCTGACTGGCTGAGCCCGTTCGGTGAGGGCGGCATCAACGACTATGCCCACTGCCCCGACCCGGTCAACCTGCATGACCCCAGTGGCGCGATCATGCTCAGCCGTTGGGGGCAGGAACAAGAGCTGAAAAACTATGACCAGACTCTCCGTGAGACCCAGCCCATGCCGGTCGGCGGGCGTTGGCGCGGCCTGGCACTGTCGGCCGTGATGACGGTAGTGGGTATCGCTGCGGGGGTGATGACCGGTGGCGCCGCCTCGGTGCTCTTTATGACGATGACGGTATTCGCGATACTCTCGTTCGGCTTCGAGGTGGCCTCGGTACTGACCGAGGATTCCAACCCCGAGCTGTCCAAGAAGCTAAGCCATGCATCGCTGGCGTTCGCAATGGCATCGCTTTTCGAAAGTGCGCTGGGCCTGCTCAAGTTGGTAGGGGCCGCGTTCAAAGGTGCGATGCGGGCAACGCTCCGGCTCGGCAACAAGCTTTCGAGCCTCCGGTCTAGTACAAGGGTGGTGCGCATTAACGTGCGGCCTGAGAACCGCTGGGCCATTCCTGTCGCCGAGGCCAGAGCGGCACAAACTATCAGTCACAGAGCGTGGTCGGCTTTCAAGGCTTCCAGTCGCGCAGCGTCGTCCGCTTTCAAGGCTGCCGGTCGCAGAGTCGTCAACTACGTCACCGATCCAATGTATGCGCCCAATTGGTGGGGCAAAGTCTTGCGCCAGGGTCACAGGCTGAACGACATCGCAACCGCGTCAGGGAATTCGTACAAGCTGGCCTGGCTAGCGGGCAAGGGGGTCGACGGCTATGTCACTTACGGGTCAGTCGAGGCCTTGATCGCCATCGCCCGCGGTGATGCGTCCGCCCCCACCTCCCCGTGGGGCCGATTCTCCGTGCCGCTGACCGACTTGTACCGCTGGAACCACGGGGGCGGCGGGCATCTCTTGGCCTAAGTTGCAAAGCATGTTGTCGGTTGTTGCACAACAGCAGCAACCGACAATTGTTGAAACCGACTGTGTTCACGCGTATTTCGCTTGTCGGTTTTTCTACTGAAATACTAACGGTATCCCATGCAGGAGCTAGCGCTATGAGCGATGTAAAAGTGGCAAAAATTAAAATGTACAACGACACTCTGAAAGCAGGATTTCTCGACCTCGAAATCGATGAGGAAGACGTCATCCTGCCAGCTAAGGCAGTGGGGTCGCTGAAATTGAAGACTGGCGACGAAGTTACATTCGAGGTGGTGAAAGAGGGCGAGAAACATTACGCCACCAATGTAAGGAAAAAGTAAGCACCCAAAAGCGGTGCAGGCGGGTTGGCCGGCGAATGCACTTTGCCAACCCGCAATTTACAATGCGCGCGGGCCAGACGGCGCGCTGTGGCTCGACCCTTGCGCCGCGCTCGCGTAGGCTTGCGCCTTTCCTTCCGTTGCAAGGCAAACCTCCCATGGCAAACCTCGTCTTTACCCCCGATTCCGACCCCGAGTCGATTTCCTCCGACGTCGCCGAGTACAACGGCATCCTGGTCACCACGCAGATCCCTGCCGATCTCGACGGCGACATCGTGCAACAGAGCGAAAGCACCCTGCAGGCGCTGAAAGAGGCGCTGGAAATGGCCGGCAGTGGCATGGACCGCGTCATGCACCTGACCATCTACCTGACCGACATGGCCGACCGCGCCGCGTTCAACGAGGTGTACCAGCGCTTCTTCAGCAAGCCTTGGCCAGTGCGTGCCGCAGTAGGTGTGGCAGCGTTGGCGTACCCGCAAATGCGCGTTGAAGTGACCGCGATGGCGGCCAAGGGCTGATAACGCCGTTGCCTTAAGATCTTTGGGGCCGCTGTGTGGCCCTTCGCGGGGCAAGCCCGCTCCCACAATCCCAACAGCCAACGGCGTTCTTGTGGGAGCGGGCTTGCCCCGCGAAGGGCTGCCCAGCAGCCCCTACCAAAGCAGGACGCAGCTCCAATGCATCACCCTCTACGCCGCAAGGCAATGTTCGCCCTGGCGCCTACCTTTGGCCTGTGTACCCTCGCCCACGCCGAACCCGCCAAGACCTTCAACCTGCTCGAACCGGTGGTGGTCACGGGCACCTACGCCCCCAACCCCAGCTTCGACCTGCCCTACTCCATCGACACCGTCGAGCGTAGCCAGATCGCCGATGGCCAGCTGGGCGTGAACCTGTCCGAAGCGCTCAACCGTGTCCCTGGCCTGGTGGTGCAAAACCGCCAGAACTACGCCCAGGACCTGCAGATTTCCTCGCGCGGCTATGGCGCCCGCTCGGCCTTCGGCATCCGTGGCATCAAGCTGCTCAGCGATGGCATCCCCGCCAGCACCCCGGATGGCCAGGGCCAGGCGGCATCGCTCAACCTGGACGTGGCCGAGCGCATCGAAGTGCTGCGCGGGCCGGCTTCGGCGATCTACGGCAGCAATGCCGGCGGCGTGATCCAGATGTTTTCCCGCGATGGCTCCGGCCCGCCCAAGGTCGGCGCCGAAACCACGTTCGGCAGCGATGGCTTCAACAAGAACCACGTCTACAGCGAAGGCGGCAGTGAACAGGCCGGCTTTCTGGTCGATGCCTCGCGCATGGACACCGACGGCTACCGCGACCACAGCGCCGCACGCCGCGACCAGACCTTTGCCAAGGTGCACGTCAAGCCCGATGAAGACAGCCGCCTGGCGCTGATTTTCAGCACCCTTGAACAGAACGGCACCGAAGACCCGCTCGGCCAGACCTGGGACGCCTACAAGCACGACCCGCGCTCGGTGGCGGCCCGCGCCGAGGAATACAACACGCGCAAGAGCATCCACCACCAGCAGGTGGGCATGAACTACGAGCGTTACTTCGGCGAGGCAACCCTGCAGTTCAACCTGTATGCCGGCAAGCGCAGCGTGATCCAGTACCTGTCGATCCCCAAGGGCACACCAGCCAACACCCGGGGCGGCGGCGTGGTCGATTTCGACCGCGAGTTCCACGGCGGCACCCTGCGCTGGGTCCAGCCGATCAGCGCCGCCCCTGGCAACCTGACGCTGACCTTCGGCGCCGACTACGACCGCAGCCGCGATGACCGCCGCGGCTTCCAGAACTTCAGCGGCGACACGCTGGGGGTGAAAGGCGAGCTGCGCCGCGACGAAAAAGACACCGCCACCAGCCTGGACCCTTATGTGCAGGCGCATTGGGAGCTGGACCGCTGGACCGTCGACGCCGGCCTGCGCCACAGCAGCATGGAAATGGAGGTGGACGACCGCTTCCTGGCCAACGGCGATGCCAGCGGCTCGAGGAAGTACCAGCGCACCACGCCGACCTTGGCGGTGATGTACGCCTTCACCCCTGCCCTGCACGGCTACATCAGCGCCGGCAAGGCCTTCGAGACCCCGACCCAGGCTGAAATGGCCTATGCGCCGGGCGCGCTGGAAGGCTTCAACTTCGGCCTGGAGCCGGCCACCAGCACCCAGTACGAGCTGGGCCTGAAGGCCCGCCCCGACGAGCGTACCCGTATCAATGCAGCGATCTTCGAGATCCGCACCAAGGACGAAATTGTCGTCGCGGCGTCGGAAGGCGGCCGTACCAGCTACCGCAATGCCGGCAAGACCCTGCGCCGCGGCTTCGAGCTGAGCGTGCAGCGCGAGCTGAACGAACAGTGGCAGGCCAACCTGGCCTATACCCTGCTCGATGCCACCTACGACGAAGCCTTCAGCCAGGGCGCCAGCACCATCGACAAGGGCAACCAGCTGCCGGGCGTACCGCGCAGCAGCCTGTTCGGCGAGCTGGTGTGGAAGCCGCGTGACGGCATCAGCATGGGGCTCGAGGGGCAGTACCGCAGCAAGGTGTATGTCGAGGACAGCAACGATCAGCACGCCGCGCCGAGTTATGCGGTGTTCAACTGGCGGACGCGTTTCGAGCAACATGTCGGGCCGTGGACGTTCCATCAGCTGGTGCGGTTGGACAACCTGCTCGACCGGCAGTATGTGGGCTCGGTGATCGTCGGTGATGGCAATGGCCGTTACTACGAAGCGGCGCCGGGGCGGTCGTGGTATGCGGGGGCCGGGATGGAGTATCAGTTCTGACCGGGGGGGCGCTTTGCGCCCCAATCGCCGGCAAGCCGGCTCCCACAAATACAGCGCAGGCTTGAGGCATGCATCAATTTTTGTAGGAGCGGGTTTACCCGCGATGGGGCCGCCCCAGTCACCACACCTCTGGGCACCCAAAGCATGCCACCCACTCATTTCCCCGGTACAATGCCGCCCTACCGTGACAGCCCGAACCTATAACGACATGTCCCTTCCAAAAAATCATCTGGAACTGCTCAGCCCTGCCCGTGACGTGGCCAT
>Ga0213829_1002132_pt1 | contig 13290 bp, 7 predicted proteins | sample MC6MC0896MG_FD_180665 | JGI IMG/M metagenome (GOLD analysis project Ga0213829, IMG submission 180665) | Enriched soil aggregate microbial communities from Iowa State University, Ames, United States - MC6-MC0896-MG | ecosystem: Environmental > Terrestrial > Soil > Unclassified | place: USA: Iowa...
CAGCCGAAGTATCTTACTATGGTTTGATGGACGGTATCAATACCTACGTCAGGGATTTCCAAAAAGAGACCTTATTAAAACGTGCCGAGAAAATTTCCGATGAGGAGTTGAATGAGATTCTGAGCATCAAACCACGTTTTGAAAAACTGAATGTAAAAGATGCTAAATTGCGTACCTTCATTACACAGGATGCCGATCGTACAGATATGGTACAACATGTGTATGATACCACCTATGGCATTGTTAAAGATCATGAAGATACCATTGTTGCTATCGATGATTCCATCGTACGTGGAACGACCTTGAAGCAAAGTATTCTGACGATCTTGGATCGTTTGAATCCGAAGAAAATTGTGATCGTTTCCTCTGCGCCTCAAATTCGCTACCCAGATTGTTACGGTATCGATATGTCACGTATGGGTGAATTCGTTGCATTCGAAGCAGCGATCAACCTGTTGAAACAACGTGGTATGGCACATATTATTGATGAGGTGTATCAAAAATGTCTGTTGTCGATGACACAGGATGTCAATGAAATCGAGAACTATGTGAAAGCCATTTATGCGCCATTTACAGATGAAGAAATTTCTGAAGAAATTGGCCGTATCGTCAGACCACACCATTTGAAAGCGGAGCTTGAGGTGGTATATCAGACCTTGGATAATTTGCACAAAGCATGTCCGGCACATACCGGAGATTGGTATTTCTCGGGTGATTACCCTACTCCAGGTGGTAATAAGGTGGTTAATAAAGCCTATATGAACTGGATTGAAGGTAAAAATGTACGTGCATACTTCAGTAACTAAGTATAAAAAATAGCAGGAGAAGGGGGCATTCTAAAAGGATTGCCCCCTTTTTCTTTCATCTTGTTTTTATCCTGTGAGGTCAATTTTTATATTCGAACCCCAGGGAGCCGCTTTTATTTTTTTGATATCCCCATACTCCTTTCCAGTCTCTTTTTTAATATTAACATTCCAGATAGTGCTTTTACTTTTTGTACAGTTTCTTTTTTTTATATATTCGTAATAAGAATTGATTATAATGACACAACATACGCGTCATAAGGTATTTGCTGTATCTTGCCAATATATATTATACTTAATCAACCTTTAGCCTTACTGAAATTATGGTTTTTAACAGCGTAAATAAATAGCTCCATGAGAGGACAACTTTTCTATCTTTTTCTTCTTTTTTCAATGGTTTCCTGTGGAATAACCCATAATGTGCCCAAGGACCCTTATCCCAATTCATTTGACAAACCGAATATCGTGAATTCATTTGTGGATCAGAATGGGAACTTCTATCCGGACAATTGGCGCAAAACGTATGGTGAACCGCCTAAGAGCGGCGATGTGAATGCTTATTCCTTGATGAAAATCGCAACAGAAAAGGGCATGGAAAACCAGCTGAAAGGTTTTGAAAAGACCCGAATGCTGGCTGTGGGCAGCAAAGTAAAGGCAAAGGACCGGGTATTTATATTTGTACATGGATTCAATGCACCATCAGACGAGGTCAACGAAAGCTATGAGTATATGCGCAAGTTATTAAAGCTCAACACGAATAAAGATGAGGTGGTTAAATTTTATTGGGATGGTTTGCATACGACAAATCCTTTTGGTGGAGCTAAAGTTTGGTTTTCTGCAACCTCATTTAGCCAGATGGCAGGTGAATTTGGACTACGTAATCTCCTAAACAGTATTAACAATAAAAAGATCATCCTGATCTCACATAGTCGCGGAGCCTCAGTTGTATTGAGTGCCCTGAGCAGTGCAACCTTTAGCGAAAGTTTTGCCAAAGGGACTTTGGCCAATCATAATGTAGACGTTGATGCAGCAAAAAAGCTTGCTGAAAACGGTAATGAGATTACCTGTATTATGCTCGCACCGGCTATAGGCCTTGATGACTTTAAGATCAGAGATCTTACAACGGGAACAGATTCATTCTGTACGCTAAGTAAACAGGTTAAAAGGATCCATATCACAATCAATAATACCGATGTGATGTTAAAGAAATTTGTTGGATTTCTGTCCAATAAACTGAGAGCGACTGATCTAGGTTATAAATCGAATGTTTGCGATGAACTGGTCAAATATTATCCTTTTATGCAGTATACTGATTTTACAGGGATGAAAAGTCATGATTTTAATAAATACATCCGAAATCCCAAATTTAAGACTATGTTAAAGGCGGAGGGCATTGCTGTTAATCGTTAATACAATGAAGCATATTTTTAAGAGTCTCTACTTTCAGGTTATCGTCGGTATATTGATCGGTATTTTCTGCGGGGTCTATTTCCCCGATTTTGCCGTTAAGCTAAAACCGCTGGGTGATGTCTTTATCAAATTGATCAAGATGGTGATAGCACCTCTGATTTTCAGCTCGATTGTAATCGGTATTGCTGGAATGCAAGATGTGAAGAAGGTAGGGAAGATCGGACTGACATCGATTATCTATTTTGAAGTCATGACCACGATTGCATTGATTATCGGTTTGATCTTTGTCAATCTGATTCAACCCGGCACAGGCATGAATGCCGATCTGGCGAGTTTGGATACATCTTCGGTATCACACTACATTACAGAGTCCAAGAAACCACACAGTTTCATGGACTTTATCATGGATATTATTCCGGAGAACGTTATCGCTTCGGTTGCCTCAGATAATATATTGCAGGTATTGGTTTTTGCGGTACTTTTTGGTATAGGGATGACCAAGATCGGTCAGAAAGCTGCTGAACCCGTTATCAATGTGCTGCAATCTTTTCTAAAAGTACTTTTCTCCATTATTAAGATGGTGATGTACCTAGCTCCACTGGGAGCCATGGGGGCGATGGGATTTACCATTGGAAAGTTTGGTATTCAGGCTCTGACCAAGTTGGGTATGTTGATGTTAAGTTTCTATCTGACCTGTTTTATCTTTATTATTATTGTCATCGGGGCGGTATTACACTTCTACCTCAAGGTGAATATTTTCAAATTCCTGAAATATATCAAAGATGAGATTTTAGTTGTATTGGGAACCTCTTCTTCGGAATCCGCATTGCCTGGTATTATGCAGAAAATGGAGGATGCAGGTTGTGCGAAGTCTGTGGTAGGTCTGGTAATCCCGACTGGGTACTCCTTTAACCTGGATGGGACGAGTATTTACCTGACCATGGCGGCAGTATTCATTTCGCAGGCACTCAATATGCACCTGACCTTGCAGCAGGAAATTACCTTGCTGTTGGTTCTGTTGCTGACCTCCAAGGGGGCTGCGGGTGTCACAGGAAGCGGTTTTGTGACCTTGGCACTAACCTTGCCCGTTGTCGGACATGTGCCTGTTGAGTCCGTGGCATTGGTATTTGGGGTGGACCGGTTTATGAGTGAAGCGAGAGCTATCACCAATCTGATCGGCAATTCGGCAGCAACACTTGTGATTTCCAAATATGAAAATAGTCTGGATGAGGAAGTTCTCCATGAGAAACTTGGTTGATATCACATAGAACCGGGTGATCATAAAATTTGTATTCAAAAAACGAAAAGAGAATCCCATGGTTATTGAGCCGTTGACACGACACAGTGAGAATACGAGTGGCATAAAAGAAAAACGGGGTGTCCAATCTTTTTGGACACCCCGTTTTTCTGAATAAATTTATTTAAACTCCTAGGAGGCGATTAAGCCTCTTTTTTTGTGTTTTCAATTCCTTGACTTAGATCCAAAGCACCATCTACTTTTTCTTCTAGAAGTGCTAATTTGATCACCTGTGCCATTTCGGTCACATAATGGAACTGCATATCTTTGATATAATCTTCCTTGATTTCAAGGATATCTTTTTCGTTGGATTTGCAAAGGATAATATCTTTGATGTTCGCACGTTTTGCCGCAAGGATTTTTTCTTTTATACCACCTACTGGTAATACTTTTCCACGTAGTGTAATTTCACCGGTCATAGCCAATTTCTCTTTAACCTTACGCTGTGTAAATAAAGATGTCAGTGCAGTTAGCATCGTTATACCAGCAGATGGACCATCCTTAGGAATAGCACCCGCAGGCACGTGGATATGAATATCCCAATGATCGAATACCCTGTAATCAATCCCGAAATCAGCAGCATGAGCTTTTAAGTAAGCTAAGGCGATTGAAGCAGATTCCTTCATGACATCACCAAGATTACCTGTCAGACTCAGGCGTCCTTTACCGGGACTCAAAGAGGATTCGATAAATAAAATATCACCGCCCACGGAAGTCCAGGCCAAGCCCGTCACTACACCAGCAACATTGTTGTTTTCGTAGATATCTTTATCAAAGATCGGAGCGCCCAGGATATCCACAACATCCTGATCGTTGATGCTTGGATTATAATCTTTTTCCATGACAATACGCGTCGCAATACCACGAACGATCGAACCAATTTTCTTTTCCAGTCCACGTACACCGGATTCGCGGGTATAGTCTTCGATAATTTTTTCGATGATCTTACCTTTTAGTGCGACATCCTTGGCAGCCATACCGTGCATTTCACGTTGTTTGGGAAGCAAGTGTTTTTTCGCTATCTCAATCTTTTCTTCGATAGTATATCCATTGACTTCAATGATTTCCATACGGTCCAATAAAGCGGGCTGGATAGCACTTAGCGAATTGGCTGTTGCAATAAACATTACTTTGGAAAGATCAAACTCCATTTCTACATAATGATCGTAGAAATGTGTGTTTTGCTCCGGATCCAATACCTCAAGCAGGGCAGAAGAAGGATCGCCTTTAAAATCTGCACTCATTTTATCGATCTCATCCAGGATAAAGACCGGATTGGCAGCACCTGCTTTTTTCAGCGATTGGATAATACGGCCCGGCATTGCACCGATGTACGTTTTACGGTGGCCTCTGATTTCGGCTTCGTCACGCACACCACCCAGGGCCATACGTGTATATTTACGTCCCAATGCTTTGGCGATAGATCTTCCCAAAGAGGTTTTACCAACCCCCGGAGGGCCTACCAAACAAAGGATAGGGGCTTTCATATCATTTTTTAGTTTCAATACCGCAAGGTATTCAATGATACGCTTTTTGACTTTTTCCAATCCATAGTGATCCTTGTCCAAGACTTTTTGTGCTTTATTTAAGTCAAAATTATCTTTGGTCGTTTCGTTCCATGGAAGATCAAGAAGTAGTTCCAGGTAGTTCAACTGAACGGAATAATCTGCCGCAGCTGGATTGATACGTGATAGCTTTTCAAGTTCCTTGTTAAAATGTTTTTCGATATCAAGGCCCCATTTTTTTGTTTTACCACGTTTTTTAAGCTCTTCCAGCTCAAGGTCAGGCGTGTTTCCGCCAAGCTCTTCCTGAATGGTTTTCAATTGTTGGTTCAGGAAATAATCCCGTTGTTGCTTGTCCAGGTCGACACGTACCTTATTCTGGATCTGATGTTTCAGTTCCAGCATCTGGATTTCCAAGGTCAGCAGTTCCAACAGGAGCTTTGCACGGTTTTCGACCTTTGGTATTTGAAGCAGCTCTTGTTTTTTGATCATTTCGACATTGATGTTGGACGAAATAAAATTGATCAGAAAAGAAGGACTCTCGATATTTTTGATCGCTATACCAGCTTCACTGGGTAGATTTGGAGAAAGCTGAATAATCTGCAATGCCATTTCTTTCAAGGTAGAGATTGTCGCCTTGAAATGTTTTGTCATCTTCGGTTTGGCCTCGTTGAATTTCTCGACACGCGCCTTGAGATAAGGTTCAGTTTCTAAGATCTCCACCAGGTTGAAACGTTGTTTTCCCTGGATGATGACCGTGGTGTTGCCATCAGGCATCTGGAGCACTTTGATAATATGGGCAACGGTACCCACTTTATTCAGTTCTTCAAATCCGGGGTCCTCTACTGTCATATCCTTTTGGGAGACCACGCCAATTGTTTTGTTGCCCTTATAGGCTTCTTTAACCAATTTGATGGATTTATCCCGTCCTACAGTGATCGGAATGACAACACCGGGAAATAACACGGTATTGCGTAAAGGCAAAATAGATAGTGCTTCTGGAATTTCAGCATTTGCCATATCGTCTTCATCCTGCTGTGTCAATAGGGGGAAGAATTCTGTATCTTCCGTAACGATTGGAATAGCCTGACTGAAATCAAAAGTTTCGAATTTGCTCATAGTATTTATTTTGTGTATTTGGCAGTCGCTGACATGTTGTCGGCAGACCTTCAAATTTTAAGCTTCAAATGTTGTTTCCCCTATATTGCAAGGGAAGTGCCAATTGCTAAAAGGTAGCAAAATTACAAATCTATTTTCTAGAATATGCAAAAAAGGCAGGTTAAATAAAATTTATCTGCCATTTGTTGGATAAATAGGCATAATAATTGTAATATTGGAATGTGAAAGAATAAACGATGGCAGATTCTTGCGAGAGACGAAGCAATAAGGCTATTTTTTCACAGGGTAATAAACGATCAATATTGATCATTAAAAGGTATATTGAAAAAACGTAACTATTTAGATATGAACTTAAAATCACTTAAATTAGGTTTGTTCACAGGAGTTTTTGCTTTGGTAGCACTTAGTGCCAATGCACAACAAAAACAAGCTGAGCATAGCAATGCCAATGTGAGAATGGGGCAAAAAGCTCTTTTGGATGGTGACTTCAAAAATGCAGAGTCATACTTGACAAAAGCTTTACCGCAGGAAGGCAAAGATCCGGATGTCTTGTATATGTTGGGTTACTCCCAATTTCAAAATGGTGATTATAAAAAGTCAGCTGAAACTTTCGGAAAGGTTGTTGCATTAAGTCCTAAAAATGCAAATGCATTGTACTTTAAAGGAAAAGCAAACAATACGCTTGCAGTTCAAGCAAACAAAGTATCTGCAGCGAATAAAGAGCAGTTGTTGCGCCTAGCGATTGAAGATTATTCAAAAGCAATCACAATCACACCTACTGACTCAAAGTTCTATCAAAATAGAGCGATCGCAAACCGCGATTTGGGTATTTTGATCGGTACAGCTGGTACACCGAATTACAACAAAGCAATGGCTACAGATGCTTATAATAATGCGATCAAGGATTATGAAAAAGTATTGAGTTTTGATGCTTCTAAAAAAGATATTCAAACAGAGGTCAAAAAAGCAAAAGTATATAGAGATAACTTGAAATAAGCTTATCTATAGATAGAAAAAAGGGAAATTCTAATGAGTTTCCCTTTTTTTATGATTGTGTCTGTTTTCTATTGGTCAGAAAGAACCTTCAGTTGATTTTTAGGACTGTTGGTGCAATTCCAATAACTTTCGGTGCTTCTCCCGAAGTGACTGATTCGTTCGCCGATCTATTCCTGATAAATTTTTAAACGAAATGCTGGGTAATACTGTTCTTTTATTGAATCAACAGGAATTTAGTATATGGAAACGAATCGATTGTCAGCAGAAATGCAGGAAATTTTAATCAGTCAAATGACCAAAGAAGCTGAAGCTGCACAAATTTATCTGGCTTTGGGAATATGGGCCGACGATCAGGGCTACGGCGGAATTGCCAATTTTTTATATAGACATGCCCAGGAAGAACGGAATCATATGACCAAAATTATGGGCTACATCCTGGAAAGAGGGGGGCGTCCCCGGATCCAGGCTATTTCAGCACCACCAGCAGATCCAAAGACTTTAACGGAGTGTTTCCAGCGGGTATTTAAACATGAGGTAGATAATACCGAAGCGATTTATGCTATTGTCAATCTGTCTATGGAACAGAAAGATTGGGCGACATGGAACTTCGCACAGTGGTTTGTCAAAGAACAGATCGAAGAAGAGAAACTTGCTCTTGAGCTCATCGATAAATTAAAGATCGCCGGTGGGGATCGGGCTTCCGATGAATCACTATTTGCATTAGATTCCTCGTTGGAAAGCATGCCCGATGACGTGCCTTTGGCACGGGAAGCCACAGCAGATGATCCTAAGTAGAACGGAAATTTAAATGTTGAGAATAATTCTTAACGCCGTGATCGTAAAAAAAATGTCCGAATTCTTAACGAACGCGGACATTATTCATTTGCTGGAGTAAGGTCTCAAAATATTATTCGACACATTTGCCGAAATCTACTTTTGGAGAAAGTCTCAGGGTTTTATTTTTTTATGCTGAGTGGAAGGTAGATTCCAAAAGTAACATTCCTTCCCATATTATAAACACCATAAGTAGGATCTTCCTGCGATAATCTTCCCGGACGTAGTCTGCTCAAAGCATCGTAATAACGCTTGTTGGTGAGATTAGACGCAGCAGCGTACAGCTTTACTTGTTGTTTTCCTAAGTGCAAGGTCGTACCTATTCCGGCATTGATCAATGAATATGAATCTGCAGCGGTTTCAAAAGTTTCGTCAACACGGTTCTGTTTAAAATAATTGTCTAAACCTACAGATACGTAAAAAGCATGTAGTCCATTTATCTTGGGCTCGAGACGTAGTGTGTTATGTAAAACACCTGCCGGAATCAATGCCAATGGCCTGTCAAAGGTCCTGTTTTGTGCATGGGTATAGGTAAACGTGTTATCCAGATGTACCCAGTTCAGCGGATGGAAATTTAGACTTCCTTCAAAACCATAAAGATTGGCGTTCACCTGACCATAGCGATAGACATCGTAGGTCTGCTCATTGTTGTCTTCGTCAACAATGGTCTTTGTGTCTCCCTTTTTGGCTGACACATAGATAAAATTATGAATATAGTTTTCATAGATCCCGATACTACCGGTGACGATGCTATGTCCAAATTCAAGGGTTGCATCCGCTTGGAAACTACGCTCCGCTTTCAGGTTTTCATAGCCGATTTCATAGCGTGATGTACCCTCATGTACGCCGTTAGAACCCAATTCTGCTGGGTTAGGTGCTCTAAAAGCCGATCCTGCATTTGCTTTGAAGTTGAAATCCTCACTGAAACTATGTGTAAAACCTAAAGCACCGCTAATATTGCTGAATTTATTTTTAAAACCCGGAAATTGCTCCTCATCATCTACAAAAAGCTGTTTGCCCTTGCTATTGACATAATCGTAGCGTAGTCCCATATTGAAGGTGTTATCGTTCCAGGTTTTCTTTGCATAACCAAATACTCCTAATTCGATCTGGTCATAAGCGGGGATCAGAAATTCAACGCCCTTGTTGACACTATGCTCCTGACTGGCACTGATACCAACGACATGCTGCCAACCGTTTCTTTCAGCCAGGTAATATTTGGCGTCAAGTGAGTAAGTATTTAAATCAAAAAATAGGGAAGGTGTTGCTTCCTCAAGTTCGCGACGTTGATTTTTTTGGTAGCCCAGGTCCAGTTTTAGATTTCCTGAGCCGATCACAAAATTATTATTGAGGGCGAGCTTATAATGGCGGATATCCTGTTTTGGGAAATCCAATGTCCGGCTTTTGGATGCATTATATAAGGGATCGCCAGGGTCGGCATCGTAAAAACCAATGTTATTTTTGAGGTAGGAAAAATTAAGGTGTGAATATCCCCATTGCTTATTTAAACCCAGCATTCCACTGAAGCTGGTATTATTAAAACCACTATTGATATAGCGCCCCGCGGGTGTATTGTAGGCCTGCGCATTTTGATAAGAGCCGCGTCCGCGCCATACAAAGCCATTTTCATTGCCCGTAAGCATGAGCGAGTTATTGGTCAGTCCGTTGTTGGTTGAATAGCTGGATAGCAGTTCTCCTTTTATTTCACCTGCAGTGGGGACACTGGGTTCGAGGATATTGATAACACCGCCGATCGCATCAGATCCGTACATCAACGAAGCTGCTCCCCGAAGTACCTCTACCCGGTCGGGCTGATTTTGGTCGATCTCGATACCATGTTCGTCCCCCCATTGTTGGCCCATTTGCTTGACACCATCATTGACGGTGACAACGCGGTTATAACCAAGACCGCGGATGACAGGCTTGGAGATACCCTGTCCCGTCGTAATTTGGCTTAAACCGGGAACCTGACGGGCCAGTGCGTCGATCAGATTAGTTGCACCGCCCTGTAATTCGTCCTTTGAGACAACAGATACAGAGGTACTGTTGCGACGGCTTTGCGCAGTTACGAGTGTACCTGTAACGACCACCTCATTTGTCTCGATAATACTTTCGGTCAACACAAAATCAACGGATACATCCGCTGAGGTTAGATCTATTGTCTTGATCAAGGATTGGTAGCCAATAAAACGTACCTCGATAAGATAACGTCCGCTCGAGGGCAGTGATTTGAAGGTATAATGTCCCTGTTGATCCGAAGAAGTGCTCGAACGGAGTTGGAGCAAGGATATGGTCGCTCCCGCGATCGGTTGATTTGTTTTTGAGTCTGTCACTTTACCCGATATGGTCGCGGCTTTAACAGTGAATAGAAGTAAATAGCAGACAAGCATACATATGCCGCCTTTAATTTTGAGTTTCATCTGTAAATATTTTTATGCCATCAGTAGATGGAGCTTATCCAAATGATAACCTATCACATTAAACCTGCATTTCCATTGATCATGAAAACAGCCTGTTCAATACGGAGGAATTCACCATTGAATCGCTTGATTGTTAAATAGAAGGAAAATCCACTATGAATACGTCAGTAGCAATCGCCAAAACCTTGATCCTTTGCTTGCTGATCGTAACAAACAAGTTTTTTAAAAACGTTGTTGTTGCATATTGGATGAAATTTAACAAAGAGGGGGACCACGATTGCCAGATAGCAATGCGCTGATCATCTGGTCGCTGGGTACAACGAAGCCAAATGCTATTTCCTGTTCCGGAAGTAAAATTTCGCTTTGACTAAAATGAAAGAGTAACTGCGGATGTGAATTTTGGTCGCAAATGGAACATTTTGGATGGTCTGCATGATGTTTTTTAGGACTGCAGTCTACTATACTTAATGCTGCCGACTCATGAGAATGGGTATAGACAATGAACTGACCGATTAAAAAGGTCATTAAAAGCGTTAACGCTGCTAATTTGTTCAATGAAATATCGCGCACCTTATTTTTTGCTATGCCTTTGCAGATAATTAATGGGACAAATATAAGGAAAATTACAAATAAAGCAATGATGTTGCATTTATTATTTATATGGAGAAGCGAAAATAGTAGAAGGGGCTCATAATTAGAATCCATGAATGCAAATTCAGTATAACTTAGAAAGCCATGCTGAGTTACGAATAAGGTATAAAAAAGGACCAAAGGAATACTACAGTGTTTTCAAAAATTTAGACAATTTTTGAGGTATATCATTCGGGATTTGGTCCTTTTTATTAAACCAGAGAGGTGTAAAATTATTTTTTGGATTGTACAAATCGCCCAATAATTTCATATTGGTTTGCATCAAGTCCTTGTACATCTTGGAGTTTTACAATACTGTACAGTGAGTCAATATAATAATCCAGTTTTTCATCACTATCATAGAGGGAGTTCGCGATCTTTTTATCGATTTGGATATGTTTAACCTTCTCGTTTTTACGATCAAACTCGATTCGGAGTTTTTGTATCTGCAGTTCCTTCTTTTTGGCAGTAAATTCCGTTACACAGTCTACGGCTTTGACATCGTAGAGTGCGGGATCAAAATTTTTGCTGATATCCGCAGACTGGAAAGCTGAAAGTTCATTTTTCCAGTTTTCAATTTTGAGCTCACGTTGTTCCTTTTCACCGTCTTTGTTAACGGATTTTAACACCGAAGGGTTGAGCTGCTGCAGGCGTTGAGCTTCAGCACTGAAAAAAGAGTCTACCGAAAAGATATCCGTCATCTTTTTAGCTTTCTGTTGGCCTGAGGGGGAGCTACAGCTCCAAAAAAGCAGCGCACTACCCGCCAATAGGGGGAGTGCGCTGCTTAATTTTTTATATAAATTCTTATTCTGATACCAATACATTTCCTGTCATTTCAACGGGGATATCTACGCCCAAAAGTTTGAGAACGGTTGGAGCGATATCACCCAATTTACCATCTGCGATTTTTTTGTAGTGATCATCAATCAAGATACAAGGGACCAAATTGGTTGTATGTGCCGTATTTGGAGAGTCATCTTCATTGACCATAAATTCTGAATTACCGTGATCAGCCAAGATGATAAATGAATAACCATTTTTCAATCCTGTTTCCACCACTGTTTTTGTGCATTGATCCACTGTTTCTACTGCTTTTACCACAGCCTCAAATACACCGGTATGGCCTACCATATCCGGATTTGCAAAATTGAGACAGATAAAGTCAGGTTGAAGAGTTTCCATATCATTGACGATCGCTTCAGTAATGCCATTTGCGGACATTTCAGGTTGAAGATCGTAGGTAGCCACTTTCGGAGAAGGAACCAAAAGACGGTTCTCACCTTCGAATTGCTGTTCACGGCCACCCGAAAAGAAGAATGTCACGTGTGGGTATTTTTCAGTTTCAGCAATACGGGTCTGTGTTTTATGATTGGCCTCCAGCACCTCACCCAAGGTATTTGTCAGGTTATCTTTTTGGAAAACAACACGTACATTTTTGAAAGTCTCATCATACGCTGTTAGCGTGACATAGTACAGATTCAACGGTGCAAGATCATACTCAGGGAAAGCTTTTTGTGTCAGTGCAATGCTGATTTCACGACCACGGTCTGTTCTGAAATTGTAACAGAAGACCACATCACCTTCCTGAACTGTTGCTACAGCGGTACCATCTGCATTGACCAAGGCGATTGGTTTGACAAATTCGTCTGTTACTCCTGCATCGTATGATTTTTGGATTGCAGCAACCAAGTCATTGGTTTTTTCACCTTCGGCTTTCACTAAAAGATCATAAGCCAACTTGACGCGTTCCCATCTGTTGTCACGGTCCATTGCATAATATCGACCGATGGCAGAAGCGAATGTGCCTGAAGTCGTTTTTAGATATTCTTGTAGATCTTTGACATAACCGATCCCCGAATTAGGGTCCGTGTCACGACCATCCAGAAAAGCATGGATAAAAACCTGCTCACTGTTTAGCCCAGCATGTTTGGCAGCATCACAAAGACCTTTTAGGTGCTTGGTGTGTGCATGTACACCACCATCAGAAAGTAAGCCGATAAAGTGTACTTTTTTATTATTTTCAAGGGCATATTTAAATGCGTCCTGGATAACGATATCGGTATTGAAAACGCCATCATTTACCGCTTTGTGGATACGTCCTAATTCTTGATAGACAACTCTTCCGGCGCCAAGATTCATGTGGCCAACCTCCGAGTTACCCATCTGTCCATCAGGAAGGCCAACGGCTTCACCGGAAGCTTCCAGACTTGAATTTGGGTATGTTTCCAATAAATGATCTAAAAATGGGGTATTTGCAGCTTCAACTGCATTTGATTTAT
>Ga0213829_1002139_pt1 | contig 13265 bp, 7 predicted proteins | sample MC6MC0896MG_FD_180665 | JGI IMG/M metagenome (GOLD analysis project Ga0213829, IMG submission 180665) | Enriched soil aggregate microbial communities from Iowa State University, Ames, United States - MC6-MC0896-MG | ecosystem: Environmental > Terrestrial > Soil > Unclassified | place: USA: Iowa...
GCGGGCAAGGCGCTGTCCAGCCGTCTGATCGCGTTCGGCGAGGTGGGCCTGGCCGGTGAAGTCCGCCCCGTGCCCGGCATCAACAAGCGCATCCACGAAGCGAGCCGGCTCGGCTTCACGCACGCCATCGTCCCGTCCAGCCCCAACGGCCCCGGTCCGGTGCCGGACGGCTTCACCGTGAAGGAAGTGGAACACCTGGCGCAGGCGCTGGAACTGCTGTTCCACGGGTGAGGGCGGGGCGCGCATGCGGGTGTCCGAGCGATTGCCCGCAGTTTCTCGAATCGTTCGAGCGGCTGAGACTGAAGCCCGGTGACCCAGTCCGGCGGCGATGTTCGCGATGTTCCGTGGAGTCAACGCGTATCGCGGCGCCGTTGACTGAGACTATTCGGCCCTCTTGACCCCCTGGATCGGGGTCCCAGGTGGCAGGTCCACGGTGCTGACGCGCAGTTGGCCTGTGAGGGACCAGTAGACCTCCAGGTCGGTGATCTCGAGATTCTGCTCCTCGTCCTGGCCGCCGAGGAACAGCGGGATCCGGTACCCCACACACTGATCACGGCGCAACGGCAGAGCGTCGGTGTTGGGGGCCGACCAGGAGTAGAAGAATTCGGAGGCCAAGGCTGCGTCCGGAAATTCAACGACTTCTTCTTCGTGGAACGCGGCGAATGACACCGGGATATCCAAGGCCTCGCCTGTTCCCGGCATAAGTAGGAGGACCTGCGGCTCTCCGTCCACGACGCGCCCGTAGTCAACGGCGAACTGCTGGCCGAGCCAGTCGTAGCCGAAAGGGAGGACCCGATTAGAGTACTCAGGAAATGCTCCCTCGATCAGCTTCATGGCGCTCGGACCAGACAGATCGTCGTGGAAACGGTAGAGGCCGCCATCAAAGGTCGCTCCTGCAAACTCCGCGGCGAAGTCAGCGTAACCCGCCAAAGAAGTGAGGTGCTTGGGCTGCCAGATTGAGCCCGCGGGAACATCCTCGCGGAGGTGGCCGTACATAGCACGGAATCGTTCGAACATTTGAAGTCCTCTCAGCAAATCTTCAGTGCAACTATGCACGTGCCCGGCTCGACACCTTTCAGGCGCCACATGATCTGGGATCCGAGACTTCGGTTCACCGACCTGTCGAGAGGACGCATGTTCGAAATCTTATCAAGGCCGCCCAACTGGAGGTCGATTATGTGATCGACGTCCATCCCTGAGGGCACAGTGCCACCATTTTTAGTGTATCTTGCCTTCGCTGATTGGCTAGCTCGATTTGCCGGGGTCACCTTAAGCAACCCTGCTTCAGCGGCTTCGTTGAGCGAGCTCACCTTCGCGTCGGCGGCGGCCATCTGCTCTGCGCTCCATCCAGACTTGTACCGGAGGGACAGGGTGACTCCTTCCTCCGCGGACTCTACTACCTTAGCCGCCTTCACTCCGGCGGCGGTGATTCGGAGAGGCACTCCCACCTCAGGGGCCCAAAATAATGCAATGGTGGAAACGAAGTCCCCAGTTGCAGACAATGCGGTTTCGGGATCAACCGCGCGGTAGGGAAGGCCACCTCCGGACATGGTGTTGCCGTATGCAGAGTATTGACCACCGTTCGGGTCGATCATCTCTGTCGGAAGTAGCGGCCTCTCGACGTGGATTACGTATTTCCCACCGCCCAAGATGGCAGGCTTCTTCTGATGTTCAATTTGATCCATCAGGCTGGTTTGAGGGCTTCCGCCGCCAAAGATGGGCGGGAGTACCGGCGTAGGAGCTGGCCTGTACTGCGCCGCAGTGAAAATCTGTCCGTAGTTCCGGACCTGGTAGGGAGTCATGTGATTCACGCCCACATTCGGGCGTGATTCCCGGCCGTTGCAGAGGTCGCAGAGGAAGAGCCCGCTCGGGTCGGAGAAGCTCACCGGATTCGCCCCAGAATACAGGTAAGGGCTGAAGAGTCGCTGCTCGGTCTTGTCGAGGACTAGGTCGGGGGTGGTGAAGATTCCGAGGAGGGGATCTAGTTCTCGGGCTCCGAGGTGAACCAAAGCAGACTGGGTGTCGGCGAGTTTGCCAAGGTACCCGTTGGCGGCACTGAACCCGATGGGGTTGGCAGCGTTGGATCCCACGCCCTTGGCCGCTGCAGGTGCGGTGGTGAGTACGGAATTTCCGACCGCAGATACATCCGGACCGCGATTGAGCCCGTAGGGGTCGGTGAACCGGGTCAGTGTTGTTGTGCCTGCGGTTGATGTGGTGGGCAGAACGACGGTCTGCCCCGTGTTGACCTTATCGCTGAGCACGATCTGAAGCTGCGCGGTTCCAGCGCTAGCAGTGCGTTGAGCGACGGTCTTGTCTGCAAAAATGTACGAGCGGGTGGACGTCACTGATCCGGTGGCCGAGGCATGAGCCATGGTTGGGCCGTAGCTAAATGTAGTACCGGTTCCGTCGATGATGCCGATCAGGTCACCGTTGGCGGTGTAGTACCGCTGGGTATCGCCCGTCGCATTGGTGCCGGGGGGTGTACCGGCTGCGCTGTTGGGGTTCGGATTCGCAGGCAGCGTAGTGGCACCGGCGGTGCCGTCGAGCTTGCCATCGGTGGTGTAATTCAGTGTCTGTCCGGCGCGGGTGGTCATCTGTCCGGCGGTGTTCCAGGCGAATGAGTAGCTTGTGGCGGCACCGATCGCTGGGGTGTTGGTCATGCCGGTGAGGCGGTGGGTGGTGCCTTGGTAGCTGTAGGACTCGGTGGATTCGAGGGCCCCTGCCGGTCCAAAGCGCTTGACTTCGGCCCGGTCTCCACCGGTCGTGTAGGTGTAGGTCTGGGCGTAGCCAGCAGGTCCTCCGATCCCGGCCATGCTATTCACCGTGGGCGCCGGGGCTACGCCGCAGGCTGCGGTGGGAGTCCAGGCCGCTGAGATGCGGTCTGCATAGTCGTAGGCGAAGCACTGGTTGTCTGCGGCTTGACCGGCCCGGGTCCACGACTGGGCCCGGTTGGTGATTTTGCCCGCGGCGTCGTACTTATAAGTCGTTTTTCCCAGGTCGGAGACGATGTTCTTAGCACGGTTGTCACTGGCGACCATGACGAGCCGTTGAGTGGTGGCGTCATAATCGAAGTAAGTGGCAGTAGTACCAACGGTGGGGTCGACGGAGGAGCTTGAGTTCTTGTCCCACTGCTGGAAAGAGCCGAGCCATCCTAGGTTGTTGTAGGAACCATTGGTAACGATCTTGTCGCCCAGTGTGGTCTGGAGTGCGATGGGCCGGTCGGCGCTGTCATAGCTGGAAACGAGAGTCTCCGCGGGCAGGCCTCCCAGAGAAGGCATACCCTGGGCGCTCGGCAGGCCGTTCTGCTTGTAGGTAGCGGTGCTCGTGTACGTGCCGGCGAAGGACCCCATCGCGGATGGAATCGTGGTGGTCATCGACCCGGGCTGGTAATTTGCGTTGTAGTTGGCGTAGCTGGTGATCACGGCCTGGTTGTAGTTGGCCCCGTTGTACCGAGTTTCGGCGCTGACCTGGCCCTTTTTCTCGGTGTCAAAGGTCCGCGTGATCAGGGTTCGGGTGGAACCACTGCTTGGGGTCACGGTGGTTTTGGTAATCCGATCCAGGACGTCGAACTCACTGGCGGTCACGGTGCCGAGGGCATCAGTCGTCGCCGCAATACGGCCACTGGCATCAAAGCGAATGCTGCTCGCCCCACTGTCGGGATCGGTGGTGCTGATTTGTCGCCCGGCGGCGTCGTATCCCCACCCCCAGGTATTCCCTGCGACGTCCTTCATGGCGGTCATGTGGCCAAGGGCGTCATACGAGTAGGTGGTGGTGTCCTTCGCCGAGGCCGTGGTGGGGCCTTGGAACAAGATATTGCTGACGCCGTTGCCATTCAGGTCTGAGACAGTCTGACGGGCTGAGGTAGCGGCGGTCCCGCCGGGTGCAGTGGGACCGGTAGTGGTCACTGTATCCACACCCGCGTAGCTGAGGGCGGTGGTCCAGAGGGTCTGATTGTCGTTCGCGACCTCGGTCGTAGTCGTGAGACGGCCTGCGGCGTCGTAGGCGTAGCTTGTCGTGGAGGGAACCGCGACCGTCGGGGTGAACAGCGTGCCGGAGGGCGCAGCTGTCATGTAGTAGTCGTGGACCTTCGTCGCCACGGCTCCGACGCTGTTGTATTTGCTCTCAGTGACGATGGATCCCCCAATGGGGGAATTGGTCTGGGTTTGCCGGGGCCTTCCCAATCCGTCAAAGATCGTGACGACAGGGTTGGTTCCTCCGCTGGTGTTGATCTTGTCGACCCGGATCCACGAGGGGGCAGTCTGAGATGGGGTGTATGTGATAGCCAGCGATGGCGTCGGGTTGGTAGTTTTGGGGCGTAGTGGATCCCATTGCCGAACGGGCCGCCCACCAGCGTCATACTCCGTGGTGTTTCCGTTGCCGTTGGCATCACTCTCGGCGATCACTCCACCACGGGCCGGGTCAAAAGCCTTTGAAGAGACCCAACCGAACGGGTTGGTGTCTGTAATTGAAGAAGCTAAGCCAGTGGCCGGGGTGTACGTGGTGGTGGTGACGCGGTTGGTCCCGGTGGTGGCGTCGGTGGAACTCGTCACCCGACCAAGTACGTCGTACCCGGTGGTCGGTCCTTGCTGCCACGTCGTGACGGACCCGGCGTTGGTGGTTGTTGCGGTGTCGGTCCGGGTGACCTGCCCCTTGGTAGGGGCCTGATAGCCGGAGCTTCCTGGATCCGCGGAGCCGGAAGAATCGTAAAGGGTGCGGGACGCAGCGAGGACGTTCCCCGCGCCGGTGCCACCAGGGCATTCACCTGCGCGAGTCGTCTGGGTCGCTGGGAATGCCAGAAGATTCAGGCTCGTGTTGTCGGCGAAGACAGTGAGCTGGCAGGTGGCGTCCGTGCCGCCGGTCTGAGCCGTATTGCTGGAGGCCGTCACGCGTCCGTAGCCGTCATGGCTGTAAGACGTAGTGCGGGAGCGGGTGCCGTTGATCGGTGCCGCTGTTTGCCCCGAGGCTTGGATGGTCTTCTGGCTGGTCGCACCAATGTGCCGGGCCGTCGCCGAGCCTAAAGCCACGGTGGAGGTGGCCGTTGGGGACGACGACCATGGAACGGTGATCGTACTGGACAGGCGGGTGGTGGTGTTGCCTAGAAATGACTGAGATTCGATGCTTTGTCCGGCAAGCCAGGGCGAGTCGGTGATGACGGTTCCGTCAGTAGTTGTGACGGTTGAGGAGCGAGTTCCGCCAGTGGTGTTCGATGGTGTTCCGTCCAAGCCGCGCAGGTACGTCGTGGTGCTTGTGGGGTTGGCCGTGCCGGGGTTGTTGCCGCGGATTGTTTTCACCTGGCCCCATCCGGCTGCGACGGACCAGGTCATCTGAGATCCGCCCTTGCCGGTAACGTACTTCTGCTCGGGGTAAGTCCATGCGGGGGTGCCGAGGTACTGGTAGGTGGTGAGCATATCTATCCCGCCACCGGGGCCAGCTGAGACACCAACCGCGGCCACGGGGTAAATGTGAAAATAGTCCCTCCGAGCCTCTTGGGGATAGGGGGTTGTGGGAGCCCACCATTGCGGGAAGCAGCGCTTGGTGTTCGTCTCCGGAGAGGCCGGCAGATTCGTCGGACTGCACTCGGCTGCGGTGTAACTGACGGAGACGACTCCGCCAGTGGCGAGCTTGATGTTGGAAATGCGGTAACGGTCCAGGGGTGCTTGTCCAGCTTCGACGATCCAGACGCGGTTCTGCAGAGTCTGACCACTGAATGTGATCGGAGCTTCGGCGATAGCCGTCCTACCGGCCGTGGTGTCCGCGGCGGTGTGGGTGATGGAGGCCAGCCAGAGGGCCGGTTTGGTGCCGTCGCCTGGGTCGGGGAAGGAATGCGCCAGGGACCAAGAATCAATATTCTGATAGGCCGACCCGATCAGAGTCTTGGTAGTGACCGTCTGCAAGCGCTGGTCGGAGTAGAAGGTCGGCCACTGCACGTCACAGGTCCCCGTGGAGGTACAGGCGAAGCTTGAGGGGATGTCGCTGCCCTTGGTGCAGTCCACCCCGGTGCAGCGTCCGGTATACGCGAAAATGTACTGCAACGGTGCTGCGTTGGCGGCGAGCTCGGATCCGGCGCGCATACCGTAGTCAACCCGTACCGGGCGGGAGGACCGCACATAGGACAGGCGGGCGCCAGTGCCCTTCTGGGACGCGTAGTAGTTTGAGTCCTGGGTGTAGTAGACCGCTTGAGAGTTGCCGTGGGTGTCGACGATGTAGTCCAGGTTCCAGGCGGAAGCCTGCTTGCACAAGGAGGCGGCGAAGGATCCAGCCGCACAGGGCTGGCTCGAGTTGGCCGCGCCCACGGGAACGGAATCTACCGAGTTGGTGGTCGCCGACCCCGTAGCCCAGCCGGGGAGCTTATTCCTTCCGAAGAAGTACTGGGTGCCGGCCGTGTCGGTCAGCTTCCAGTACCCGCCATCGTACGTACTGTTCTGCCCTGCGGCTCTGACGTACTCGATCGTGGTGTTGTCGTCATTCTCCAGCTTGAACACCCCAGAGGAGGCGTCCTTGATGATCTTGCCCGATCGGCCGCCGAAGGAGATCGTGAAGGACTGCCCGTCGGGGTTGCCACACAGGTCGTAGGACCCGGTCACGTTTTGGTCCAGGCAAGAGCCGAACTTCTGACGGATCGATCCGAGCCCGGTCAATGACCACCCGTCGCCGACGGGACTAGCTTGGTTGTTGGTCGCAGACGTCAACCCGTCAACGGAGGACGAGTCGTACGCCAAAGACAGCGCTGGGGAACTTCCCGCGGGTGCGGCCCGGCCAGAAAGTGGCAGTGACCAAGTGAACCCGCCTGTTTGGGAGGCCGAGGCCCACTGGGAGGCCTCTGTGCCGGGGAATGCGGAGAAGTTCCCGGCACCCTTGTCGTTGGCTGGCGGGGCTACTGTGCGGGGCTGGACAAATGAAGCAGTCTTCGCCGATACGGTGTTGGACGTGCCACTATTCAGTTGTCCTAGGAAGCGCCCGATCGCGACCTGTTCCGTGCCGACCACTCGCGCGCCGGAACCAGGAGCGGAGCCGGCTCCGGCAAGAAAAGGGACCGCGCCCGAGGTTCCGGAGGGCGTCCACGGGACGGCCGACACGGCAGGGAGTTCCTTGGCGCTCTGCCATCCCAGGAACTGTGCGGCCGCGTCGCCGAGGGTGAAGAGCCCCGAGCCGGCGATGACCAGGACGCCCACGGATGATGCCGTTAAAGCGACCTTCAAGCGATTCCAGCGTTTTGTAGCAGCGCGCTGTGTCATTTGACCATCAACCCCTCGTCGCTGAGGCTCGGATTGTTGTTTCGTGCAGTTTCAAACCGCGTACTCAGGTCGCCGATTTGCTTCGTGGTCAGGGCTCCAGCGGTGAGGACCGGGTGGTACACCTGCCCTCGGAACACTTCTGTAGGTGCGGCTGCCTGATAGCCGAATTGGACTGGCCTGGTCGTGTCAGCGGCAAGGAACGCTGTTGGGGCCGTAGCGGTCACCCAGGTCGTGACCGAGTCGGCATCCGTGAGGGTGATCCGAAGCTGCTTATTCGCCGGATCGTTCACCGCAACGACGTATTTCCACACACCAGCAGTCACGCCTCCGTTGGCGAGCACAGAACTGGTCGTTGTCGCGGCGCTCCACCCAGTGAGTGAGAGCTGGGGGCTTGTCCCATTGAGGAGGATCCCCAGCCGTGCACCGGGCCCGCCGCTATTGGCCATCTGCGTCATGATCGACTGCGGCCCAGAAGTACCTTGCGGTTTGACCCAGGCCGCCATGGTGTAGGCCTTTGAGGAATCGACGGCCCCGACCGTGGTGTCGCCCTTCGCTGTGGAAGCGGTAAGGTCCAGGACCTTGCGTTTATCGGAATATCCACAGTCCTTAGGATCAACTGCTGGGGTTACTGGAAGAACGCATACGTCCTGATCCACCCACGCCGCACCACCGGAGGGCGTCACCGGGATCAGCTCCGGCGTCGCTGCAACGGGAGTTGCCTTCTGATTATCCAAGACGTACTTGGCATAGCCAGTGCTGGCCTTCATCAAGTTGACGTTCCCGGCATTGTCGACGGACCAGACATTGACAGTGGTCAGGTCATCGATCGGACTGACCTGAATCGTTTGAGCATTCGACACAGCGCAAATAGCCCTGTAGGGGCCGCTACCCGTGCCACACGCCAGGGACGCCGGCGGCGCAGCCGTTTCGCCGTTTTTCGTCACGGCGTAGATGAACCGATCAACCCCGTACTTGCCTGAGTAGCTCAGGTTTAGGGTGACCGTGTCCTGACCGGGAACGGCGTTAGTCGTACCCTTGCCGGCTTCCACAGGAGTGATCCCCGTAGACGGTGTGATGATCGGCGCATCGGGAGGAGTCGTGTCCACGGTAAAAGTGAACGTCATGGTCCCAGAAATCCCACCCTGGGCATCCTTCGCGTAGGCGGAGAGCACATACTTTCCGTCGGGCAATGCACTTCCACCCGACCATGTGAACATCGTTCCAGAGACCGGCGAACCAGGCGCGCTGGTCCCCGTGGTCATCTGATAGCCATCAGAGGCCCGGGTGACCTTCATTGTCACAGTGATGTTGCCGCCGAGGCTGCCGTCGTTATCACCGGAACGAACCTTGTAGTACGGCGCCGAATACCGGGTGACATAGGTTGATGCTCCGGGCGTTCCGGTCCAAAGACCGCCCTCAATGGTGTAAATGGTTGGAGTGTTAGGAGGAACCCCATAGGTGACGATCAAACTTGCGGAACGATTGAACTGTTTCCACGCGTAGGCGTCATCTGGGTTGTCGGCGAACAGCCCCACGGTCCACTGTGGTGAGTTCGTCAGCCAGCCCTTTGCTGTGCCCATGTCAAAACCGACCATACCCGCAGCGCAGCCGGTGTAGCCCTTGGCTATATTCAGGGTGCTGACTTTCTGGAGATTGCCAGGTCGCGAGTTCCAGGTGGTCCCCGAGTTGATTCCTCCCGTCACCCAGGCGCTCACGGCTCGCGGCGAACACGAGTATGCATGTTCTTCGCTGACGTTCATGACGGCTTTGAAGATCGGCTTGCCGGAAAGGGAGGAGGTATTGAATTGGTAGTAGGACTGCGTGTGGTGGACAGATTCGGCGTCGGGCGGGCCCAGGAATCCGACGTGATTCCTGTTGGTCAGCCCGTTACCGCCCCAGTAAGAGACAGACGGCCAGCCGTCATCCACGTATGTGGACCCGACGAACCCAGCCGTCCAATCCGGGTCAACGAAAATCGGGAACACCAAGTTCTTCGCCGAGGTGACGGTGCCCATTCCGAGAGTCTGCAGTTGCTGTCCACCCTCCGATGCCAGCGACAGGGCCAACGGATAGGTCAGTCCCCGACCTCCAGGTCCCTTAGCCGTACTTCCTTCCTGGGAGGAATCCCACCACTGCCCTTCGGCAGTATGAAGCGCGACTTTTCCTTCAGCGGTTTCCGCGGCGAGGCCCTTGCCCTCGCCCTTGTCCTTAACGGTTGCGCCGTCGACCCTCAGCAAGAACCGCATCTGCGCCACTCTCGGGTCGGCCAGCGCTTCTTTGGTCTTGACCTTCAAAACCTGCGATACACCCGACGGATGAACAAGCTGCACAAGGTCCACCCCAGGAATGACCTCGGGATAAGTCGCTGCGTTTCCGCTCACAGAGGGCTCTGGCAGAGCGCCGAACGGCCACTTCTGCGTCACCGCGGTGCCTTTCCTGTCGCCCAGGTAGGAAACGACGTCTGATCCTCCGCGACCCAGCGAGATATCAGCCCTCGCCCGGCGCGGAACAAACCGACGCTGCCCATTCACGTCTGCTGCGACCAGTGTCGAATCCAGGTCGTGCCACCCCTGCGCATCCTTGATGCGGACAGGCTCCGTTGAAACCTCCGTCTGGAACGTCCCGTCGGGCATCGCCCGAGTCAGCGCGTCCTCCTTGGTCAGTGATGAGACCTCCACCGGCGCACCAGATGCCGCGGCTTTCTCAGCAGCTGAAGATTCCTCAGGAGACAAAGACTTCGCCGGCCCAGCAGCATCTGAGTTTTGTCCGGTCGCCTCATTTGAAGTTTCGAGAGCCGAGGGTTTATCGGCGTAGGACGCGGCTGGGCCGGCAAGAGCAGACACCAAGGAGAAGGCGAGAGCGACAGCAAAACTGCGCAGACGAATGACACGCCTATGGCCAAAACTGCTCACAGGGACCTCATGTTCATTTTTTTTGGGGGGGCGAGTAGCGCTGTTCCCTCGGCGCCGAATGATGATCGAAGAGTACATTCCCTAGCGCGAAGGCATCAATACCAAATTGAAACATTCCTTGAGAATGTTTTGAGATGGACGGGCACTGTAGTACGTGGATCACCGCAGCAGCGACTCGGAAGCGCGTCAAGGGCTGGCCTTCATCACTTTCTCCTGGACGCGGTTGGCCAGAACGTCCTGTATTGCATTCATAGGACGGGCCAGTCGACGCTTCAATGCTTATCCGTTGCGACGACAACTTTTCACGAGGCGGAGAGTGCCAATCTCCTGGGCTCCGCAGAGAGCAAGTCACGTTTGGAGAGGTCTTCGGCAAGCTGGCCCAATGGAACATGCGGTATTGGTTGCGCATGGCGATCAGTATGGACGCCCTTAAGTCCCTGTCCGTCACCCCGACCCACACGTTCACCGACGGCGACATCCTCGACGTCCCGGGACGTCCCACGGTACTGCTCTGCCCGGCCACGGTCCCGCACTGCATCCGGCGACAACGGGCTGAATCACCCACGCGCCGCATCCCCGTCGTTGTGTGCTCAGTTATTGCGGGTTCCGGAGCCTGCAACTCGCAACAACTGAGCACACAAGTCGGGAGGACTTGATGCGTCGGACATTTCCGACATATCCTGACCTCGTGCTTCCCGACGTCTTCGGCGCTCTCGCCAACCCTGCCCGGCGCAGAATGCTGGACGCTCTGCGCCAGGGTCCGCTCACGGCCGGCGAACTCACGGGGCTGCTCGAGCTGAGCCGTTCGACCGCCTCCGAGCATCTCGCCGTGCTGCGCGTGGCCGGCCTGGTGCGGGAGGAACGCCGGGGCCGGAACCGGGTCTATCACCTCCAGGCGAGCGGATTGGCTCAGGTCGGCGTCTGGCTGAAGCACTACGAGCACTACTGGAACCAGCGCCTCGACACGCTGGGCGAGTTCCTCGACGCCACGGCGCCCGGGCCCGGAACTGCCGACTCGTCCTCCACCGCGCACCGCCAGAACCCCACAGAACGGAAGAACGATGCCTGAGAACCAGACCCCCGACACGCAGACGGCTCCCGAGACCACGGAGAACGCCATCCGCCTCGAACGCCACTTCCCGCACCCCGTCGAGCGCGTCTGGGAAGCCATCACGACGCCGGAACTCCTCGCCCGCTGGTGGGCCGCCGGAGACATCGCGCCCGTCGTCGGCCACCGGTTCACGCTCGACATGGCCCACTGGGGCGAACAGCGCTGCGAAGTCCTCGCCGTCGAACCCGGCCGAGTCCTGACGATCCTCTTCGCCGAGGGCGTTCTGGACACCACCATCACCTGGCGCCTGGAGAGCGTCGCGGACGGCACCGTGCTGCATTTCGAGCATGCGGGCTTCCGGCTCGACACTCCGGCAGGCCGTCAGGCACTCGACGGCATGGGGAACGGCTGGCCGGGCGTGATCGGCCGCATCGAGATCGCGCTGGGCGAAACCGCCTGATCCGGCACACCCGGAAAGTCGCACTTTCCTGGTGTGTGCGCAACGGCTCCACGGGGCACTTTCCGGCGTCCTGATGCGGAATCCGGCGCGGCTGGACCCTATGATGGTCTCAGCCGTGGAAGGTGCACTTTGCGTGCGCCGTGATGCAGATCGTCCAGCGGCTCTTGGAGCCGGACCGCACGACTCCGGCCCGGACGCCTGAAGGGAACTGTCAGCATGGCCCGCACACCAGAAGAGACGCTCACGGCCACACTCGCCCGCGTCGCCCCCGGCACCGCCCTGCGTGACGGACTGGAGCGCATCCTCCGCGGACGCACCGGCGCCCTGATCGTGCTGGGTTCGGACCGCACGGTCGACTCCATCTGTTCGGGCGGTTTCGAGATCGGGATCGAGTTCTCCCCCACCCGCCTCCGCGAGCTGGCCAAGATGGACGGTGCGATCGTCTGCGACAAGGACGCCCGCCACATCGTCCGCGCCGGGGTCCAGCTCGTCCCGGACGCGAGCATCGAAACGTCCGAGTCCGGCACCCGGCACCGCACGGCCGAGCGCGTTGCCAAGCAGACCGGCTTCCCCGTCATCTCGGTCAGCCAGTCCATGCAGATCATCGCCCTGTACGTGAACGGTCTGCGCCATGTGCTGGAAGGCTCCGAAAAGGTCTCCGCCCGCGCCAACCAGGCCCTCGCCACGCTGGAACGCTACCGCTCCCGCCTCGACCAGGTGACCGCGGCCCTCTCCTCGCTGGAGATCGAGGCCATGGTGACCGTGCGCGACGTCGCGGTCACCCTGCAGCGCCAGGAGATGGTGCGCCGGATCTCCGAAGAGATCTCCCAGCTCGTCCTGGAACTCGGCCTGGACGGCCGTCTCCTGGCACTGCAGCTGGACGAGCTCACCGCCGGCCGCGGGCCGGGCAGTGAGGTGATCCTCCGGGATTACGCCGGTTCCGACGCCTCCGCTGAGGACATCGAGCAGGCCGTGGCGGCGCTGCGCGAACTGAGCGCACAGGACCTCGTGGACCCGCACCGGATCGCGGCGATCATCGCAGGGGCGGGGGGCGAGGCGTCACCCGACGCCGTCGTCGAGCCCCGGGGCTACCGCCTGCTGTCCGGGCTGAAGGCCGTGCCCGGCGCCGTGGCGGACCGCCTGGTGGAACACTTCGGAGGGCTCCAGTACCTCATGGCAGCCACGATCGAGGACCTCATGCAGGTGGACGGCATCGGCGAACAGCGCGCACGCAGCGTCCGCGAAGGCCTGTCCCGGATGGCCGAGTCGAGCCTCCTGGACCGCTACATCTAGAGCGTCCGCTACCTCTGGAGCGCCGGACGCCCACCCGGCAGAACCTCAGCCGAGCTGGAAGATGGCCTTGTCGCTGGTGCGCTGGCCCAGGGTCGCCTGGAAGACGTAGGTGGCGCCGCCCGCCCCGGGCTTCGCCGTGATCAGCTGGCATCCCTCGACCGACCGGTTGCGCTGCCATACGAAATTGGCGGTCTCGCTCTTGCCGGGCGCCAGGGTCTTCTTCAGATCGTTCGGCTTGTCCATGCAGTCGCGGGAGTTGAAGATCCGGTCCTGGCCGCTGGAGATGAGGAACTCCATCTGCGAGGTGCCGATGT
>Ga0213829_1002141_pt1 | contig 13258 bp, 13 predicted proteins | sample MC6MC0896MG_FD_180665 | JGI IMG/M metagenome (GOLD analysis project Ga0213829, IMG submission 180665) | Enriched soil aggregate microbial communities from Iowa State University, Ames, United States - MC6-MC0896-MG | ecosystem: Environmental > Terrestrial > Soil > Unclassified | place: USA: Iowa...
CCGGATCTCACACATCGATCTACATGGCGGGGCCGCCCCCGTTGCGCCTTCGGCCATCCGCGCCCAGGCCAAGACGTTCGTCAACAACGGCTTTGCCGACGTTTCCGAGCCGCGTGCGCTATCCGCCGCTGAGCTGCCGGGCATCGTCGACGACTTCCGCCAGGCCGCGGCCAACGCGATCGCGGCGGGATTCGACGGCGTGGAAATCCACGGCGCCAACGGCTATCTGCTGGAACAGTTCATCAAGGACGGCGCCAACCAGCGCACCGACGAGTACGGCGGCTCCATCGAGAACCGCGCACGCCTGTTGTTGGAAGTCACTGCGGCAGTGGTCAAGCAAATCGGCGCCGACCGCACCGGCGTGCGCATCTCGCCGGTATCGTCGGCTGGCGCAATTTCCTGCACCGATCCGCAGCCGCAGTACGACTACATCGTCGAACAGCTCGATGCGCTTGGCATCGTCTACTTGCACGTGGTGGAAGGGGCCACGGGTGGCCCGCGCGACGTGGCGCCCTTCGACTTCGGCAGCTTGCGCCGTCGCTTCACACGCACCTATCTGGCCAACAACGGCTACGACCTGCAATTGGCAAACGCGCACCTGATCGAACACAAGGCAGACCTGTTTGCCTTTGGCCGTGCGTTCATCAGCAATCCCGATCTGGTCGAACGCTTGAAGACCGGCGCGCCGCTTGCCGCGTTGAACCCGGCCACGTTGTATGGCGGCAACGCGCAAGGCTACATCGACTATCCCGCCCTGGCAGACGCTCACGCGCAATAAAGCGGCTGACAAGGCCGCAGCGCATGCGGCCCTTCTGGCCAGCCACCTCTGCCCTCCTCTTTTGCCCATCACACTCCAGAGAAACTCACCATGACCATTCGTCCAACCGTCCTCGTCACCGGCGCTTCCAGTGGCATCGGCGCCACCTACGCCGAACGCTTTGCGCGGCGCGGCCATGATCTTGTGCTGGTCGCACGCGACCACGCACGCTTGCAAGCACTCGCCACGCGCTTACGCCAGGAATTCGGGATCGCGGTTGAGGTGCTGCCCGCCGATCTCACACAGCGCGAGGAATTGGCCGCCGTCGAAGCGCGCCTGCGCGAAGACGCGCGCATTGGCATTCTGATTAACAACGCAGGCATCGCCCAGTCCGGCGGTTTCGTCGACCAATCGGCCGACAGCATCGAACGGCTGGTGACCTTGAACACGACGGTGCTGACGCGCTTGGCCGCCGCCGCCGCTCCTCGGCTGGTCGAGGCGGGCGGAGGCGCGATCGTGAATATCGGCTCGGTGGTCGGCCTGTCACCGGAATTCGGCATGTCGGTCTACGGCGCGACCAAGGCATTCGCGCTGTTCCTGTCCCAGGGACTCAGCCTGGAACTCTCGCCCAAGGGTGTCTACGTGCAAGCAGTCCTGCCTGCGGCTACGCGCACCGAGATTTGGGAGCGTGCGGGTATCGACATCAACACGCTGCCCGAAGTGATGGACGTGGGCGAACTTGTCGATGCGGCATTGGTGGGTTTCGATCGCCGCGAGACCGTCACGATTCCTCCACTGCATGTGGCTGCGCGCTGGGACACGCTGGAAGCGTCTCGACTAGCCTTGCTTGGCGACATTCGGCAGGCACAGGCCGCTGAACGCTATCGCACCATCAGCTGAGCCGGAAAACCCGGCAAGCCGTTCCCCGTCGATCGGCTTGCCCTCTCTTCCAGAGACACACCATGAAAGCCTTCCTCATCGACCGCTACGGCAAGCAAGAAACCGGCCGCATCGGCGACATGCCGGAGCCGGACCTGCGGGATGATGACGTCCTGATCCAGGTCCGCGCGGCAAGCATCAATCCATTGGACTCCAAGATCAAAAGTGGCGAGTTCAAGCTGATCTTGCCCTATCGATTTCCGCTGATTCTAGGCAACGACGTGTCCGGTACGGTCGTGCGCGTCGGTGCCCGCGTGAGTCAGTTCAAGCCGGGCGATGACGTCTACGCACGCCCCGACGATGATCGCATCGGCACCTTTGCCGAGTTCATTGCCATCAAAGCATCGTCCGTGGCGCTCAAACCGACAAATATCGGCATGGTCGAAGCCGCTTCCCTCCCCCTGGTGGCCCTGACCGCTTGGCAGGTGCTGGTGGAAACCGCCAAGCTGAAAAAAGGACAGAAAGTACTGATCCACGCCGGCTCGGGCGGCGTCGGCACCATCGCTATCCAGCTGGCCAAACACCTGGGCGCCTTCGTTGCCACAACCACGAGCACCTCCAATATTCCGTTGGTGAAGGCCTTGGGGGCGGACGTGGTTATCGACTACAGACAGCAGGATTTCGCGGCGGTTCTGCGTGACTACGACGTGGTGCTCAGCAGCCTTGGCAGCGACGTGTTGCATAAATCCCTTCAGGTCCTAAAGCCAGGCGGGCATCTGATCTCCGTGTCCGGCCCCCCCACCCCTGCGTTCGCCGCGGCGCGCGGACTGACATGGCCGCTCCGTCAAGTCCTGCGCCTGTTGAGCTACGGGATTCGCAGGAAGGCAAAGCGGAAGAACATCGAGTACTCATTTGTTTTCATGCGCGCCGACGGCGCACAGTTGCAGGCGATCACCGCCCTCGTCGAAGCTGGCGCAATTCGCCCCGTTGTCGATCAAGTGTTCGCGTTTGAAGACATCCTCCAGGCGTTGGCGTATTCAGACAGTGGACGCGCCAAAGGCAAGATCGTGGTGCAAATGCCATAGCGGCCACGTGTGGCCTGCGCAATGCCTGGCGCTAACGTTCAATCGCCTATCTCTGCGCAGGGCGTGCCGCAGTCGGTCACCGAAGTCCGAGTCGTTGTTGCGAAGGTGGACGCCGGATACCGCGCGTCGAAGATGAGCGGCTCTAGTGTCTACGACAGCAAGAGGAAAAGATCGGCACCGTCGACGACCAGTTAGTGTTGCCAGAGGCAATCAAGGACTCGCTGTCAAGGCGCAAACTTCACTAGCGCGGCGTAGTTCCCGTCCGATCGCCAAACAGCGCCTCTAGCGCCGAGGTCATCAACGGTTTCCATGAATCGATATGACGGGTGATCAATGCAGAAATCGCCTCGCATTGATGAGTTGCAGCCAGCTCGATCATTTCATAGTGTTCGGAAACCGATGCGCGCTGGCGCTCGAGGCCGGCTGGCGAACTGATGCCATACAGCCGCATGTTCGCGCGCAGGTCCATGATCATCCGAGTAAGCAATGGGTTATTTGCGCGCGATACAAGGGCTTCGTGGAATCGACGATCCGTCTCAATGTAGTCGGCGACGTCGCCCGCCTTGACTGCCGCCGCGACGGCATCGGCAAGCTTGACTAGGGGCTCGGTGTCGGTAAGACCGATTCGCGCAACCGCAACGAGCGCGCCCGCTTCCAGCATGATGCGGACGTCGAATTGGTTTTCCAGGTCCAAGGGCGTGGCGGCCTCGACGCGAAAGCCGCGGTTGCGCAACGGCGCGACCAGCCCGGTGCGGCTCAATTCAAGCAGCGCTTCCCGTACGGGCGTCGTCGACATGCCCATTTCCGCGGCCACCGAAGGTACGGAATAAATCGTGCCCGGTGCGGCCTCTCCAGAAACGATGCGGGAGCGTAGTTGCGCTAGCACCATCTCTCTCAAATTGGTGACGCTATCCATGACTGGCCTCTTGTCAATTTCGACCCGTCACTATATCAAATTTGTTGCTAGTAGCGCGTGACGCGTTATATAAATGCGTCACGCGCTACTTGAAGCTGCGGCCCAGGGCTGAGGCGAATCGGCCCATTGGAGACATCCATGGATGAACCTTTGAAGCGCCACATATGCCTAGGGTGTGGCTTTCTGTATGACGAAGCGCTCGGCCTGCCCGAACACGGCATCGCGCCGGGTACGCGATGGCGCGACCTTCCCGACACGTGGATCTGCCCAGATTGCGGAACCCCCAAAAGCCGGTTCGAAATGGTCGAACTTCCTTACGCCAGCGTGGATGTTTCCGCGCATGCACTTGTCTGATTCAGCGAGATACCACCATGCAAAACGATTTCCTTGTGCGCGCGCATGAGCGTGGGTTCGAAAAGTTCTTATCTACAGGCGAGGCATCGAGCTACATCGCAGGCCACCCCGAAGGCGTGTTGACCCGGCATTCCAGTTTCAATTTCGGCAATTACCAGGCCGGGATACCAGGCTTTGGCCGAATCCGCGTCTTTGGCGATGAAGTGTTCAGTGGCGCCGGCAGCGGCTACAACATGCACCGTCATCACGACTTCATCATCTGTGCCTTTGTTCTGGCGGGTACATTGACCCATGTGAATACGGTCGGCAATGTCGATCAACTGGGTCCAGGCGACTTTTACGCGTTCTCGACCGGATCGGGCGGCAAGCACTGCGAGTTGAACTTGGCTAGCAGCGATCTGCAGGTGTTGTACTTGTGGATGCTTCCCGATCGGCTGCTGCTGCCACCGACGTATACGCGCAGCCACTTTGATGCGATTACGCATCGCAATCGCCTTATGCCTCTCGTGGGCAATGCCGACGGTGCCCTGCGAATCAGCCAAGACGTATCCGTGTCGCGTCTGGTGGCGGACAAGGCCCTTGGCTTGCAGTACGCGCCTAAATCCAATCGCCATGGGGTCTTCGTATTCGTTCTTGAAGGTGAAGCCAGCGTCAACGACACCACGCTTGCCCGACGGGACGGCCGGGGCCTCTGGGGAGATCGGCCCATCGCTATCCAAACGGACGGAGAAGGTGCGGACCTGCTCATCATCGAAACCGTGGAATAGCGTCCCTTCAGCAATCACGTTCTATATGTTGCGATGCTTGGTGTCCCCAGGCCGCGCCAAGTCCCGCACAGGGACACAAAGGAGAGTCTCATGCCAGTAATCCAGCTTTACCACGCAAAAGGAGTTCTCGACCCGGGCCAGAAGACGTTGATGGCCCAGCGGCTGACCGAGGTTTTGCTCTCGATGGAGGGAGGCGCTAAGACGCCAGGCGGTCTAGCGTTTGCTTCGATACTATTCACCGAAGTGCCCGCGGAAGACTGGTGGGTCGGGGGGAAAACAGACGGATCATATGTGACCGCTCCTGGGCGCCTGCTCGCGCGCGTGACCATTCCCGAGGGCTACATGAGCCAACAGCACAAGACTGAGGTGCACGTTGATGTGCACAACGCCATCATGGAAAGCCTTGGAGCACCCGCCACCGAAGGCAGTGGCGTGCTGGTCATCCTGGAAGAAGTGACAGAGGGAAATTGGGGTGCGGGGGGGCATACGATCAGCCTTGCCTCCATCGCGAAGACGGTAGGACTCGCGCCGGACAGCGAACGGTACCAGTGGGTCCAGGCTTACTTCCAAGCCAAGGCCAGGCAGTTTGCAGCGGCAGGCTACCCTCCAGGAACAGGCGGCTTGCTTCCCGCAAGTTCAGCGGGGAGCCCCAGCGCTGCGGCAGCAATCGGTAGCTGAAGGCATTCCTGCCATCTCCGGGCAGGCTCTTTGGCCAAAAAGAAAATCCTGGTTCACCCTGGTGCCTCCGCGGTCGTCAGATGGAGAACAATCATGGCATTCAGTTTTCATCACTCCACACAAGGCGAATCGCCAATACTGGTTCCCCAGATTGGCCTGACCTTACGCGTGCGCGTTCCGCCTCAGTCCACTGGGAATGTGCTTACGTGTATTGAAACGGTGAATGCGCCTGGCTTCGGTCCGCCATTGCACCGCCACCGCGAAACGGAGATCTTCTATGTGCTGGAAGGTCGCTATCTATTTGAAGTCGGCGGCAACAGATTTATCGCCGAAGCCGGAGATGTGATCACGGCGCCCGGAGGCATTGCCCACGCGTTCGTCAACATCACGGAGCGTCCGGCAAGGCAGTTCATTCAGATCCTTCCCGGCATGGACGCTACGGCGTTTTTTATCGGCCTTGGCGAGGTGATGCGCAACGGCAAACCAGACATTGATGCGCTGAACGCGTTTGGTCAGCGATGGCAAGTGGAGTTTATCGGCCCTCCCCTGCAACCGCCTCGGCGTGAGACATGGGCGTTACGGTGGCCCGTAGGCGGCAAGTCCTCCCAGGAGGACCGCGTCCGACCAGGAGCGGTCCTCGAGGACATGCGTTGATGAGCCACGTCCCTAACTGCTAGTACTCTTCACCTTCTTCTCCGACCACTTTGGCGCGTAGCTCTGCCGCCAGTTGTTTCATCTTGGCAAGAATCTCGTCGTCCGGATTTTTCACAACGATGCTGCCGCGCCGATAGTCGAACCACGCCATGTTCCCGTTCACCCGATGACCGGAATACTCTGTCCATACAGCCAGTCCCGCGTTCGCGTAGCGAAGGGCTCCGTCAGGGGTGTCTACCTCAGCAAAGTCATCTAGACGCATCTCAAGGTCAGCCTGAACGACAGCGAGCCAATCCTCGAGCGAAATAGGCGCAGCTTGAAGGAGACACTGCGCCAACGGCCATTACCCAACCCATCCCCCGTCAATCAACAACACGTCCCGGGTTCAGCGTATTGTTCGGGTCCAGCGCATGTTTTACCCGCTTCAACAATGCGATTTCACCTTCGCTGCGGGTGTAGCCCAGGAACGGTTTTTTTAGAAAACCTATGCCGTGTTCGGCGCTGATGGTCCCCTGCCGGCCTCGCAACGCGCTGTACACGAGTTCTTCCACGTGCAGCCATTCGCCTGGGTCGTGCGGCCCCGTCAGAATGTGGACGTTGTTGTCGCCCAAATGCCCCAGGAACAAGTGCGCTGCATCTGGGTATTTCTGATTCAGCGCCGCTTCGACTTCGGTCACGAAGCCCGACATTTCAGTCCAGGGCAGGCCGCAGTCGAAATTCACCGTGGGCTTGAGCGCCGTCAACAGTTCGGGAATGCATTCCCGCAGCCGCCAGAATTTCTGCGCATCGGACAAGCTGGACGCCACCGCGCAATCGCTGATCGTGCCCGCCTCCAACGCCTGTTCCAGCGCGCTTTCCAGCGCCACCTGCGCATCCATGCCAGCCAGCCCGCTGGCTTGAATCAGCACGCTCCATGGCGCGTCGCCAGACAAGGGCAAGGACACGCCCGTCAGCGCCGTGGCGCGCAGCAGGAATTGCGCCGACATGAACTCATAGGCGGTCAGTTGCGGGCCTAAGGTCTTTTTCAAATGGCGCAACAACAAGGCCATGGACGCTGTGTCCGGCACGTGCACCAACGCCGTAGCCGGCGCGCCCGGATCGGGCTGCAAGCGCAAGATCAGCCTGGTGATCACGCCTAGCGTGCCTTCGGACCCAATGAACAGGTACCGCAAGTCCAGGCCGGAACTGTTTTTGACCAGGCGCGTCAACGATGTCACCACCGACCCATCGGGCAAGACCGCTTCCAGCCCCAGCACCGAATCGCGCATCGTGCCGTAGCGCACAACCTGTGTGCCGCCGGCGTTGGTGGCCGCGTTGCCGCCGACCTGGCAAGTGCCGCGCGCGCCCAGGTCCAACGGGAAAAACCAGCCGGCGTCCGCTGCGGCTTCCTGCACCTGTTGCAAGGTGGCGCCCGCCTGCACCTGCATGATCCCTTCCACTTCGTCGATGGATTCAATGCGATTCATGCGCTCCATGTTGATGACCACGTCGCCATCGTCCGGCACCGCGCCGCCAGCCAACCCCGTCAGCCCGCCCTGGATCGTGATTTTGCGGCCTCGCTGATCGGCATCGCGAACGAGCGCCGCCACTTCGTCCGTGGTCGTGGGCCGGTGCACCTCGGCAGGCACGCCCCGCGTCAGTCCGCTCCAGTCTTTGAGATACCGCGCATCCACAGTCATGCCGCTTGCTCCACCTTGGGTGCGGGCGTTGCCCCGCTAGCGCCCATCATCGAGGCGGCTTCGGGGCCGCCCAAACGTTCGATCATCGCGGCTTGGTCGGCCTTGGCCTGCCTGTCCACGTCTTCCGGATTGCAGATTGCGTACAACGCCGCCTTCATGTCGGCCAGCACGCTTGCATAAGCCGGGTCGCCCGCCAGATCGTGCAGTTCGCCAGGGTCCGAATCCAGGTTGAACAGCTCGGGCTGGAAGCGCACATAGTGGTGATACTTCCAAGGCCCCTTGCGCAGCATGAAGCCTGCCGTGTTGCTACCGGCGGCATGGTATTCGCTGAGGATTGCGCGGCTGGCGTCGACCGGTTGGCGGGCGATGTCGAACAGGGACTTTCCAGGCCGGCCGCCCTGATGCGGCGCCGGGTCCACGCCCACGGCCTGCAACAGCGTCGGATAAAGATCCAGCAAATCCACCGCCGTCTCGCAAACGGTGGGCGTCACGTCCGGACCCGCCAATATCATGGGGATTCCCACGCTTTCCTGATACAGCGTGGATTTGCCCCACAGGCCACGGGCGCCGACGTTGTCGCCATGGTCCGACGTATAGACCACGTGGGTTGAGTCGGCCAGACCCAACGTAGCAAGCTCGTCCACGATAAGGCCCACGTTGCTGTCCAGGAAGCTGCAAAGCCCGTAATACGCCAGGAAGGCGTTGACGCGCTCGTCCTCGCCCTGGAACGTTTCTTCGGTGCGCTCGAATTCCGCATAGGCCTGCACCCAGGGATGGCGTTCGTAGCCGTTTTTTGGGTGCAGCTTGGCCTGGGGAATCTGCCTGGCCTCGTACAGCGTGAAGAACTCCTGCGGCGCAATCAATGGAAAATGCGGGGCCACCAGCCCCACGTACAACACAAAGGGCTGGTCACGGCCGGCCGCCGCGCGCAGCCATTGCAGCGTGCGTCCGGTCACCGAGCGGTCGTAGGACGTATAAGGCGATTCGCCCATGCCGATGCGGTCGCCAAGCATGCGCTTGCGGCCGGCCACGGGCAAATAGGGATCGCGAATCGACGCCCACACCATGCCGTGCCCGCCCACCACATGCATGGGAATATGCTCGGCATCGAAACCGACCGGGTCCTCTTCATTGCGGTAGTGCAGCTTGCCTATGCTTTCCACGTTGATGCCGTGCCGCTGAAGCACATGCCCCCAGCCTTCGGGATCGCCCACGTACGGCATCGCGTTGTCCCAATGGCGCGTCTGGTGCACACGATGGCCCGTGGCAAACGCCGCCCGTGCGGGCACGCAGATCGGACTGGGGGTATAGGCGTTCGGAAACCGCACACCCCGCGCCGCCAGCGCGTCCAGGTGGGGGGTCTTGATGAACGGATGCCCAGAACAGCCCATGAATTCGGGGTTGTGCTCATCGGACATGATGACGACGATGTTCTTGCCTTTCATTTGTGCATCCTGAAAATAGGCCGGCCACGCGCGCGGCGTCACGCCTCGGGGCGATAGCCGCTGTCTTTGACGACCCGGTCCCAGAACGCGTATTCACGTTCCAGTTGCTGCTTCAAGGCGGCGGGCGCGGTGATTTTGGTTTCAAAGAACTGCTGCTGCATGACCTTTTCAAAGGCCGGCGAACGTACGGCGTTGGCCACGGCGCCAGTCAATGCCTGAGCCTGGCTGTCGGGCAAACCCTTGTGGCCCAGCAAGGTGAAATATTCGGCCACTGTCAGCGATGGATATCCGGCGGCGGCGAACGTGGGCACGTCTGGCAGCGCGGGCGAGGACGTCGACCCCGTCGTGGCCAGGATTCGGATCTTGCCGGACTTGTGCATGGAAATCAGGTTGGGCAGCGTGGTGATCAGCGCAGGCAAGGTCCCGCCCACGGTGTCGGCCAGCGCCGGCGATCCGCCCTTGTAAGGGATGGGCGTCAAGGGGACTTTGCTGGCGCTCCCCAGCATGATGCCCAGGAAATTCATGACGGTCCCGGCGCCGGGCGTGCCGTACACCGCCATGCGCATGTCCTTTTGCGCCAGTTGCAGGAATTCCTGCAATGTCCTGGCAGGACTGTTGGCGCCCACCGCGAATGCGAAATCGAATTCACTGGCCGTGCCTAGCGGAGTGAAATCCGCCGTGGTGTAGCGCAGGTCCTTGTACAGATGGGGGTACAGCGTCAGGTTCGTAGAGGGCGTGAACAGCACGGAATTGCCGTCGGCTCCCGCGCTCAACAGCGAATCGACCGCAATGCGGCCACCCGCTCCCGCCTTGTTTTCGACGATGGTGGTGTAGCCCGATGCACGCATGCCTTCGGCCAGCGCACGCGCCACCAGGTCGGCCGCACCGCCCGGGGCGAAACCGACCAACATGCGCAAGGGGGGATTGGCTCGTGCTTGCGTGAACGGCACCGCGCTACAGCACATGGCGGCGCCCAGGGCGCCCAGGAATTGTCTGCGTCGGACTTGCATGCTTGTCTCCGTATCGGCGTTTTCTGTGCGCCATTTTGGAGGTAGCGTACGGTCGCGCCGGCCATGAAGACAAATATTATTTATCTGCGTTTTGTATAAGTTTTTTCATATACCAGCGTGCCGCGCAGCACCTTGTTTTCCACCAAGGCCCGCAATACGGTCTGCAACGCCAGTTCCACGGCCAGCACCGCGTTGCCGGGTGCGTTTTCCGCTACGCGCACGATGGACTGCATCCGCTTGATAGGCGGGCGCAGCAGCCGCCGCGCGCCCACGGTGTTGGCGCCCAGTCCCAGTTCCAGGACTGCGCTGTCGGGGAGGATCGCAAACGCCACGCCATCGCGCACCAGGGCAAAATTCAGTTCGGGATCGTTGATCTCGTATTTCACGTTCAACGGGCAGTCCTGGTCCACCGCCGTGCGCTCGATCAGCCGGCGCAAATCGTGATCCCGGTCCGGCGCCACCAGCGGCCGCGACGCGATCTCCGAGAACGCGATTGTCTTTCCCGGCCGGCCGAACATGGATTCCAGGCCGAACAACGAAAACCCTTCTTCGTACACCGGCTTGCAATACAAGCCAGGCAATTCGAACGCGTTGGGCATCAGCGCCACATCCAGCTGCCGCGTCTCAAGCGCCGCGCGAACCTGACTGGACAGCGCCGACGACAACAATAGACGTATGTCGGGATATTCCTGTTCCACGTACCGTATCAAGGGCGCGGCCACCACCTGCGCCAACGACCGCGCAAGGCATACCCGCACCGGTCCTCGCGGTTTCCCCGTTGAACCCAGCACATCGGTTTTCAGCGATTCCAACTGGTCCAGGATGGACGCAGCGCGCTGCTGCAAGCGCTTGCCTTCGGCCGTCAGCGTGACGCCCTTGGCGTGCCTCGCAAACAGGGCCACGCCCAACTCGCTTTCCAGCACCGCCACGTGCTGGCTGAGCGCGGGCTGCGCGATACGCAGCGCGCTGGAGGCGAGCGACAGACTGCCGCTGCGGGCGATTTCAAGAAAATAACGAAGCTGGCGTGGCGTCATGGTTCAAGGATACGGGAGTCAAGCATGCGGCGCCGAAGCGCGAGCGCTGCCGGCAACGGCGCGCAGGATTTCTAAAAAGACGGCCGCCTGCGCCAGCATGGACTTATCACGCCACTTCCCACAACGCCGCCGTCAGACCCAGCAACAGCAGCATCGCCGACGAGATGAACCATCGCACGGTTTTCCGGTATTCATCCTCGGCTTCATCTTCCACACGCAAGGCGCGGTAAAGAGCGATTATCTGCAGCAGGATGGCGAGCAACAAGAACACGCCCGGCAGCACGGACATCACGCTCCAATTGCCCGGCGCGTCGAAGCCCCAGTAGCGCAGGAAACCCAGCGAAAAACCCAGCAATACCGTGATGGCCGTAATCAATCCAGCCCGAAAGCCCTGGGGCAAATCGCGTGGCCTGGGGCTGCGGGTCCGACCCAAATCGTCGTCTGGCGTTTCCGGTGTCATCGTTGAGACACTCCGCACTGAGTACGCTACAGCCCACCCGCTACCGGTTGATGTGGGAGCGAAAACTGAACGCCTGCCGTCACTCGGGGCCAGGGTGAATGGATTATTGCTGATTTCGCAGCGCCCCGGGGCGGTTAGTAAGCAGCCAGACAATATCCCGTCCCATTGCTCAATCGCAAACTTTCATTACAAAATCGTTGCTTAATGTGTCATGAATTTTATACTCGGGTTTTCCCTTAGACGTAATACAAATTCATGCTCTCGCGCTTCACTATTGGCAACCTATCCATTGGCACCCGGCTGACGCTGGGATTTGGCGTTGTACTCGCGCTATTACTGGCGCTGACTGGGCTGTCTCAGTACGAGTTGACCCACATCGGCAGCATCAACCGGGCAATCACGCAAGAAACGTGGACCAAAGCGAACGCCATCAGCACCATTGATGTGACGACGCGCGCCAATGCGCGCGCGAACCTCGAGCTCATCGTCAACACGGACCCCCGCGCCGCCGAAACGTTGCTGGCCCGGATCGACACGAATCGTAAAGTCATTGATCAGGCGCTTGCCACGATGCGGCCGTTGTTCCATACCGACGATGAACGCCAGAAGTTGCGGCAGTTGGAAGAGGTGCGCGGCCGCTATGTGAAGTCATTCCAGGGAGTGGGCGCACTGCTCAAGGGGGGTGAGCGCGATGCCGCTCGCCAGCGCTTGCTGGAGGAAACCCTGCCGCTTCTGGACAGCCTGCAAGACCGCATTATCGAGATATCCCGGATTCAATCTGTCGAGATGGTGGACGCTGGCGCCGCCAGCCAGCAGGTCATCGACGGCGCGGGTCGCATGAATCTGATGCTGTCGGGCCTGGCCGTCGTGCTGGGCGGATTTTTTGCGTGGAAGGTCACTCAGTCGATTACCGTGCCGCTGGCTCAAGCCGTCAACGTGGCGGAAACCGTGGCGCGCGGCGACCTGGGCCAGCCCATCCGCGCCAACACCCTGGATGAAACCGGCCGACTGATGCGCGCGCTGCATGATATGCAGGAGAAGCTGGCCGGTGCTGTTCGGATTATTCGCGCGGGGTCTGAAACCATTTCCAGCGCTTCGGGGCAAATCGCAGCCGGCAACACAGACTTGTCCAGCCGAACAGAAGAACAGGCCGCTTCGCTGGAAGAAACCGCGGCATCGATGGAAGAACTGGCGTCGACGGTTAAACAAAATGCGGACAACGCGCGTCAGGCCAATCAATTGGCGGCAAGCGCTTCCGAAATCGCCCAGCGGGGCGGCGCCGTCGTGTCGGCAGTGGTAAGCACGATGGGGGATATCTCTGCCAGTTCGCGCAAGATTTCCGAGATTGTTTCGGTCATTGATGGGATTGCATTTCAAACCAACATCCTGGCGCTGAACGCCGCCGTTGAAGCGGCCAGGGCGGGCGAGCAAGGCAAGGGCTTTGCGGTAGTCGCGGGCGAAGTGCGGTCATTGGCGCAACGCAGTGCGCAGGCCGCTCGCGAGGTCAAGGCGTTGATCGAAGCGTCCGTGGGCAAAGTGG
>Ga0213829_1002145_pt1 | contig 13248 bp, 12 predicted proteins | sample MC6MC0896MG_FD_180665 | JGI IMG/M metagenome (GOLD analysis project Ga0213829, IMG submission 180665) | Enriched soil aggregate microbial communities from Iowa State University, Ames, United States - MC6-MC0896-MG | ecosystem: Environmental > Terrestrial > Soil > Unclassified | place: USA: Iowa...
GGCAGACCTTGGCGCACGGCCTGGGCAAACCTTCGTGCAGGTGATCTTGCCGCTGTCGATCCCGGGCATCGCCGCCGGCTCGATCTTTACCTTCTCGCTCACCCTGGGTGACTTCATCGTGCCGCAGTTGGTCGGCCCACCCGGTTACTTCATCGGCAGCATGGTCTATGCCCAGCAAGGGGCGATCGGCAACATGCCGATGGCCGCCGCGTTCACCCTGGTGCCCATCGTGCTGATTGCGGTGTACCTGTCCCTCGTCAAGCGCCTGGGGGCCTTCGATGCACTCTGAAAAAGCGTCTACAGGGCTGCGCCTGGCGGCTTGGGGCGGGCTGCTGTTTCTGCACTTCCCGATCCTGATCATCTTCCTGTACGCCTTCAACACCGAAGACGCGGCGTTCAGCTTCCCACCCAAGGGCTTCACCCTGAAGTGGATTGGCGTGGCCTTCGCCCGGCCCGATGTGCTGGAGGCGATCAAGCTGTCGCTGCAGGTGGCCTGCCTGGCCACGCTGATTGCCCTGGTGCTCGGCACACTGGCGTCAGTCGCGCTGTATCGGCGCAACTTCTTCGGCAAGGAGAGCATTTCGTTGATGCTGATCCTGCCCATCGCCTTGCCCGGCATCATCACCGGCATCGCCCTGCTCTCGGCATTCAAGTCCCTGGGGATAGAGCCCGGGCTGTTCAGCATCGTGGTCGGCCACGCCACGTTCTGCGTGGTGATCGTCTACAACAACGTGATCGCCCGCCTGCGGCGCACCTCGCAAAGCCTGATCGAAGCGTCGATGGACCTGGGCGCCGATGGCTGGCAGACCTTTCGCTACATCATCCTGCCCAACCTCGGCTCGGCGCTGCTGGCCGGCGGCATGCTGGCTTTTGCGCTGTCGTTCGATGAAATCATCGTCACCACCTTCACCGCCGGCCACGAACGCACCCTGCCGATCTGGCTGCTCAACCAGCTGAGCCGCCCGCGCGACGTGCCGGTGACCAACGTGGTCGCCATGCTGGTGATGCTGGTGACCATGCTGCCAATCCTTGGCGCCTATTACCTGACCCGTGGCGGCGAAAGCGTCGCGGGCAGTGGCAAATGACCCTGGAGGAGCCCCCGATGCAAACGCAGATGCTGATCAATGGCCAGCTGGTCGCTGGCCAAGGCCCGGCCTGGACCGTGCTCAACCCGGCGCTGGGAACAGCCCTGGCGCAGATCAACGAAGCCACCGAAGCCCAGGTGGACAGCGCCGTGCGCGCCGCCGACCAGGCCTTCGACAGTTGGTCGCAAACCAGCCCCAAGGACCGCTCGCAAACCTTGCTTGCACTGGCGGATGCCATCGAAGCCCATGGCGATGAACTGGCCCGGTTGGAATCGCTGAACTGCGGCAAGCCCCTGAGCGCCGCGCTAAACGACGAAATCCCGGCGATTGCCGACGTGTTCCGCTACTTTGCCGGCGCGGCACGCTGCCTGGGCGGCTTGGCGGCGGGCGAATACCTGCCGGGCCACACCTCGATGATCCGCCGCGACCCATTGGGTGTGGTTGCCTCCATCGCACCGTGGAACTACCCGTTGATGATGCTGGCCTGGAAGATCGCCCCGGCCCTGGCAGCCGGCAACACGGTGGTGATCAAACCCTCCGAACTGACCCCGCTGACTGCCTTGCGCCTGGGTGAGCTGGCCCAGGACCTGCTGCCGCCGGGCGTGCTGAACATTCTGTTTGGCCGCGGCCAGACTGTCGGCAACCCGCTGATCAATCACCCCAAGGTGCGCATGGTGTCGCTGACCGGCTCGATCCCCACTGGCGCGCACATCATCAGCGCCACCGCCGACAGCGTCAAACGCATGCACATGGAGCTGGGCGGCAAGGCCCCTGTGCTGGTGTTCGACGATGCCGACATCGACGCCGCCATCGACGGCATCCGCACCTTCGGCTTCTACAACGCCGGGCAGGACTGCACCGCAGCCTGTCGCCTGTACGTGCAGGCCGGAATCTACGAGCGCTTTGTCGAGCGCCTGGGTGAAGCCGTAGCCAGCCTCAAACCTGGCCTGCAGGAAGCCGAGGACACCGAGCTGGGGCCGCTGATCAGTGCCCAGCATCGCGACAAGGTCGCCGGGCTGGTGGAGCGGGCCATCGCCCAACCGCATATTCGCCTGGTGACGGGTGGCAAGGCGATTGATAGCGATGGTTTCTACTTCGAGCCGACCGTGCTGGCCGACGCCCTGCAGGACGACGAGATCGTGCGCAACGAAGTGTTCGGCCCGGTGGTATCGGTCACCCGCTTCAATGACGAAGCCCAGGCGCTGGAATGGGCCAACGACTCCAACTACGGCCTGGCCTCATCGGTCTGGACCCGCGACACCGGCCGCGCCCATCGCCTGGCGGCCCGCTTGCAGTATGGCTGCACCTGGGTGAATACCCACTTCATGCTGGTCAGCGAAATGCCCCATGGCGGGCAGAAGCATTCGGGGTATGGGAAGGATATGTCGATGTATGGGCTCGAAGACTACACCTGTGTGCGGCATGTGATGATCAAGCATTGAGCAAAGCGTTGGCGTCGGTCGCTAGAGTTGTGGCGCCTACGAGATCGAGCGCCGCCCGCGCGGCGCATCGCGAGCGAAGCTCGCTCCTACGTTTGTTTCGGGCCAGTGAGGCGAGTGGCATTGCACGCGACCGCCTCTTTGGCCCGACGCTAGATCGAGGTGAACACCAAGAGGATCGCGCGCAAATCCCACAGGAATAATTGGCCCGAAACAAATGTAGGAGCGAGCTTCGCTCGCGATGCGCCGCGCGGGCGGCGCTCGATTTCAGCCCTGCACAAAATTTTCTCAAATCACCCGCAGGCCGATACGCTAGTCGCGCAGATCAGACTCGTGAATCGGGTTGGCCCGGCTGGTCGCGCGCTGGTACTGCGCAGGCCAGGTGGCCTTGTTGCCGCCCAGGTCGTCGTCGGCGTGCAGTGGCCAGTACGGGTCACGCAACAGCTCGCGGGCGAGGAAGATGAGGTCGGCCTGGCCAGTGCGCAGGATGTGCTCGGCCTGGGCCGGTTCGGTAATCATGCCCACGGTGCCGGTGGCAATTTCCGATTCCTTGCGCACGCGTTCGGCGAAGCGGGTCTGGTAGCCGGGGCCGGTGGGGATCTCGGCGTTTACCGAGGTACCGCCAGAGGACACATCGATCAGGTCCACACCCAACCCTCGCAGGCGACGGGCCAGTTCAACGGTTTCATCCGGGTTCCAACCGTCCTCGACCCAATCGGTTGCCGAAACCCGCACCAACAGCGGCAATTCGGCAGGCCAGACCGTGCGCACCGCCTCGACCACCTGCAGGGTCAGGCGGATACGGTTTTCGAAGCAACTGCCGTACTCGTCGCGGCGCTGGTTGCTCAGCGGTGACAGGAACTGGTGCAGCAGGTAGCCATGGGCGGCGTGTATTTCGATCACCTTGAACCCGGCGTTCAAGGCGCGTTCGGTCGCAGCGACAAAGGCCGCGATCACGCCCTGGATCTCGTTCGGGGTCAGCTCGTGTGGCGGTGTGTGTTGCGGGTCGAAGGCGATCTTCGATGGGCCTACTGGCTGCCAGCCTCCCTCTTCGAGCTTCACACTGCCCTGTTTGCCCAGCCATGGGCGATAGGTACTGGCCTTGCGCCCGGCGTGCGCCAGCTGTATGCCCGGCACGGCGCCCTGGGCGGTGATGAAACGGGTGATGCGTTGCAGCGGCGCAATCTGGGCGTCGTCCCACAGGCCGAGGTCTTCGGCGGTGATGCGGCCATCGGCGGTAACTGCCACGGCTTCCGTGATCACCAGACCGGCGCCACCCACAGCACGGCTGCCTAAATGGACAAGGTGCCAGTCGTTGGCCAGGCCATCGATGGCGGAATACTGGCACATCGGCGATACCGCGATGCGGTTGGGCAAGGTCAGCTGACGCAGGGTGTAAGGCTCGAGCAGCAGGCTCATGAGGGCACCTCCCAAGGACTCCAATGGTGATCCGGCCCGGACACTCAATTGCACGTCCCTGGCCCAGGTCCGGTCATAACTTCAGACTAGACCAGAATGGGTGGGGGGGAGGTTCCATGGGATTGTGGGGTGGCTGGCGATCGGTCAAAGGCAGATTTTAGCGGACCCATGTCTGATAGGATTTTCAGATGTTCCCTACGACTCAGATCTAGTGAATCCTAGCCTGAGGAAATAACCTACAAGTTCTGTCGACAGGCGTCTGATTGTTCCCGCTAACACCGCCCCTTAGGCTCTCCGGGGCGCTGAAATCGAGCGATGCGGGCGTGGAAACCCGGTCAATCTTCAAGTGCCTGCCGTAATGGCAGCTGTGTGCGGGAGGCCTTATAGCCTACCGGGTTCCTTGAAGACCGGTTTTCCACCCCGCATACGGTTGCCGCCCTTCGTGTGGAAACGGCGGTGGCAACTCCTCTGACCTTCAAGGAATTGCAAAAAATGACTACAGATGACACCCCGTTCACCGTCGGCAAGATCACTTTCTTTCAAAGTGAAAACCAGACCCATCCACTGTTTCGTATCGAAGCAGGCATTCCGTGCCGAGACGCCCGAGAACAGGCTTCGGAACTGATGGGCTACGTCAGGGAACTCACTATCGTCGGCCTGATGGATGAAAAGCCCATCATGATCTGGGCTGCGTACTATCTCAGCGCAATGGCCAAAGCACTCATAGATGATGCTGAGTTAGGCATGGCGCATTGACAGCCACGCTAATACTTTTCTGCTGAGAGTAAGCAATCCGCTCATAACATGAAAAGTGTGCCATCCCCGTTATATAATTTTTTGCCCCGGTATGCCGGGGCATGTTGGAAATTTCGTACGCTCAGTTGCCTGAAGAGCCACATCCGCTTCCGAAAATCTTTTCAACCAGCAACTCTTTCCTCCTATCGCTTAGTCAACTGCAATTAATTAACGTTTCCTTGCACCAGTAGCTACAGCCTGCAAGGCAATGAAGATAAGCACGATAGAGAGGTAGCTGATGAAACGACAATTTACATCTAGCGATGTAGGCATCATAGACAACATCATCACCCCCGAAGAGCAAGCTCAGATTAACAATGCGTTTTCAAACGCTCATTGGCGATATGACTGGCCAGTAAATTCCACACCATTTGCCCGCCCCTGCTGGCACTTTTTCATCGCCGGAAGCAAGCGGGAATCATTGGGATGCTGTGAGGAAGAGCTGGCCAACAACCCACACTGGGGATTTCTAACCAGCATTTGGCAACGTTTATCCGCCCTGCACATGCAGAATGCCAGATTGGTTGGCGTATATGCAAACGGCCAAACCTCCGGGCAAGACAGTCCGATCCACCGGGACAACCTACCCAGTGAGCCAGGGCACACAGCAGTCCTTTTCTGCAACGACTACTGGGCTACAACATGGGGAGGTGAGCTTCTCTTCTGCAATGATGCCAAGACTGACGTCATTGCCGCAGCACTGCCGAAACCAGGACGTGTTGCCATTTTTAATGGCGAAATGCCGCACCGTGCCAAATCGCCGACCCTAGATTGCGACCGTCTGCGCACGACCATTGCATTTAAGACTGTGAACAGGGATTCAACACTATGACTAAAAGAGTCCAGATATTCGTCGCCATGGTGGACAGGATCGGGAAGCCTGGATTCCAGGCAGGCGCGGCCGCGGCGATTCTAGATCAGTTCAACACTGACAAGCAGGGGTTTGCACTTGTGGTACAGGGAGCACAAACGAGTAGCGCGATTGCTTCTGTGTTGTCGGTTACGCAAATGACTGCAGGGGCGGTGCCGTTTATAAACGTCGTTACCAACACTTTGGCGGGCACGGTAACATTTCTGAAAATCGTTGCCGAGTACCAGTCCGACGATGTTCTAAAGATCGACGACTATGTAAGCCTTGTAGGTAATGTAGCAGGCGTCGTCGCGGGTTTCGCAATACTGGCGGGTATGCCTTTGATCGCAGGCACTTTTACCGTCGTATCCTTGGGAGCGAGCTTATTTGGAACTTACAACTCAGGCCTAGCAAAAAACATCCAAAACACAATCAACCCAGTCATTGACTCACTCATCAAGCACGACATAACAAAAGAGACTACGCCACCCGTACTAGCACCCAATCTGGTTATTACTGACCCACCATCCATTAATCTCCACTTCGGAGGACTGATACAAGTCATCACCTGGCACCCCGACACCTTGGAAATAAAGCTAGACACTAGAATGTTAGAGTCATTCACTAGCACCCCACCGATAATACAACCTGGCGGCATCAACCCACCTATTGCACCACCCCTACCTTCCGGCAATGAAGGGGGAGCTACCATAACATTAGGAATTGAAAGCATTAACGGACAACCACCGCCCGGGCCAGCTCCCTCGATTACCACAGTAGTGGGTGGAGGCCAGGACAAATACGCCTGCTGCTCTGCACCACAGCAAGATAAATATCGCTGAATAGATTCCAGACGAGGAGCGTTATCCGATGCTGACTTGGCAATCGTGGATCCAGATGATGCACGCATTGGAGCCGGGTAAACGAGTCTCCTGCTTATTGCTTGCAGGCTCAATTTTTTCTTGTTTGGCACTCGCCCCCCTTGCCGCGTGGAGGGCGGAGCCAGCGCCTGTGACTGCTCCCTGGGTAAGCGTTGGAGCAACACTTGCATCCGAACCTGAAGTCTGGGATTACGACAAGTCAATTTACACTTTTCGAATCGCATACAAGGCGCCAAGCGGACAAGTTACCAAGCGCCGAATATACGCACACAAGGCGCGTTATGACGCTACCAACATCAATAAAAAAACACCATTCTTCGCTGAGATCGAAGATGCTTTATCCGGACCCATCGTCAGGCGATTATCAACCAGCAACGAAGTCCTGTACGAGCCAGCACTGAAACAGTATGTGATCGAAATATACAATCGTGCACTGCTAGACGGCATTGTGTTCTTCTCACTGCTTAGCTTGGCTTCGTTTGTCGCAGCAGGGGTAATGCATTGGCAAAACCGGCAGCGAAAAAAGCAATCTGAGATCAATCAATAGCAGTTGCACCTGACGCCGGCCCTGTGGGAGCGGGTTTACCCGCGAAGACTGTGACGCGGTATGGCACCGGCTTTGCCGGTGTTCGCGGGTAAACCCGCTCCCACAGGTTTCGCGTTGGGCTCAGCGCGGCTCCATGTGGGCAATCATCAATTGCACGCTTTCGTTGCCACGAAACTCGTTCACATCCAGCTTGTACGCCAGTTCGACCCAGCGCACCGTCGGGTTCGGCCACACTTCGCGGTCGACGCCGAAGGCAATGCCATCCAGGCGCACCGCACCACACTCGCTCTTGAGCACCACCTTCAGGTGCCGCTCGCCCACCACGCGCTGCTCCACCAGCTGGAACACACCGTGGAACAGCGGCTCGGGGAAATGCTGGCCCCAGGGCCCGGCGTGGCGCAGGGCCTTGGCCAGGTCGAGGTGGAATTCCTCCACGGCCAGGCTGCCATCGGACAACAGCCGGCCTGTCAGGTCTTCCTCACGCAGCTGGCGCCGCACTTCTTCGTCGAACGCCTGGGCAAAGGCCGGGAAATTACCCTCGGGCAACGATAACCCCGCCGCCATGGCGTGGCCGCCGAACTTGCTGATCAGTTGCGGGTGACGCGCCGCCACGGCATCCAGTGCATCGCGGATGTGGAAGCCTGGTACCGAGCGCGCCGAACCTTTGAGCATGCCCTCGCCGGCATCCGCGAAGGCGATGGTTGGCCGGTGATAACGCTCTTTGAGGCGCGAAGCCAGAATACCGATTACACCCTGGTGCCAGTCGGCATCGAACAGGCACAAGCCGTAGGGCATGGACTCGACCGGCAGGTCCTTGAGCTGGGCCAGGGCCTCGCGCTGCATGCCCTGCTCGATGGACTTGCGGTCCTGGTTCAGGTCGTCCAGCTGCTGGGCCATGTCCTGGGCCAGCGCCGCGTCTTCGCACAACAGGCATTCGATGCCCAGGCTCATGTCGTCCAGGCGGCCAGCGGCGTTCAGCCGTGGGCCGAGGATGAAACCGAGGTCAGTCGAGGTGATGCGCCGGTGATCGCGGCGGGCCACTTCGAGAATTGCCTTCAGCCCTGGCCGGGCGCGACCGGCGCGGATGCGCTCAAGGCCCTGGTGCACCAGAATGCGGTTGTTGGCGTCCAGCGGCACCACGTCGGCGACGCTGCCCAACGCGACCAGGTCGAGCAGTTCGCCGATGTTGGGCTGTGGTTGCGTCTCGTAGCGCCCCAGGCTGCGCAGGCGCGCGCGCAGGGCCATCAGCACATAGAAGATCACCCCTACCCCGGCCAGCGCCTTGCTCGGGAACGTACAGCCCGGCTGGTTGGGGTTGATGATGGCATCGGCCTCGGGCAGTTGCTGGCCCGGCAGGTGGTGGTCAGTCACCAGCACCTTGAGCCCGGCGGCCTTGGCTGCCGCCACACCCTCGACGCTGGAAATGCCGTTGTCCACGGTCATCAGCAGTTGCGGCTGACGCTGCAGCGCCACCTCGACGATTTCCGGGGTCAGGCCATAGCCGTATTCGAAGCGGTTGGGCACCAGGTAATCGACATGGGCCGCACCCAGCAGGCGCAAGCCCAGCACCCCGACGGTGCTGGCGGTGGCACCATCGGCATCGAAATCGCCAACGATCAGAATACGCTGACGCTGGTCCAGTGCCTCGACCAGCAGGTCGACACCCGCCTCGATGCCCTTGAGTTGCTGGTACGGCAGCAGGCGCGCCAGGCTTTTGTCGAGTTCGGCCTCGCACTGTACGCCGCGCGCGGCGTAAAGACGGGTCAGCAAGGGTGGCAAGTTACCCAGAAATGGCAGGGTCGGCGGCAGGGGGCGAGGTTCGATACGCATGGGTCGCTTCAGCCACGCTCACCGAGCAGCCACTGCAGCTGCACTTCGTGCTGGCCACGGTCATCGGTCACGAATACCGTACCTTCACTGATCATCACGTCCCACTTGATGCTGCGCGGCATGTCGGTAGCCAGCGTCTCCAGCACCTCCTGAGGCACAGCAGCGATGTTCAGGTTTTTCAGGTTCTTGACCGCGCCCACTACCTTGCCTTCCCACACACGCAGGCTGCCATAGGCCAGCAGGCTGGTGCGTTCGGTGCGGCGCGAGCACCAGGTCAGGCGGTCGGCGTCTGGCTGGCCCACTTCGATCCAGTGCAACACGCGATCATCCAGGCTCTTTTCCCACAGCGCTGGCTCATCGACATCCGACAGACCGCGGCCAAACGACAAGTTCTCGTTGTACCAGAGCGCGTACGCCAACAGACGAACCGTCATACGCTCTTCGGTTTCCGAAGGATGGCGAGCAATGGTCTGCTTGACGCTTTCGTAGACATTGCGATCGAGGTCGGTCAGATTCAATTCGAACTTGTAGGTGGTGGACGGCTGGGCCATGGTCGACGGGCTTCGTGCAAAAGAAAAGTGGCACAGTCTAACCCATCCGCTCCCGCCATGCGCCGCAGCAGTACCCGGCGAAACCGACGTGTGATAAAACCACGGCTCTGCCCAGCTGCCACGGATGCCTCATGTCGATGCCCAGCAAACCCCTCGCCGGCCTCAAAGTTGTCGAACTCGGCACCCTGATTGCCGGGCCGTTCGCCTCGCGCATCTGTGCCGAATTCGGCGCCGAGGTGATCAAGGTCGAATCCCCCGACGGCGGCGACCCGTTGCGCAAGTGGCGCAAGCTGTACGAGGGCACTTCGCTGTGGTGGTTCGTGCAGGCGCGCAACAAGCAATCGCTTACCCTCAACCTCAAGCACCCCGAGGGCCGCGAGATACTGAAGCGCCTGCTGGCCGACGCCGACATCCTGATCGAAAACTTTCGCCCGGGCGTGCTGGAAAAGCTCGGCCTGGGCTGGGAGGTGCTGCATGCGCTGAACCCGCGCCTGGTGATGGTGCGTCTTTCGGGCTTTGGCCAGACCGGGCCGATGAAAGACCAACCGGGCTTCGGCGCCGTGGGCGAGTCGATGGGCGGTTTGCGCTACATCACCGGCTTCGACGACCGCCCGCCGGTGCGCACGGGCATTTCCATCGGTGACTCGATAGCCGCCCTGTGGGGGGTGATCGGCGCGCTGATGGCGCTGCGCCACCGTGAGGTCAATGGCGGCCAGGGCCAGGTGGTGGACGTGGCGCTGTACGAGGCGATCTTCGCCATGATGGAAAGCATGGTTCCGGAATTCGACGTGTTCGGTTTTATCCGCGAGCGCACCGGCAACATCATGCCAGGTATCACGCCCTCCTCGATCCACACCAGCGCCGACGGCAAGCACGTGCAGATCGGCGCCAACGGCGATGCCATCTTCAAGCGTTTCATGCAGGCCATCGGCCGTGCCGACCTGGCAGACGACCCGAGCCTGGCCAGCAACGATGGCCGCGACCTGCGCCGTGACGAGCTGTACGGGGTGATAGACCGCTGGGCCAACAGCCTGCCCCTGGAACAACTGATGCAGGTACTGACCACGGCCGAAGTACCGGCCAGCCGTATCTATTCGGCCGAGGACATGTTCAATGACCCGCAGTACCTCGCGCGGGAAATGTTCTTGCAGGCCAAGCTGCCCGACGGCAAGCCGTTCCGCATGCCGGGCATCGTGCCCAAGCTGTCGGATACGCCTGGCTCCACCGAATGGGTAGGCCCGGCGCTGGGCGAACACACCGAAGCACTGCTTACCCGCCTGGGCTACGACGCGGCGGCCATTGCCGGCCTGCGCGAAGCCGGCGCGGTCTGACGCCTGCCGCCGCCCTCGCCCATGCGCGCTGCCCGCGGGTTACGCCATCTGATCCTGCTGTGCGGGCTGCTGCCTATATTGCTGCTGCAGCCTGCCAGTGCCAAGGAACGCATCTTCTGGCTGGTGCGTGACCTGCCGCCGTTCACCATTTTTGCCGGACCGGAAAAAGGCCAAGGGGTGATGGACCAGCTGTTGCCGCTGCTGATCGGGCGGATGCCCGAATACGACCACAGTATCGTGCGGGTCAACCGCGCCCGCGGCATCCAGATGCTGCAAGACCGCAACAGCTTCACCTGCGACCCGACCCTGCTGTGGACCCCGGAACGTGCGAAATACGTGCGTTTTTCCATGCCATCGCTGGGCGTGCTTAGCGGTGGCCTGGTGCTGCGCAAGGAAAACCAGGCGCTGGTGGCACCGTACCTCGATGGCCAGCAGGTGGACCTGCGTGGCCTGCTGAGCAACGACTCGCTGAAGCTGGGGATTGTTGCCGAGCGCAGCTACGGCACGCGGATTGACGCCATCCTGCGCCAGCTGCCCGACAGCGGGCTCAGCCGCCACTACGGCAACGATGCCACCGCCAACCTGTTGCAGATGCAACAGCTGGGGCGTCTGCGCATGGTGCTCGGCTACTGGCCGGAAGTGCGGTATCTGATCCAGCAGCAAGGGGGCTTACTGGCGGATTACCAGTTTCATCCGGTGCAGGGGGTGGAGCGCTACCAGTTTCTGCATGTGGGCTGCTCGGACAGCCCTCTGGGGCGCGATGCCATCGCGCATATCGATCAGCTGTTACCTGCACTGCGCCGGGATGTGTTGCCTGCGTTGTATGCGCACTGGCTGGACCCGGGGTTACAGGAAGACTATCTGGAAGACAGCAAACGCTTTTTCCAAGACCAGTAAGCCAACCGACATACACGGTCGCTGTAGGAGCAGCCTTGTGCTGCGAAGAGGCCCTCATGACAAACGACATTCTCAAGCTGCACTGGCCCTTTCGCAGCACAAGGCTGCTCCTACAGGGATTGTTGCCTGCGCAGAAAAAAGAAACCCCGGACGCTGGGGAGGACGCCCGGGGCCAAGCGAAAGCCATGTGGGCTTCCCGAGGCAGCCTTGCCAGCGCCGGAGCAAAGCACTGGCTGGCTACCCTCACACTGTCTGATAAACCACTCAGGCAAAGGTTCCCCTGGGTTGCTGACGCTGCTGCAGCGCCGCGATCACGCAAGGCTGCAAACGCCCTTCGGCGATCTGCAAGTCACGGTGCAGGCCATCTACCAAATCGATCAACAGGCGTTGTTCCTGCAACTGACGCTCGCTAACCGTGCGCCGCAGGGTAATGCCGGCAACGGGATCGTGAACGGTCAATTGGCGATTACCGCTGGCATCAGCAATGCCGAGCTGTGCCTGATAGGGAGTCAGGGCGTCGTTGAGCAGTTTGCAGATTCTTTCCATCCGGTTCACTCGCTGCGTGGTGGGATATAAAGGAACTGACCAACAGGCGCAGCGCAAAGTTCGTTATCCGCGGCTGTTTCAGTGAGCATGCGGGGCAGACGTGACAGTTTGAATACGCGGCCACGGGCGCACGTGCAGCATTTGCAAGGCACGCTGCAGGCGGGTGGTCGAAAGCGGCCAGGGGAGTTCGGCGAGCACCCAGAGGCCCCGGTTTCTTGCCTCCTGGGCAAGGTCCTGGTGTTTGGGGGTGGGTTGGCCAACGAACAACAACGCACGTGATCGATGCGGTCGTGCGAGCAAAGAAAGGCCAGCCCGGGTTGGCATGGCATGGTCGAGAATCAGCAGGTCGGGGCGACGTTCAGCGGTCAGGCAGGCGTCCAGGTCAGATGCGTTTGCGCTGATGCGCACGTTGAACATGCCTTGGGCGTTGAGGGCCTGGTGCAGGAGGATCTGGTGGGATGGGCGAGCCTGGTGGATCAACACGTAGGGCTGGTGCATATGCCGCTCCTGGTGGGAGGATCGGCTAATTTAGGCTGGGCGCTCGGCGGAGCAAATAGGACTTTTCTGAGGGGCCCGCGGGAAAAGGCTGAGATTTGGGGCTGCTCCGCAGCCCCAGAACGCAACGCGGTTACAGCGGCTTGCCGCGGTTACCGTGCTGGCTGACAAAGCCCTGCACTGCTTTCAGGTCATTGGCCAGCACCGTGCAACGCTCTTCACGGCTGAACAGGTCGCTGAGGTGGGCCGGCAGTTCCAGCGCCTTGCCTACCCCCGCCTTCTCTACCGCTTCCGGGAACTTGACCGGGTGCGCGGTGCCCAGCACCACCATCGGCGTATCCAGGCTACGGCGGCACTCGCGGGCAGCCTTGACGCCGATCGCGGTGTGCGGGTCGAGCACTTCACCAGTGGCGGCGAAGACTTCGGCAATGGTCTCGCAGGTTTGCTCGTCACTGACCGCCAGCGAGTCGAACAGCTTGCGTGCTTCGGTCCAGCGGCCTTGCTCGACGCTGAAGCCGCCACCTTGCTTGAAGTTGGCCATCAGCTCGGCAATGGCGGCGCCGTTGCGCCCATGCAGGTCGA
>Ga0213829_1002148_pt1 | contig 13241 bp, 9 predicted proteins | sample MC6MC0896MG_FD_180665 | JGI IMG/M metagenome (GOLD analysis project Ga0213829, IMG submission 180665) | Enriched soil aggregate microbial communities from Iowa State University, Ames, United States - MC6-MC0896-MG | ecosystem: Environmental > Terrestrial > Soil > Unclassified | place: USA: Iowa...
ATCCGACGTGTCCACATATTCATTCTGACTTTCCAAAAATTTACCGGCTGCCAGTTCTATATTGCTGATGTTGGTATCCGACCTGCTTTTTGCCCCCTGTAACCCGCTTCCCAGCGTCACAATGCCAACCGGAGCCACATCTCCTTCTAAAAGTGCATTGGTTGCCTGAGTCGTACCGTGAGCGATAAAAACAACGTCATCCGGATTAATATGACAATCCTCCATAATGCGCTGCAGCGCCTTTACAATTCCTTCTGCCACCCCCTGCCTGGAATTGTGAGTCGTAGGAGTTTTCACCACTCCTATTAATTCAAAAGTTTCATTATCAATGGCGGCGGCATCCGTAAAGGTACCGCCCACATCAATCCCGATGCGTACTTTCATAAATTAAATTCTCCTGTCCGATTGCTTAAAAGTAAATGAATGCTGAGATTATCACACCAATCACGGAAATAGTCCAAAGATAGGGCAATAGTTTTTTTGTAATCGTATTAACATCGACCTCGGCAAAGTTAGCCGTCCAGACGTTTTGTGTATTGGTGGGATCCCCACAGCCCTGAATTCTTTCTGCGGAAAGAAATGCACCCATAACTGCCTGCGGATTCAGTGTACCAAGTCCGATCACCAGGGCTGCAATTCCGGAACCGAGTCCAAATAAATTCATGGGACCTCTATATAAGGACAATGGTGCCAGAATGGAGAAAAAGATTATGTATCCGACTTTTGAAGTTGGGACTACGGCAAGTAAAAATGGGTTCAGTACTTCCTTTACCATGGCATGCGTTACCGCAAGATATAAGATTCCAATGCCTACCATTAAGATGATTGCAGGCGCTGCATCGGTAATTCCGTCATAACAGGTTTTTACAAGGAGATTCATGGCTTTGGAAAAACTCTTGGATGTAAACAGCAAAATCCAGAATATGCCTGCCAGGAAAGAAGGAACAACGGGCACCTTTAAAAACGCTACCAGAACGATGGGAACAAGTGGTGTGATCATAGCAAGCCCACCGGCTGTTCCTCTTAACTGTTTTGTCTGGATCTGATCTGAAACAGGTGCGGAAAAAGCAAATTTCACTCCATTTTTCTTAAATTCCACAAAAATCAGGATAATCGTCGCGATCAGTGTTACAGCCAGCATATAGACTTCAAACCCTTTAATATTATCAATTTCTAATCCGAAGATGCTGGAAAATGAAGTCCAGTTTGCAATATTAAAGCTAAGTCCCACTGCAAATGCCATCAAAAAGATGCTGGCAGCGCTGATGGCCGGAACACCCACGGAAATCAATATAGGCAAAACAATGGTTCCTACCATGATAACAGAACCCAAACCGTTTAACGTAGTAAACAAAAGTGCTACTGCCGTTACCATGATCAGGGTAACAATTAACGGTCTGTCACCTCCAAGTTCGGCACTTTTTTTGATGATATTTTCGGTCACTCCCGTCTTATTCATCAACTGTCCTAACCACGCGCCGAAGATAACTGCCATAATTGCCGATCCCATTCTGACAGTACCAGCCTCTAAAACAGTGGAAAGCCAGCCAATCTGAGCCCCTTCCCCATTCACTCCCACTGCCGGAACTCCTGCTATCACGCAGATGACAACCGCCAGAAAGGGCAGCGCCAGCAAAGTAGGCAGTTTTTTTGCCATCATAAATGCTGCAATAACAAGAAAAGCAATGATGATACATGTTCCCTGTAACATACGAAATCCTCCATTTTTCAATTAGATGGTGTTTATAATTTATCTACTGCATTCCGGAACTGCCCGGTTACTTTTTTTACTTCTTCTGCAGACGGTTCCTTTCCCATAACGATGGCCCCGATCATGACTGCTTTACAGCCGGCTTCATAAAGATGCTTTACCTCATCCGGGCAAATCTTCTTTTGAGTTGGGATTAACGTCGGCTTCCCTGCATTAGCAGATATATGGGAATATCGCAAAATATCAGCGTAATTAAGCGGAGTCCCGTAGCGTGCTCCCGGCTGAATGCTGCATTCTAAAATATCAATGCAGGAATGCCGGACTGCTTCCAGCGTATTCTGATCATACGTATCATCAATGGCAGCCATTTTGGTCAATGTCTGGCTCTCCATCATATAACACGGCAGATGGTGAAGGTAGGAGGAAAAGAACCGAAGACCCATTTGTTCCACTTCCAGCCTTTCTTCCCTTGTAATAAACGCATCTTCTCCTCCAGGTACAAGCCCAACCGGCACATCTTTGCATAGTGCAATCAATTCTTTTAAAAACTGCCGGTTCTCTTCATAAGTTCCGAATGTATGGCCGCTTGCACGGTGCCATACATTTGCATGAACTTTAATTGCCTGAGCTCCTCCTTCTAATGCGGCTTTGGCTAGTTCCAGATTATTTTCCGGCAGGCTAACCACCAAGGTTAATTTGTTTTCATTTACCATTGTTTTAAAATCCATTGACATCTCCTTTCTGAAATGCAGTCTTCCGGCGGCCGTCCGGACGGCTACATTTCACAAATTACTTTTTTTAGTACTCTCATACCTAAATCTGTTTCCATATGGTTAATCACAGGCTTTATAGCCTTGACTTCAACAGCGTGCTTTAATAAATCACTTTTCTTTAACTGTCCGTTTACACGTTCTGCCAGACGGTCTCCCTCATCCAGCCTGCCTGATAAATATACGTTTTCTATGGGAAACATCATACAGATCATCTGCAGTAAATTAACAATTCCTTCGGAAAGTTTGTCTGCGTTCATTTTTTTACCGGTATTTTCGATGAAGGGAGTCATATCCGCTTTCTTTCCCTCCGTCATATCAAGAAACGTCCCATTGGAGGTTATGGAAACAAAAACCTTTTTTCCAATCTCAATGTGTGCACTGTTCGTACTCTCTTCTTTTTTCATGATTTGCCGGAAGGAATAAACCTGAGAATATTCTTCCATGACAGATACCTTAAACTGGGTTTTCACCGCCTCACAGAATGATATGCTGGCGGAAGACAATGAAGTGGAATACATGACATTAAAATCACTGGGGCTCATATCTTCCTGGAACAAAAGTCCGATACCAACCAGTTTCCCATTGCAAAAATTTTCCGCTTCCTCTCTTAAGCAATGGGTAACCTGTTCAAGCAGCTCATTGCCGGTAATATAATAATCCGATATCAGAACACTATGTTTCTTTTCCAGCGCCAGATCTAAAAAATGCAGGACGGCTCTTCTCCAGCCAATCTCCAAAATTGCGATATACCCTTTGCTGCTATTCACCGATAATTCGATCCTTTTTCTGCCGCCTGTGGGCGTGGTCACACCATTTTCCACGATCCAGCCTTTTTCTATTAATTCCGATGTCAGAGATGAAACCGTACTCGGTGAAAGCCCTATGATCTCGGATAATTCTATACGGGAAACCGTTTCCTTTTCTAAAATTACATTCATGATCAATCGTAAATTTTCCCGTTTCATGTCCTGTAAACCGCTTTTTTTCATATTTGTACAGCGCCTTCTTTCTTTTTTCGGTCTCCGAATTAAGTTCTGATTTAAAAATATCCTATTTGTAACAAATTGTCAATCGAATCTTATTTATTTCCTTCACTTTAAGCAACCTGCACTAATTTATATTTTGATTTTGTCAAAATCCTCCAATCAGCTGTGACGATTGTCCGAAACCCATGGATTTCCAAAAGTTTACTATATTTATATTTTTTTGTGCATTTTTTGACAACATGCTTCATATATTCTATATAAGGCCAATTTCTATTTTCATAGCACTTATGGGAGAAAGTGAAGATGAACGGAGAAACTTTTTTAGATCGCATTCCTTGCGGCATACTGAAGCTTAAAACTGATGAAAACCTTACCATTCTTTACTCCAATCAGGCGATTCAATCATTGTTTCAAACGCCTGCTTCACTTCAGGACATGGTATGTGAATCAGAATATCCGGAGCTGCTGACGGAAATACGCAGCCACCTGACAGACCAGGCAGCCAGTTTTGACTTGGAATTCAAAGCCAAACTACAAATAAGCTGCACCTGGTGTTCCTTACAATTGAATTATATCCCGGAGGAGGAACTATTGTACTGTGCTATCTCCGATATCACACGTATGAAAAAATTCCAGGAACACTTACGGATTCGTGAAGAACAATACCGGCTGGCAAGCCGGCATTCCGGCTGTCTTGTAAGTATCTATGACATTCCTTCAAGAACCATTTCCCCCTCTCCTGAATTTTCCAGAACGTTTCCATTTCCCCATACTCTGCCGCTCTCCCCTGAATTCCTTATCGAAAACGGCATTGTGCACAAGGAAAGTGTTACTGACTTTCTGGACTTTTATGATGACATGGAAAAGGGGATACCCGAGGGCAAATGCATCACACGCTTAAAAACTGGTTCCGGGGATTATCATTGGTTCTCATCCCAATACTCGCTGGTGTGCACTGAGAAGCAAAAGCCTCTCAGAGGAATCATATCCTACCAGGATATTACGGACCAGTATGAAAAAGAGCTGGCTTATCAAAAATGGATGGAGTACATGCGGGAACAGAAAAGGGACTGTATTGGCTATTATGAATATAATTTAAAATTTGACTTATTCGAAGAAATCATTGGAGAAATGACCCAGACCATGCCGGAATATGTTACCAATTCTTTTTCCAGCATTATGACCTACATAGCAGAAAATCACATTTTTGAAGAAGACCGGGAGATGTTTCTAAAATTTTTTAATAAAAACCAATTACTCTACCACTACTATAGAGGGAACCGGTCCTTACGGCTGGAGCACCGGCGTATACGGCCCGATGGCAGCGTCTATTGGGGGCTTGGCATGGTACAGATAGTTTCTGATCCTTATACCGATACGATCAAGGCATTTATCCTTATTAAGGATATTGACGAATCCAAGCGGGAGGCCCTGAATTTACAGGAGCTTTCCAAGCAAGATTCCTTAACCGGACTGTTAAACAGGGCAACTGCCATACATGCAATACGCAATACATTAAAAAACAGCCAGGGGCACCACATCCTTATTATGCTGGATATTGACCGCTTCAAGCAGCTGAATGATAATTACGGCCATCAGTTTGGGGATAAGGCCCTCCACCGCGCCGCCTCAAGACTTAAATCCGCATTAAGGCGCGATGACATCTTTGGCCGGCTGGGAGGCGATGAGTTCATCATATTATTAAAAGATGTGGCTTACAGCATGGACTTGTACGCACGTCTGGAAAATTTATGCAGTCTCATAGGCAGTGCTCTGGAACCGGAAGCCCATATTTCAGGCAGCCTGGGAACAGCCGCCTATCCGGAAGATGGAACGGTATTTGAGGAATTATATGAAAAGGCCGACATTGCTCTTTATCACGCAAAGAAGCACGGCCGCAGCCAATATGCGGTTTATGAACCCGGCATGAGTATGGCAAATTTATAAAAGTTTTGGGTGCTGCAGATCTATGATTGATTTTGCAGCACCCTTTTTTAGCCCCATCAGGTAAGCAGTGAAGCGGATTGCGAATACTCGGTTGACTTGGATTTTATAATAATTCTCCGTTGGATTTAATCACTTTTTGATACCAGGCAAAAGAATCTTTCTTAAAGCGCTTATAACTGCCATTTCCGTAATTATCCGCATCAACATAAATAAATCCATAGCGTTTACTCATTTCATTGGTTCCGCAGCTTACTAAATCAATGGCTGTCCAAACAGTATACCCGAATATTTCCACACCGTCTTTTACCGCTTCTTTCATCGCAGCAATATGCTCACGCAGATACTCAATACGATAGGTATCATGCACAGCTCCGGACTCTTCTAATTTATCATTTGCACCAAGACCATTTTCCGCCACAAAAAGCGGTACCTGATATTTATCATACAATCGATTCAGTGTAATTCGAAATCCAAGGGGATCGATGGGCCAGTTCCATTCTGTTGTCTTTAAATATGGATTGGGCTCACTGTCAACCAGGTTTCCTGAAACACGGGTTCCCGTATCATCGTATTTCGCAACATAAGTATTATAAAAGCTAAAAGAAATGAAATCTGATGTATTCGATGCCAGTAATCTTTTTTCTTCTTCCGTAATCTCAAATTCAATGTCATGTTCGGCAAAAAACCTCGTCATATATCCGGGGTATTTCCCGCGAACTGATACATCTAAGAAAAAGCAGTTTAACTGGTCATCCTGCAATGCCGAGAACTGATCTTCCGGTCTGCAAGTAGCGGCATAATTCTCCAGGCGGGCGATCATGCATCCAATTTTAAATCCAGGATTGATCGATCTGGCAATACTTGTTACTTTTGCTGCTGCCAAAAATTGATGATGGATCGCTTTATATTTAGCTGTTTCAATATTTTTGGAAACAATCCTTTCTTGTAAAATACCTGCGCCTGTATAGGGACTGAAAACTGTCATATTTAATTCATTAAAAATAATCCAATAGGTTACATCGTTTTTAAATTCATTTAGAATTACATTTGCAAATCTGGCAAAGTGATGAATTGTTTCTTTACTTTCCCAGCCATTGAATTGATCTACAATATCTACCGGTATTTCATAATGAGACATGGTTACAAGAGGTTCCATACCATATTTCTTACACTGGGAAAATACATTTTTGTAGAACTCCAGACCTTCCTTATTTGGTTCAGCGGACAGGCCATCAGGAAAAATCCGTGCCCATGAAATGGATAAGCGATAGACTTTCAGTCCCAGTTCACCAAACAATTGAATGTCTTCTTTGTATTGATGATAGAAATCAGAACCTCGCCTTTTTGGGAAATTTCCTTCGGCTCCTCCAGTCTTATATTTTATAAAATCTTCTTCCGACACATCAGAGGTAAGGACTTTTAAGTTTTTTCGATTCTCAGGTTCGTAATAAGGAACAACATCAAATGATGAAAGCCCTTTTCCGCCCTCATTGTATCCTCCTTCCACCTGATTTGCTGCAGTTGCAGCTCCCCATAAAAAATCATTTGGAAATCCTGTGATCATATTTTTATTTGTATTATGTATTTAGTTTCAAATACATCAATACTCTCCTTTCTTATTAAATTATAATACTGCAATAATATTCGTTTCCAAGTTACCTTTACTTCCTACACTAAGCAGTTCAACTCTTTTAAACGCGGAGACGTTTGTTACAACTACCGGAGTTATCGTGTTTATCCCTTTCTCTTTCAGATAATCTAAATTTACCTCCAACAATTTATCACCCACTCTTATATCATCTCCTGCTTTTACTGCTGCCTCAAAGCCCAGACCGCCAAGTTTTGCCGAATCAATTCCAACATGAATCAACAACTCGATCCCGCTTTTTGATTTCAAACCGATGGCATGTTTGCTTTCCGATATCATTGTAACTTCTCCTTCAAACGGTGCGCGTATTTCCCGGCTTTCCGGTATGATCGCTACCCCAGGTCCAACAATTTGTTTGGAGAATATAGTATCCGGTACATCTGTAAGGGGTACGATTTTCCCTTCAATTGGGCTTCGAACAAATTCTTCTTCTTTTATATTTATTTTCTTTTCTTTCCATAAAATTAGGGTTAATCCAAAAGAGGAAGCAAATGTAATTAACAGGCTGAGAAGAATCACGACTATGTTTCTATTATCTCCGCCCTGGGTAATGTAAGCAGGGACTCCGGTGATACCCGGCATGACAAACGCATAGACTTTAACACCAAACAGCGTTGCCACAGAACCTCCGATGCCTCCGGCGATCAAAGATGCAAAAAACGGTCTTTTCTCGCGAATATTAACACCATACATGGCTGGTTCCGTTATGCCAAATATAGCGGAAATACCAGTAGATAAAGCAAGTGATTTAAGCTTCTTGTCTTTTGCTTTTGTAAACACAGCCAATGTCGCACCTGCCTGTGCAATATTACATAAAAAGAATAATGGGGCGATAAAATCATAGCCTAATTGATTTAAATTTTGCAGCACAATTGGATTCACCACATAGTGCATACCCGTCATAACGATCAGTGGAATTGTTGCCCCCAAAATGAGTCCCGCAACCGGACCGGATACTGCAAAAATCCATGTAAGGAAGCTAGCTAAATAATAACCTGCATAATTGCCTAATGGAGCCAGTAATCCAAGTGAGATTGGCACAATATAAACAGTGACAGCATTGGCGCTATTAAAAGACGTACGGTTTCCGGTGTTCTTTTGTCAATAAACCGATAGACCTTGCTTAACAGCCACACACTCAGCACAATCGGAATAATAGAAGCAGAGTAATTAATAAATGGAATTGTTAAACCAAATACATGTAAGCCGCCGCCATTTGCTGCCCCTGTCATAATTGTCGGATACATCAATGAACCAGCTACTGTCAGCGCCAGAAATTCATTGGTTTTAAATTTACGTGCCGAGGTTACGGCAAGCAGGAATGGAAGGAAGTAAAAAGCAGCATCGGATAATATATTGAATAATTGGTAAATATCGCTCTCTGCAGAGATTGCCCTGACAGCTAATAACAATGCTAAAACACTCTTTACCATACCTGCAGCTGTTATTGCCGGTAGAACCGGAACGAATACTCCGGCTAATGTATCCATTAACTTTGTCATGATATTTGTTTTTTCTGTACTCACTTCTCCGTCTTGTCTTCCGAAATCCTTCATGTGAGAAACAAAATTTTCATATACATTTTTCACATCGTTCCCAATGATGACTTGAAATTCGCTTCCTTTAAATTGAGCTCCGGCGATTCCTTCCGTATCTGTTATTTCTTTTTCATTTACCTTTGATGAATCTTTTAAATGAAATCTGAGCCGGGTAATACAATGATATACATCCAGAATGTTTTCTTCTCCACCTACATTTTTTAATATCGTTTTTGATAAATGATTATAATCCATCTCTGCTACCTCCTGAAATAAAAAATACCTGAAAAAGAAGCAAATAAATTGCTCTTTTACAGGTATAGCCTACTTAAAGTGACTCCCTATTATTTATTTTCCGTTAAAAGCTTGTTCAAATAAATCATTAAAAAAGCTCTTTCCGATTTGCCAATTTTCTTTTTAAACTGGTATTGCAGATATTCAATAATTTTATCGGTTGTTTCATGAATGATACTGTTTGAACAATCATAAATTGCGTTGTAAAGATGATCATCTTCATTACTTATATCTTCGTTTAGTTCCAGACGTTTCATTAAAAAACGTAAATGGGTGACAAAACGAGAGTAGTTGATTGATTTCTTATCCATAACAAACGCACCGGTATATTCAATGATATTTATGGATTTATTGATCACCTCAGTTGTGTTCATTGTTTCATTCAGTGATTGACTAAAACCATTATTAATGAAATGAAGTGCAACAGCAGTAATTTCAAAATCATTAAGATGAATCTTGAATTTATCATTCAAAGATTGGACAACTCTTCTTGCCAATTCGTAATCATTGGGGTAAATTCTTTTAACAATCCATCTGAGAGGGTGTTCCTCTTCCTTGCCTTGATTTTTAATTGCAGAATCCAGATGGTCCAATAATGAGACCAGGCCTCCTATGCTTAATTGAAAGCATGATGATTTCTCAATGGATTCCATGATTCTCTGGACTTCAATAATCAAATTCTCATCAATGCTGTCCAGTACTTCCAGATTGATCAGTTCTTTTTTATCTGCGTTTAAGATGTATTTTTTATCAATCTTTGATATATCCACCTCCTGACCTGTTTTTTTTCCAAAACCTATACCGGTTCCAATAAGAACGATTTCCTGTCCTTTGTCTTCCGCAAGAATTATATTATTATTATATGGCTGTAAAATTTTCAATCCAATCTCCCCTCTTTCACTTTTACGTTTTTAAACCAGGCAGAAACATAATATAAATCCTCTTAAAACAAAAAACAGACAATATCCTTAATAGAATAATTGTCTGGTAATGCCCGTTTGGTAACACCCTGAATTATAATAAAAATATAGCTTATTTTAAAATTGTTGTCAACCCAAAATTAATAATTATTTTATAGGATCATGCAAAAAATGTCCTGTGGCGTTCTCCACAGGACATTAAGCATAGCTATGCAGAAGAAGGGACTTGAACCCTCAAGGTATTGCTACCACACGGACCTGAACCGTGCGCGTCTGCCAATTCCGCCACTTCTGCTTTTCAATTGTCTGAATTGGTAATTCAATTCGTACAATTATAATACTATACTTTTAGCAAATAATCAAGTACTTTTTTATTTTCTTTTTGGCAAACAATATTCCAATGAAAATGGTGATCCTTAATATTCTCTGGTTTTGATAACAGTCTCAGCATCTGACTGATCGTACACCTTCTCTTCTGTTATAATCCGAAGAGGCATTTCCTTTCCTGCAATCATATCCCGGATCGCCTTCATGAGCGGCGGACCTAAAAGCGGACTGCATTCTACCGCACAGTTCAGCTTACCGTCTATCATTGCCTGAAACGCTTCTTTCGTCGCATCCACAGAGACAATCGTTATGTCTTTCCCCGGTTTCAATCCATGGGCCTCCAATGCTTTAATTGCTCCAAGGGCCATATCGTCGTTGTGGGAATAGATAATATCCACATCCCAGGTGTGACTGTTTATGTATTCCTCAACAACCTGTTTACCTCCTTCGAAAGTAAAATCACCATAATCTGTATATACAATCTGGTACTGGGGATTCTCCTCTAATATTTCAAAGAAGCCTTTCTTTCTCTCTTCCGTAGGCGTCGCGCCTTCACTGCCCTGAAGCTCTAAAATATAAACAGTCCCATGATCCGGTTTCACATGTTCCTTTAGCCAGCGCATGGCTCTTCGCCCTTCCTCTAAAAAATCAGCGCCAATGTACGTGGTTGTTAAGTCATCTCCCGCCTCGATCCTGCGGTCGGACATTACTACAGGAATATTGGCTTCCTTTGCCTCTTTTAAGACCGCATCCCATCCGGTCTCGATCACCGGGGAAACCACGATTACATCCACCTTCTCCTTAATAAACCTCCGGATCGCTTCAATCTGCTTTTTTTGAGACTGGTCTGCACTGTCAAAAAGAAGCTCCATGTTAAACTCCCTGGCCGCTTCCTGAATCGAACGGGTATTGGCAAGCCGCCACTGGCTCTCCTGCCCCACCTGGGAATATCCAACGGTAATTCTCCTTCCATCGTCGATACTTTCTCTGTCAAGAGCCGCCAGATACTCACCGGCATTCTGGGGATAGATCGTATGGCTTCTTAAAATTACTTGTTTGGGCACACCGCTTTCCTTCCTCAAAATGTTAATCGCATATTGTACCGCTTCTTTACCACCCGTGGGGCAGGAAATTGTTGCCGCCAGCTTCCCTTTTCTGACCAAATCCACCCCTTCATTTTCTCCTGTAAAGCCGTCGCATCCGATGACCTTTATCTTCTCAGCCAGATTCCTGTCCTTTAAGGCCTCATATGCTCCAAAGGCCACGGAATCATTGTTGGCAAATATAAGAGAAACACCTTTCAGTTCCTCCTTCATGGCATAAACCGCATCATAGGCCGGGTCTTTCATGTCATTTTTTAAATCGCAGACAGACTTTTCTATGTCAGGATAATCCCTGATCACAGAATCAAAACCCTCGCTCCGCTCCTCGCTCTGAAGAGAACCGGCTGTTGCACGAAGCTCCAGTATCTTTCCCTTTCCGTTTCCAAGCAGCTGGGCCGCGCATTCTCCGCCCTGCTTCCCGATCAGATTATTGTCCGGACCGATAAACAGGTTGTAATCAAAGCCCTCCACGCTCCGGTCCATAACAATCACAGGAACTCCCTCCTGATATACATCTCTGACCTTCTTTGTCAGACGGCTGGAATCACAGGGAGAAATAATCAGCAGATCAATGCCAAAATCCAGAAGCCTGTCAACATCCTTTTCCTGCTTCTCTACGTTTGAGGTAGCGTCTGCCGTAACGATCCTGATATTGGGATACTTTCCCGCTTCCTCCTGGATCTCATTGATCAGGGCTACTCTCCATGCTTCCCGCATATTTGCCTGGGAAACACCGATCACATATTCCACATCGCTTTTATAAACCGTCTGGGTAATCGCCCCGTTATAAATACGGTATCCCAAAAAGACAAATACCGATATCAGTAATACCAATAGTAATTTCGTTCTTTTTTCCATTTTATCCTTTTTCAAGATCATTCTGAACTTCTTTCGGAATTCGTATAACAATACGCGTCCCCTGCCCCTCTTTGCTTTCCACCAATACCTGGAACTGCTCTCCATACCGGATACGCAGCCGCTCCTTAATATAAAACAAACCAAAGCTCCTGTTTCTGCCGGCTTCACCCGGTTCATTTAACAGTCTGGATAACTCCCAAACCTTTTCTTCCTCCATGCCCTTTCCGTCATCCCAGACTTCCAGGCTCACCCAATCATCTTCCACCCGTCCGGTGATCTTTAAATGCCCGTCTCCATTCTTCATCTTTACCCCATGGTAAATGGAGTTTTCCACCAACGGCTGAAGGATCATCTTTGGAAGAACCACCTTCATACAGTCTTCCACTGCCTGAATTTCATACTGTACCTTAGGACCGTAACGGATTTTCTGTATGTAGAGATAATTGGAGATATACCGGATTTCTTCTTCAATGGTAATATAGTCTTTGCCCTTGCTTAAGCTGATGCGAAAAACATTGGTAAGAGCATCCACAAGATGAACGATGTCATAAGCGGAATGTTCTCTCGCCATCCAGCCTATGGTGTCCAGAGTATTGTATAAAAAATGCGGTTTAAATTGTTCCTGAACTGCCTTAAGCTGCGCTTTCCGCTTGTTTTCCTGTTCCTTATAAACCTCTTCCATCAATTCTTGTATTCGCTCCAGCATCTGATTAAACCGGCGGCCAAGCTCGCTGACCTCATCTAAATAATCGCCCTCAAACCGAACAGATAAGTTGCCTTTTTCCGTCTCCTTCATTAAGTTGCGGAGCCTGACAATTGGTTTTGTGACCGTCTCCGATATTTTTACCGCTACAATAAATACCGTAAGAATTGTTAATACCAAAACCCAGCCAAACATGATCAGCATGGTATTGATTCCGCCCATGATTTCCCGGTAAGATGAGACGCTGACAGTTTTCCAGCCGGTATAGGCGGATTTCTGATAACTGATCTGATACTTTTCCCCATTGGTAACCGCGGTCACAGGCTCTTCTTCATTCCACAGCCATTCCGGGCGGATGCGGTAGACGATTTTATTGGTTGGAGCATATACTAAGTGATTCTGCTCATCCAGGACGAATACAAATCCATTTTCA
>Ga0213829_1002153_pt1 | contig 13204 bp, 10 predicted proteins | sample MC6MC0896MG_FD_180665 | JGI IMG/M metagenome (GOLD analysis project Ga0213829, IMG submission 180665) | Enriched soil aggregate microbial communities from Iowa State University, Ames, United States - MC6-MC0896-MG | ecosystem: Environmental > Terrestrial > Soil > Unclassified | place: USA: Iowa...
CCCGCAAAAAACAGACTGGCTTTACCGCTCTGATTAAGCCCGTCAACTACCCGCATGAGAGCCTCACTGTTCGCCTGCGGCCGGTATTCGTCAAACAAGCTGAGCTGAGCCACACCCTGGCTGAAGAAATCGCCCAGCATGACGCCTGCTTTCATGTACCGGTGTCCGTCTACCCATATCCTGTCGAGCGCATCCATGGCGACGCGAATAATATCGCGGGTATCGTTAGATGGGGTCAGCAGCTTGCCGGTTGCCTGGTTACCGTAAAACACCTCCCCGTCGGCATGCGGGCTGGTCCGGATAAAAACCGCTATCTGCCTGCAGTACTGCCTTTCTTTTCTCAGTTTCTCAGCGGCACGCTCGGCAAACGCGCACACCGCCTGACGCATATCCGTGTACTCAGTGATACGTGAACCGAACGAGCGTGAGCAGACAATCTGCTGTTTGGTGGGGGCAAATTCCTCAAGCGCCAGACATGACTCGCCGCGAAGTTCTCTGACGGTGCGCTCAAGCACGACGTTGAAATGTTTGCGGATGATCCAGGTGCTCTGTTCTGCGAGGTCTTTGGCCGTGGTGATGCCCATTGCATTGAGCTTTTTACTGATACGACGCCCTACTCCCCATATATCCTCAACAGGCACAAGCGCCATCAGCTTTCGCTGCCGGTCGATATTCGACAGGTCGACGACTCCGCCAGTCTGCTTCCACTTCTTGGCGGCGTGGTTTGCCAGCTTAGCCAGCGTTTTGGTCTGGGCGATGCCAACCCCCACGGCCAGGTGCGTGTTGCGTTTGATCGTCTCACGCACTTCGCGCCCGAAGTTTTCCAGCACCATGCAGTTGCGTACACCGGTCAGGTCCAGGAACGCTTCATCAATTGAATAGACTTCTACGCTGGGTGCCATCTGCTCGAGCGTCGTCATTACCCGGTTACTCATGTCAGCATAAAGCGCATAGTTGCTGCTGAAGACGTGAATCTTATGCCGTCTGATTTCGTCTCTGAGTTTGAAATACGGTGCGCCCATAGGGATATTCAGTGCCTTTACTTCAGCACTTCGGGCGATGACACAGCCGTCATTGTTGCTCAGAACTAACACTGGTTTGCCGCGCAGGTCAGGCCGGAATACTGTCTCGCAACTGGCATAGAACGAGTTCACATCTACCAGCGCAAACATCACATAGGGCCATTCGGGTTGAAGACCTGGAAGATGCGATCCTCACCTTCGGATGCTGAGATATCCCGGAAATCTGACTTGTGCGCTTCTATCCACCTGTTCGCTTCCCTGGCGGTAAACTGCCAGTTCAGCTGCTGGAGTTCGTGAACAAAGTCGAGTGTGCTCACGGTGTAACGTCCGCGCGCGTCCCGCTTAATGGCCAGCCGGAAAGCGTCTTTGATTTCATAATCGCGTGGCATGATCACTGCCCTTTCAGAAATACTGTATACATAAACAGTAACTGCAGTTAGAGGTTTTAAGCAAATTTCTGGGGTGCGAAATTTTGTAAAGGCAGCGTGAAATGTCTCATTGCGATTAAGTTAGATTTTTATCCCGCAAGAAATACGATGGTAAATTATTCTGCTATCCAGTGTTAATACATCAACCACAAACTCCATCACAGAAGGATAGCGGCACTTATCTCAGTCGTATGAGCGGTGTACCTGCCACATGTCATAGAATGCGGGAAAAGTCCGCTTTCGAAACAAAGCGGACAATCCATCCCATGACCTTATCGGTCAGCATAAGTCATACATGACGTGAAGATACAATGAAATAGCCAATTTGCTCAGCGCTTTGCATAAAGATAATCGCCATTGGCCTCATCTAAAAATTTGATTTTTAAGAGTAATTAAAAAATTTAAATGATGGTTACCAGCACACCGGAAGATTCCATTTCAGTAATTTTCTCAGCATCCGCTGCCAATTGCTCCCTGTCAGAGTTAACCAACACAACCCTTCCATAAGAAGTGACCAGGTCGACAGTTTTATTGATGTAATCGCCAGGTTTATATTTACAAACAGTAAATCCATAGCTCTTTAGCAGGCTGCACTTCGATTCAATATTAACCTCCTTAAGATAGCCTGCATCAGGTGAATTGAGGAAAAACTCCAGTGCGTATCTTTTCAATAAAGGGCTCACAGAGGTCTTATCAGTAAATTCTCTTGGTGAGATACGGGCCATAAGACTCAGATCGATGAGTGAATGAGTATTACAGTCTTCAACAAGGCGCGGTCCAAGTCCGCCATGCATACGCGCACCAGATTCGACCAGTACGGGACCGGTGGCAGACATAATAATCTCATTATGGGACGTACCATTACGAATGCCGAGTGAAGTAAGTACCGACTTGATATAACTGATAAGAACTGGATGTTCCTCCAGCGGTTCTGTGATCATCTGACGATAGATCGGCACACCATTAATTTCCTGTTTTACATATCTGAAAATGTTCACTACGAAGTGCTGACCAAAACTACTGACAGCATCGACAACATACTCTGTACCAATAATTTTCTGTTCGATAAGCAGCTCGGCGTTTTTACTACCCGAATAATCAAATGTATTGATCAATTTACCAAAGGCACTTTCAACTTCTGATACATCTTTGCAGAAAAAAACACCTTCTGTACCAAATGAACTGACCGGCTTAATCACATATTCATCAAACTGGTTTTTTGTGCACCATTGCAGGATATCATCAAGATTTCCGGATTTATAATGCGGTATGTATTTAATGTCATCCTTCTTCAACTGATGCTGCATAAGATATTTGTCACGCCGCGCATGGCTTAGTTCAAACACATTAGGTAATAGCTGCCAGTGCTCACATAACTGATCAAAAACCAGTACGCCGGGTTCTGAGCCACAAACAATAAAATCAGGTTGTTTTCCAAGAGCAGATTCAATCTGTTGAACTGTTTCAAGATGAGAATGATAGTTGAAAACCATTGAGTAATCTTCCTCAACAAATGTGGCAAGGATCGCCTGAGGAAGATTAGGATTAGTTATTAAAGCAACAACATCATAACCGTAAAGCGATTTAATTCTGCTTGCAAAAACAGAACCGCTTGAAAAGGGATCTACAATTAAAACACATTTTTTTTCCATTTTTTCCATCCTATGGTTCTAAATCAGATTATGTCAATCACAGCGTTTTCAGAAGGAAACGAACAACAAGCGAGGTATATTTTTTCGGCTTTATCTTTGGCAGAAAGGCAGAAGTCTGGTTCACTTTTTACATCTCCGCTATGAAGCCTGAACTTGCAGCTCCCGCAAATACCTGACCGACACATATTTCTTATTGAAACGTTGTGGCTGATGAGATTATCCAAAACAGTTAAACCAGGATCTACAGAGATGACTCTATTCAAAGTTTTCAAAGTAATCTCTGTTTTATGAGTTTCTGATTTCATGATGTAATCAAATGATCTGCCTGAACTAAACGCCTCTACAGCAACAGAAGTTTGTGGGAATTTTGTATTTATAGCAGTAACCATTGACTGTGCAAAATCAGCACCGCCACATACTATTGCCGATTCAGGCACCGCTTTAATATAGTCAAAAGCTAAATCAATCCTTCCTGCTCTGACAATGTCACTGAATTTTGCGAGTTTGACCCGAGTTACGTGAATGCGCATCGAAAACCAGTCACATCGTGTGTGCAAATCCATTAATTCATTCAGGCAAGGCACAGACCCCAGATCGTGACAACTTAGTACCAATTGCACAACGACCCCGGGAGCACTGTACCCATAAGATTTAAAACATTCTCTTATCAAAGCCATAGGAAGTGTTATTCCAACGCCGCCTGCTATCAGAAGCACATTCTTTCTACTCCGGACTGAATTAAAGGTTATTTCGCCCCCTCGCCCCAAGATATTTACTTCTTTTCTTTCTTGTAATAGCCGACTGATGACATTTGATGCACTTCCTTCGCCTCTGTCTTCAATTATAAATTCATAAAACTTTCCATGCTCAGCAGATACCAGTGTATAACAACGCTGGAGAGAATTATTACCCTCATCATCGAAGCTAAAAACAAAATACTCACCCGGCATGGTATCAGCAGCTAATAAATCTGTATCACTCACAGGCATCAGACGGAATGATCTCATCCTTGATGTAAGCAGGGATGTTTCTTCGCAGACAAGTTTCATTTACTGGATTACCCTATAGGCCTATTCTGGAAATTACTGTCTCAGCTGAATCGAGATAAATATTTATCTCATTACATCTTTCTGTTTCAGAAATAATTTCTCTGGCATAGGGCATCCCCGACAGTCTGAAAACTGTCTCCCATGCACCCAACTCGTTATCAGCAAAGAGATCCGCTGTTTTAAGCATTGTGTCCCGAAGATATTTCCGTTCACTAGTGCCCAGATCACGAACAATATCATAAGCCACATAACTAAAGACGCTTGAATGACTCCATTCATCCTCAGCATGAACTCGTGTAACTTCATGGCATATTCTCTGAATACTGTGATCTTCAGCCATCACTTTGAGATAGTCTGTTATTAGCGTCTCGCTGGCACATGCCACAGCAAAACGTGTCAGTCTTCGCTGCCACTCTGCACTACATCCGGCCAGCATTTCCCGTCGCCAGTTTATGAGATTAAAATCTGTATAGTTAAGCGGCTCAAGTTTTCGGCGGTCATAGATATAATTACATGCCATCACTGACATTCTTGTATGCAGCGCTTCATCCAGAAGAGCTTCTGACATTACATCCTGAAGATCTGCCCTGTTAGGTGAGTTCACCGGCGGACACTTTATTATGTCTTCACAAGCCGGCGTAACAATGTCGCATTCAATATAGATGGTTTTTAAATTGTATATACCCCACGCATAAGAAAGACACTTGTCCTTAACATCTTCAGGCGCTTCCTTCCAGGCATCGTGCTGTCTGAATGGCAGCAAAGACTCACTAAAATCTTTTTTAGTTTGGTCAAATTCAAGATCTGAATACTCAGGCTGAGATTTATTAACTGCAGCTCTGTTTTTCCAAAGTGCAGACAATCTTTTCAACATAAGGGCGACATTTTCACTGTCGGGCACTGCAAATTCAGCGGACATAAATTACTCCTTTAACTTTTGACTGCCAGATTAATGTTCGTTTTTTACTCTAATCAAACTCATAAAAATAGCGCCTGATAGGGCTAATACAGCGGAAATGATCAAAGCATTTTCCCAGTGCCCGCCATCAAGCAGGTCGCCGTATGCAATTGCTGACAGAGCACTGCCAAGATAAAAGGCGAGCTGCCTGATGCTGGTTGACAGGAGAGTTCTGTCTTTAGAAAAGCCTGTTATAGCCAGAGTATCCAGTAGCGGCATGAGACAGTAATTCAGTAAAAGTCTTAAAAAATATAATGTAATAAAGATTGCCACAGGAACATGTAGTGTTTGAAAGAACAAACACGCGGCCGTCATGATGCCCGCGATAATTACGGCCGGTTTCAGAGAAAAACGCTTTACAAGCATAGGAGCAAACAGTGCTCCAACAATACTGACAACTTTATCACCTCCCATAATCAATGATATTTCACTAATATTCATTGAATAAGCAAGATTAAAGACAATATTAACAAACCGGAAAATAAGTGTTATTGACGCACCCAGAAGTGAAGCAGCAATAAAGAGAATAATAAAATTGCTCCACTCCATATTCTTAGCGCTCTTAAATCGGCGCTCATCGCTTCCCGGCTCATTTATTCCCAGAATGGACTTTATTCGAAAGTAAATCATCAGCAAAGCGGAAATAAACGAGGCGGCCAGGATAGCTTGATAGTTCCGTAATGCAGCAAACTGTGAGAAGTGTGTAATAGCACTGACTGCGACAGAACCTGTCATAGCAGCACCCAGATACGATACGAAGAAACAGCTAAAGAGTGTCGTTCTGTTTGCGGCATCAATGTTTGATCCCATGAGTGAATTGCCCAGCGACAGCTGTGCAATCATACCGGAAAGAATCAATCCAAGTGTAAAAGCGCTAGCCCATACTGTTGTTAGCACAGGAAGCAGAATAAAAGGTAATGCATACAGGAATGAAAAAACAAGCAGTAGCTTCTTCTGTGATACCCGTCGACTGGCTAAGATTAATGGGATTACCGCTGCTGCCATCATCGCCATAGCTATTGCATAAATGTGTCCAGTATTTGTTTTATCGATGCCACGTTCTTCAAGATAAAAATTATAAACAGCATCGAACATACCGTTACTCAGACCCATCAGGAAAGTCGCCACTAAAAAACTTTGTGCAGCTGATCCGAATTTTCTTACTTCCCTAAACATATTCAATCTCGTCCTTCAGCTTTAATTAAATTAATACCTGTAAAGCTCTCGAAAAGAGATTCGCCCTCAGGCCATTCACCATATCCTGCTGCAGTATGAATATGACCCGCCCCGCTAAACTCTCGGGTTTCGCATCCCCATTGTTCCGCAAGGATGCGCGCGCGAGTAAGGCTGAGATGCTCATCATTATCACTGTGAATGAGCAAGCTGCTGTATCCTAAGCGGGATGTGGGCAATGAGCGTTGCTGCCTGATCGGCTCAATCGCCGTTTCGGCGTCAACATCCGCCGGGGCAACAAGAATCAGGGATTTAACACGCTGGCAAGAATGAGCAGCTGCCCATTGGGCCACTGTAACAGCCCCGCAGCTATGACCTAGTAAAACTATGTCACCCCTGGTCACGGCAATGACCTGATTTAGTCTTTTAACCCATAAAGATGATGGCGAGTTCCAGTCATCCTGAACAACGCGTAGTACATTACTGTATTTCTTCTCAATGAATGACTGCCAGTGATCCGGACCTGAATTTGTATATCCGGGGACAATGAGATAGGTAGTAGTCATCAGTTTCTCGTATAAGTTACGTTGTCAGCGGAAATGTTAATTCCAAACCTTGAGGACAGAAGCAATAAAAGCTCTTCTTTGTCAGCTATTTCATATGAAGTAGAGGTAAGACCGCAGACCTCAGTGAATGTATTGTTTCTGATACTTATCCGGCCGTTGTCGGTTGGAAGGCTCGCAACTCTATAATTTTTAAGAAGGCTTTCAGGTGAAAAAAGAGTATAGAAATGCGCCATTTTGATATCCGGCGGATAAATTTCTACATCCTGAAATGAATAGATGTCTTCCCAAACCGCATCATTCCTGCTCTTTTCTTTAACAGAAACAATCCACCCAAGCTCATGATCGCATCTGACTCGGGATGATAAAAAATCATCTTCATGAGTGAATCCGTTCTTAAGCAATAAAAGCCCCCGGGGGCCTTTGGCTCCAAATCCGACGTCAAAAATCCATCGCTCATTATCTTTGTTCACCAGAAAAAGCTGATGCGTTGCAGGCGACAAATGAGGGATGAGGACTCTGGCCATTCGGCTTTGAAAATCAACGGCAAAGTGACTAAAAACTTGCTGTAGTAAGACAGAGAATTCGAAGCAAATCCCTCCTCTACTGTTAAGTATTATTTTATTGGCGACATCTTCTGGACGTAGGCTGACATCTGAGCCGTTGTGCATGGCAAAGTTTTCGAACGGCACAGTAAAAAAGTGAGCGTTGTGCAGCGTTGAGAGATTAAAACCATCCTTTTCAATTTTTTCATTAATTTTCAGCCTCTTAAGGTAGGCCAGCATGTCCATCACAATCTTCTCCTTAGACATTGATTATCCTGCTGTGTGAGCCTCCTCACATTCCCGGATGAGATATTAAGATCAAAACTTTACAAAACAACATAATTATCACAGTGAATTATTAAAAAATCATAAATGTTTCTTAATGACTCCAGTAAGCGCGTGAAACCCTCTACCAGCTTCATGTAAATCTATGTAAAGCATGCTTATTTCTTTCAATTGAATTTATATTCATTTAATGAATAAAGTGTCTACTTAACATTTATGCGCGTAACCTGAGATGCCGCCTCAGGTTGTTGAATATTTGTTAACCAAACTTTATTTTAGTTGTGAAAAAACATGGGGTTTTGTTAAAAGTCGCACACCAAATATTTATAATGTGATGGGACTTAGAGAGGTGCAAGGTGATGAACTGTAAGTATGGATTCGGCGCGGTAAGTTAGTTAAGGCTGTTGTCGTTCAATCTTAGAAAGAAATTAGTTCGAATTATAAGATGTCAATGCCAACCCCCACCTTCCGGGCTGTTTCCTTAAGCGCAGATTTCGCGCTCAGCGGCTCACTGCTTGTTGCCGTTTAAACAGCGCCCTGCATTTACCATAAAGCCATATCTGAATCGCTTAAAGTGACAGGAAGGCGCTTACGCGTTGTACCTGGAAGCCACTTCAGCCAGTCGGTTAAAAAGTGTTTTGAGTCCGGGCTAGTCGTCAGCCTGACGGATCATGGAAAGGTCACAGCTATGATGCAGATCGTTAAAAGAATGCCTGTCATTCCAGCTCATAACATCCCGTTCAAGCGCACCCATCCTATGAGAATAAAGCTGCTGAATTACTGGAACAAACCTTGCAAAAAAACATTCCGGTTTAAGTGGAAATAGTGGCTTATAGGTAGCGTTTTGATCTGTATTTTGAGAAACGTGTTTCTTTGTGATTACTATGTCTGAGAGCCTTGTAACATGAATTCAGGCCAGCCAGGATTGCCCGCCGACCTCAACCTTTCCAGACCCTATGAGTTTAAGGAAACATCAGATTGTTGATGCTTATGTCCGCTTTGTGCCAGAAGCGGACTTGACTTAAATTGATATTAATAGATGACAAAATAAATAACTCAAAAGGCCACAAGTAAATGCCGCTACTTGTTGCCTTGTTCATTTTTTGAATAAAGAGATTAGAGTCCAAGCAACGTTATTACCGCTCGAACACGCTTCATTCCTTCGTCTGGATTGGCATATACGCCTTCTCGTCGTATTATGTTCCCATTTTGTTGCATCACAACCCAAAGGCAATTTTCTAGGGGGTCATCCGCTGGTACCAACGCTATAATTTCAGGGGTCAGATTAGGCACCACCAAAGCAACAAAGCTCCGATCAACCAGACTTTTTGTAGTGTGATAATCCATGAAGCATCCTAAAGAATGCTCAATGCGACTATTGCTAGGATGACCTGGATCATATATGACTATAAATAATGGGACATTACGGGCAGACGCTTCAATTAAGGCATCTTTTAAATTCACATGCGGATGCCGCAAGAAAAAGTGATTAATACTATGTTGTGGGTCATTTATTACCGTTGGTGTATGAACCATCTGAGAAGCAATCATCCATTTATTAAATGAAATTGGAGTATATCGGGCAGCAAGACCTCGACCTCTTGGATTCTCAAGTAATTGTCTTTCAATAGCTTCACAATCATATTGGATATATTCGTACTTGGGACGCAGTGCAGTGAGTGTTTGGGCTAAGCCGCTACTTGGTATAGTTGAGTAGAAAGCAATGAAACCTTGGCAATTATGCGTTTCGAGTCTATCCCTGATATTTGTATCATCACCAGGACTTACCGATGAACCTGAGTGGGCTTTATGCTTACAACTTACTAACCATTGAATTGTATTCTTTCCTCCCGGTCCAAATCGTTCTTCTTCAACTATTAAATCGCGTCCCCCATCAGGACCTCTATCAGGATCTGATATAATGAGGAACCCCTGAGCAAGCAAGAATTCTCTAGCAAAAAGTTCAAATTGGTCACGCTCCAACCCTTCGTGAGCAGGTGAAATTTCCTTTAAATCTAACGCAGCCATAAAAGCTCCTTTTTAAGGATATAATCTGAAAGATTGTATAACTAATATTATAGACATTGAACTACTTCAGCATCGCAAAAACAATAACATAATTTAAAGATGTCAATCCTAAGAGATGCGAGGGAACAAGCGGCATCCAGCTTTTTTACTACCCACAGTTGCGAGCCGGAAATCCGAATGCAAAGCGTTCGCTCCTCGCTCATAGCGGACTTTAAGCGAGCTGCAAAGGCTATTTTTTTCGTTGCCATCAGACCGTGGCCGTCAGGCCCGAACGCTGGAGAGGTTAGGCGCAGCCGCTTAGCGCAGTGGGACTGACGCCCCGGCAGCGGCAGGAAGCCGAAGGGAGCACTTAAGCATGAACTATTTTGTCTGTTATGTTTTAAATTAAAACATTGCTATAATTACTTTCAATACAGAATAGATTTACGCATAAGGATTAATCATGAGTAAAATTATCTTTGATTTCGGAAAGCATCCATTGGCGCTATCTTATGGCGCAATAGATTCAGTGAAAAAATTAAGGGCTAAATCACAAAAAAATGAAATAGCCGTTAGTGTTGTAAAAAATATTGGTGACGCTATAAGTAAAACTGTATCTGTAGGAAAAATAGGTTCAGACTACCACATATACTTTATGACAACCCGGCCTCGTTTCCGACTGACTTCTTACCCCGAAGGTGATTTCATAAGAGTTAATAATGCTAATGAAACCAAAATAGATATACTAAGCATCAATTTTAATATAGAACCGGATCCGCGCGCTTTTAATAAAGCCAACTCATCGCCAATACAAGAAATACATAAGGCTGAAGTTAGACTATCTTTCAGCGAACATTTCAAGAGAGTTATTCGTGGATACGCTGGGGGAGATTGCGAGATTATTAACGTTTGTCAAACCGAATCTTTTAACGGAATTACATTTTACTTTAAAGATGATAAACCCAGCCCCATCTCTCTGAGGCTGACACCTGATTTAATGAAGTTTATAAATTTTACAAACCAGCGTGAGTTTATTAGCTTTCGTGATTATTTGCACTATGAGATACATTATATAGGTCAGGCAAAACTTATTGAGGACAGACTACATGACCATGAAAAAACAAAAGATATAATGAATATATTGACGACGACAAAATTAGATCATGATCCTGTGATTTTTGCTTATTCCTATGAGTGCGATTCCGATTTAGATCAGGAGTTTTTGCGGGATTTAGTTGAAGCGGTTCTCATTAGACACTTTCAGCCTCGACATAATAAAGAGATGACCGAATTCCCGAATGGCACTAGACATAAGGAGAAATTATTGCAGGATAAAGTTAAAAGACTGGGCGTTACATCCGTAATTATCAACCCCATTGGTCATATTGACGGATTTAATTCATTTAATGATATTCCTTGTCCGCTATCTCTTGGTTATGGTTATACCAATTCAAACAATAGTACTCTTTTCACTTACAGTATAATCAAATCAATACTATAGCGCCACTCATTAATAACCATCCTTAACTGTATAAACTCCCTCATTTTTGAAGAAAATTATTTCTCGGAATGACATTGATTTTACCGGCGTCCTTCGCGACACCTTTGCTGTTTTATTTTCAGCCTTCCCTAGATACCGCGACCACATTAGTTTTCGCTAAGCCAGCGCATGCGCGCTGGCGCAAGACCCACGTCATGTCCAGCAGATCGCTGACCCTTATGTCCTGTTGGCGCCAGCACACGTACTAGCATTGGCACTTAAAGGCGATCTGACTTACCAGCGCCGTTTCAACCTCACAGATGAGTACTCCAGCGTATCCGTATGGTGCTGCATGGCGAGCGCAGAGTCCGGGACACCTTCAGCTGTGCCGGGCCTGCTACAGCTGGATGCTGAGCATGGTTCACGTCAGTTCTGACAGCCCTTAAATAGTGCTGGGATAATTGTTGATACCTTTATCTACAAATATGACGTCTAGTCATACTTCAAATCTAAAGGTCCGTTTTTCGCTCAAAGCTGCCAGTTAGTTACTTTGAATTCTGAAGATGTTTAAAACGCCGTTCTGCATATTTTGACAGAATATGCAGTGTGCCCAAGACGTGACTGTATTATCGCGCTGTGTCTCTGTGGCATAGGCGGTGCGTGACTTTTTCTATGCCAGTTAAAGCAACAAAGCCAGCTCGTTCATAGAAGGTGAAAGCCGATGGAGGAGCGTTTGTGTTGATGAAATCAAACCAGCGACCAGAATCCTTAATAATTTCATTGAGAAGGGCGCTGCCAATCTGCCTTTTTCTCCATCCTGAATCTACATAGAGATGGCGTAGACGGCCGATACCAGTTTTTAGCGTAAATGGATCGATGTTGAGTCCACACACGCCGACGATTAATCCATCGACAGAAGCCCCAATTAGTTTTTCTCCGGGCCTGTCAAAGCGATTCTGCCCGCTAAGCCAGTTTTCTTCCAGTCTGCGCAGCATGTTAAATCCTTCAGCCATGCTCTGCGATCTTAACTCAGCAAATCCAGGGCAGTCCGGGGTGATGTTTGTGAGATGGATATTCATGATTGTTCCAGTGATTTCAGTCTGCATAGTCTGGACAGAATACCCATTGTATCCAGGTAGCGGGAAAATGAAGAAAGGACTTTCTGCCAGCAGTTCTGCGACCGCACCGGCGCACCGGGCGCAGAGTATGCCAGTAGATTTCAGGCTGGCCGCGCAGGTGCGATGGCGCATCTGTCAGCAGGACGAAAAGTACTGAATGGTAGCGGCCAAACGGTACATAAAATGTCCGGGCGACACGGTATTACGGGAATTTTACAGTACTGGTTATGTGTGAAGATGCCGGCAGCGGTCCGTGTTCACCGGCGCATCGAGCGCAAAGTATGCCAGCAGATTTCAGGCTGGCCGCGCAGCTGCAGCTGTCGTAATGCCAGCAAGGTACAAGAACTGGACAGAATTACGGTTGTGTCCATTACTGCATTTGTCCCGCCCGGATATGCCTGTCAGCAATGTCCGCTTTGTGCCAGCAGCGGAAGTTGCACATGTACTCTTATGCTAAATACTGAAAGCCGTCATAGATGGAATATTATGTTAGATTCAGTAGTTAAAACTGAATCGAGGATAGCGAATGTTCAGCATTTCAGAAGTAGATAAAAGTGATTCTGACCTGCTGTGGCTGGTAAGCGAACTCGATGCCTTTCAGAACGCACTATATCCTGCAGAAAGTAATCACTGCCTTGATCTTCCAAAAGTTAATGATGAGCAACTCCGGTGCATCATCGTACGTGATGAAGGTGGCTTACCTGCAGGTTGTGGTGCTTTGCTATTTCATGAAAATGGCTCAGCTGAGATTAAGCGGGTTTATATTCGACCGGAATATCGGGGGAGGAAGCTCGGAGAACAGATAGTCAGTGCAATCGAGACGATTGCTTCAGAAAAAAATTTGAGCCTATTGCAGCTTGAAACAGGGATTCATCAGCAACCGGCTATAGCACTTTATCGTAGATGCGGTTATGAGATATGCAA
>Ga0213829_1002160_pt1 | contig 13172 bp, 10 predicted proteins | sample MC6MC0896MG_FD_180665 | JGI IMG/M metagenome (GOLD analysis project Ga0213829, IMG submission 180665) | Enriched soil aggregate microbial communities from Iowa State University, Ames, United States - MC6-MC0896-MG | ecosystem: Environmental > Terrestrial > Soil > Unclassified | place: USA: Iowa...
GTATTTGTAAATTTATGTGTAGAAGAAAAATTAAAATATTATGAAGGAGTAAATAAAAGAAGGTTGTTCATTTTGGTGGTTCTTTTCATATTATCCTCTTTTATAGGAATTTTGTACAGTAATAATATCTTTGATAATTCCAATACATATAATATAACATTCAATGTTTTTACACTTGCGTTAATTCAGTTTTTGCTTTTGTATTTATTTGAAATGAAGATGCCAAAAAGCAGTATTAAATTAGTTAGAAATTATTTCCAGAATCCTCAGGAGACATTAAAAGAAAAAAAGATCGTTTTCGAAGATACTGCCGAGCCTTTACCATTTACTCCTATTGGTTTCACTTTTAAAGATTCAATAAATTTACTCAACGGCGATATAATTAAACAAGTAGATCGCAGAGCATTCAAATTAATTATAGAGAAAAGTCTACCTATTTTTCAAGATCAATCGTCTATTGAAAATCTATACAAATTGTGTAATGGAATTGAAATAAAACAAAAATCGATTTTAATACAAATTAATAATAAGAGAAATTCAAAACAATCCATCGTTGAAATTTTAGCTAGCGTTTTCAATATTCAAAATAATTGGAATTCAGAAATTAAAGAACGTACCAATATAAAAATCCTAGAATTTTTTGAATACGTACGTCCTTATTAACAGCGGAGAAAAAACGTTACATATTAACGATTTTACACGATTATTTGAAAAATTGGATTAATACCAATGTAAAATTTGATTACAAAAGTCTACTTAACTCATAAGAAATAAGACATAATCATTTAACCCTTCTATTGAAACTTCATTTTAGATTTTTTGCTTGTGTAAATATTTGTTACCCTGCAAAACCACTGTAAAATTGCTCCATAATTCAAACAACAGAATCATGGACAACAAAATTTTTATTTCCAAACTTGATCGGTTAGTCCCAGATACTATTTGAAACGGTACTTGCAAATTATGTACTCTAATTTCTTTGAAAACATTAATGAAATGCCTTTACACTTTTTATAGAGATTTTTTCTCTCATACTAATTGATGCTCTAATCCGTATTCATTTTATATACTCTTTATAGATTGATTTAGAATATAATTTGAGCTGTTTTTGTCGTTATAAGTGCTTATTTGTCTGTATTTCTTTATTATAAATGATACAGGTGGGACCACTTTGAAAATCAAGCCTTTACAGAAATGTGAAGGCTTTTTGTTTTATTCCTGCAACATTTTGTATTTTTGTTTAATGAGAAGTTCAATACAACATCCTTTAGAATATGTTCTTCTTGTGTAATTCTCTTGAGATTGTAATTTAAATTAATCCGAAAACCTTCTCGATGACAATTATATTTTCTTCAGTGGAGTAAAGCAATTTCTTTGTATTTGACCTTTTAGTATTCTATAATAATTTAATACACCATTTTTAAGATTATTCTTTTTAACAATCGATTCGCTATATTTGTAGTTATTTTCTTTTACATCGAAATAGACCAATCTTAATCCGATCATTGTGACTTTTTAAAAGTCTGTATTAATCATATACACTATGACAAGTTGGTTAGGATTAATGTTTTTAGTAGTTTTTTAATCTAAAATAATAATTTACAGAATAGGGAGCTTTTTTTATTAATTTTAGTTATCAGTGCTTTAATAATAAAAGATGAAACCTCAATTACTGAGTTTTCATCTTTTTTATTTTTTCTCGTTTTTAGGAAGATATTCGTTGGTTTTCTTTGAAGCAGTAAATTTTTTATAGCCAAATAAAGCCAGAACAATAGCAGCCATTGCTAAATATACATATTGCATAATACTTAATTTTGTAAAACAAATGTAATATATTTTAAAACAGCTTTTACAATTTTTTGCTTTTTGATAAGTTCATTAATGCAGGTGTAAAAAAAGAACAGATTCCAATTAAGATAATTACCAATCCAAGAATAATAAAGGTATAGTTAATTCCTATGAAATCGGCAATAAAACCTGTGAAAAGTAATCCGATGATTGATGGAAGCACCGAAAAACTATAATACAGCGAAAAAACACGACCTAACATATTGTGCTGGATTTCCTCTTGAATAATTGTTGTAAAACTGGCGTTGTAAAGTGATGCTGAAATTCCACCAATTGCTGTTAAAATCACAAAAAACACAAATTGATCTGCTGATAACCAACCCGACCATGCAAAAGTTACACCGATCAATATGTGCATTAAATTGATAATAATTACTTTGCTTATTTTGGGTTTCCAAATTCCTAACAAACCGCCGCCTACTAACATTCCCACCCCCCCAAATAACTTCAATAATACTTATTTCGAATTTATCGCCTTTAAAATGATTGATCGTTAGCAACGGAAAAAGTACCGCAACCGGCATAATACAGAATAACCCCACGATTGAATATAAAAACAGATACCACAAACCTTTGTTGCGCGTAATTTCGTAAAAAGCCGTTTTCATATCGTTCCATATATTACGGAAACTTGCAGCCGTTTTTTCATCGGGAATGGTGCTTGGAATATAGAAACAACAGCGAAATAATGGCAAATGCAGCTCCGATAATGTCTAAAAGCAACACATTACCAATAGATAACATACCAATCGCAAAAGCTCCTAAAGCCGGACCTGTGATTCCTGAAACCGATTGAATAATCTGGTTGATACCTGCAATACGCAATAATTCGGACTGTGGTGCTAGTAAGGGAATTGAAGCCTGCATAGCGGGCATGTGAAAGGCAGATCCTACTGATCGCAAACCTAACATTACATAAATGAGTGGTAAACTTTCGTATCCGAAATAAAAACTTATCGACATAAATAAAGTGCACAAAGCAACAAAACCATCGGCAAAAATCATGGTCTTTTTTCTATCCCAACGGTCAATATAAACTCCGGCAAAAGGTCCGATCAACGCTTGCGGTAAAAGTGCAGCAATAGCAGCAAAAGCCAAAACTTCGGCAGATTCGGTCTTTAAACTCAACCAAATAATTATAGCGAAATTTACGGCAGAACTACTTATCAAAGAAATAAACTGACCTATCCACAGAATGGTAAATTTTCTTTTCCAATTATTATCCATAAAAATAAAGTGCGTGTTTTTGTTGGTTTCTTAAGCGATTACTTTTTCTATTTCTTTTATTATTAAAGGGGTTTTCTCGGTAATGGCTGTAATAATATTCTGCATTTCTTGTACAGATAAATCGGTTGTTTTTTGTTCTAAAAGAATTAATTTATCTACAATTTCGTTTATTTTTAACTGACGGAACATTGGCAGCATTTTGTGTGCGGTTTGTTTTACCGTTTCAATATCATTATTCATGGACGCGTTGTTTAAAACTTCGATATCGGTTTTAGAACTTGTAAAAAACGATTCTACAATAAGCTTAACCGCCTCTTTATCATTTTCCAGCAAATTAAACAAATCGGTTAAATCAAAATCGTTATAAATTAATTTCATTGTTGGAATATTTTGAGTTGATGCTGTTACCGGTTCTTTTGTTTTAATACGCAGAATTTTGTAAATAGTATTGTATAAAGTGTTTATATTCAGTGGTTTTCTCATGTAATGATTAAAACCAAGCTTTTTATACTCATGCTCGTCAAAATCAATTTTTCCGGTTAACGCAATCACAGGAGTATCCTTATAATTTTCTAACGATCGAATATCTTCTATTACTTTCAATCCGCTGTAAAAAGGCATCTGCATATCGGTAATAATCAACTGATATTGTTCTTTCTGAAGAATTTCCTTTGCAAGTGCGCCGTTTTCTAAAGTGGTCAGTTTTTTAACTTTATTGCCAAAAATTTCTTCGATTAATTTAAGTTGCAGCTGATCATCATCAATAACCAAAATCTTTTTGTTTTCTAATTTCTTGGCGTTATCATATTCATAATCAGCTTCTTTTTCGATTTCTGAATCTTCTTCAAAATCTTTCAACGGCATAGTAATGTAAAAAATGGTTCCCTTGTTATGTTCACTTTCAAAATGAATGGATCCACCTAACAGCCCAACCAAACGTTTGGTAATATTCAGTCCTAAACCAGATCCGCCGTAGCTTTCGTTGTTGTTATGCGCCTGTACAAACTCTACAAACAAATTTTCTTTATTTTCAATTTTAATACCAATTCCGGTGTCGGTAATTTTAATAATTGCCAAATTGTTATCTAAATTGGCATCAATACGCACTTCGCCCTTATGTGTGAATTTTATGGCGTTCGAAATTACATTGGTTAAAATCTGCTGAATTCTGAACGAATCAGAATTAAAATCTGCATTCAGTTTTTCATCAATATTAAAAACTAAATCTATCTGCTTTTTATCTGCGCTGTTTTTAAGGTTGTTTGATATGTTTTGAAGCAAATCGTTAAAGTTGAATTTGCCGGTTTTGATCTTAATTTTGTTGTATTCCAGGTTCGAAAACAACGAAAGATCGTCAACCATTTTCTTAATATATTTTGTTGATTGAATAATGTTTTTAAGGAATTCTTTCTGCTTTGCCGTTTTAAGAGTGTTCTGTAAAAGTGCCGAAAAACCTAACAGTGAATTTATAGGCGAAACCATATCGTGTGAAATAGTTGCCATAAAAAAACTTTTTTGTTTCATTAAATCCTGCATTTCAAAATTTAATTTCTCGAGCTTTTGTTTGTTTAAAGCCGATTTATTCAAGTCGCGCAGAATGATGAAACCAAAAAATAAAGCAATTACGGAAATAATGATCCCGATTTTTGCAATATTGTTACTAACCTTGTCTATTACATTTTTACTTGATTCGTATTTGGTGTTCGATGATTCTACAACAATTTTCTCAACTTCGGACAATAAATCACGCAAACGAATGCTTAATTCCTGGTTTCTTTTAATCAGCAACGCTTCTTTATCGTAATATCTTTTCAGTAATTTTAATTCATTTTTTTTGGCTGCCGAAAAAATATTTTCTGTCGCTTCGTTTATTTTTTGCTGATTTTCTCTTTGAATTGCTTCCTGTTGCTCAATGATTTTAGCATTTTGTTTAGCTAATTTTTCCTTATTTTCTTGATCTTTATTCTTTATAGATCCCATTACGCGACCCAAAAAAGTTGTTTTTTCAACAACCGTGTCAATCACAACTTTTTGAGTTTCGCCTGTACTTTGAACTTCTTTTAAACGAGATTGTGTTTCACTGTAAAGATCGAAATTGATGTATTTTGACTGTACATCTAAAACCTGATCAAACGTTAAACTTTTCAGGTTTATAATGTTGGTAATGGTATCTAACTTGTTTTTAAGGCTTTCGTTTTGAATATTATCTTCTTTTAAAACATCAATCCTAGAAACCAATGAATCTAACTGATCATGATAAACCTTTGCAGCTCTTTTATCGTAAGAAAGTAACGCCAACCTGCCCGAGTTTTCGGTTGCATACAAATCACTCACAATATTACCCAGTTCAATAACCTTGGTGTTTTCGGTTAAAAGATCGTCTTTAGAAACATTCAGGTTTTTAACTTCACGCAATATATAAAGAATTGATAAGGTAAAAATGCCAATTAAAAATATATATCCTAGGGTTAGTTTTACTTTTAAATTCTGTTCGGTTGTCATAATCAAATTTTTTACTAAAATAAAAAAAGACTACCGAAAACGATAGCCTTTTATGTTTTGATATTTATAAAGATGCTATTATTTAGCAATTCCTCTTGAAATTACAATTTTTTGGATTTCTGAAGTTCCTTCGTAAATCTGTGTGATTTTTGCATCACGCATCATACGTTCCACATGGTATTCGCTTACGTAACCGTTACCGCCGTGAATTTGAACTGCTTCAATCGTAGTGTCCATAGCTGTTTGCGATGCAAATAATTTTGCCATTGCTCCAGAAATAGAAATATCTTCACCATTGTCTTTTTCAGACGCCGCTTTCATACACAATAAACGTGCTGCCGAAATATTTACAGCCATATCTGCCAATTTAAATGCAATTGCCTGGTGGTTAATGATTTCGGTTTTAAACGCTTTACGTTCTTTAGCATATTTTAAAGACAATTCGTAAGCACCTTGCGCAATACCTAAAGCTTGCGATGCAATACCGATACGTCCGCCGTTTAAAACATTCATTGCGAAAGCAAAACCAAATCCGTCTTCGCCAATTCTGTTTTCTTTAGGAACCTTAACATCGGTAAACATTAAAGAATGCGTGTCGCTTCCGCGAATTCCCATTTTCTTTTCTTTTAAACCGATTTCAAAACCTGGCCATCCTTTTTCAACAATAAAAGCGTTGATACCTTTATGTCCTTTTTCAGGGTGCGTGTGTGCAATAACCAAGTAAGTAGATGCTGTGCTACCGTTTGTAATCCAGTTTTTGGTACCGTTTAACAAGTAGTAGTCACCCATATCAACCGCAGTTGTTTTTTGAGATGTAGCATCAGATCCTGCTTCTGGTTCCGATAAACAAAAAGCACCGATTACTTCACCAGATGCCAATGGCACCAAATATTTTTGTTTTTGTTCTTCTGAACAGTATTTTTCCATTCCCGCACAAACCAACGAGTTGTTAACAGACATAACAACTGCTGCCGATGCATCAACTTTAGCAATTTCTTCCATTGCCAAAACATAAGAAACGCTGTCTAAACCTGCGCCACCGTATTTTGGGTCAACCATCATTCCTAAAAATCCAAGCTCACCCATTTTTTTCACTGCATCAGCAGGAAATTTAGAGTGCTCGTCACGTTCAATAACTCCGGGTAATAATTCAGTTTGAGCGAAATCACGAGCAGCTTGTTGAATCATTAATTGCTCTTCAGTTAATTTAAAATCCATCTATTTTATTGTTTTTGTAAACATATTAATTTTCCGCTCCAAATATAATCGAATATTGCCAATTTTTCAAAAATTATATCTATTTTTAATTTATGAATACAGAAAAATTTAAAGTACTTGGTGTAATGTCAGGTACATCGTTAGACGGAATTGACTGCGCCGTTGTAGAATTTACAAAGAATAACAACGTTTGGAGTTTTGATTTTATTTCAGGAAAAACAACTGCTTATTCTAAAGATTGGCAGAATAAATTACAGCATGCCATTCATCTTTCTGATACCGATTTACACCTTTTAAATATTGAATACACTTATTTTTTAGCTGAATTTGTATCTGATTTTATTACTGATAATAAGCTGAACGATCTGGATTTTATTTCATCGCACGGACACACGGTTTTGCATCAGCCCGAAAATGGAATTACCCTACAAATTGGAAATTTACCAACTGTTACCGATATGATTTCTTTGCCTTTTGTGTGCGATTTTCGTGTGCAGGATGTGCAGTTAGGCGGACAAGGAGCTCCGTTGGTTCCCATTGGCGATCGTTTGCTTTTTGCCGATTATAATTATTGCTTGAATTTAGGCGGATTCTCTAATATATCTTTTGAAGAGAATAATGAACGAATTGCGTTTGATATTTGTCCGGTTAATACTTTATTAAATCACTTTGCAAAAAAATTAGGTAAAGATTTTGATGAAAGCGGAAATTTCGCCGCAGCCGGAACGGTAAACCAAGATTTGTTGAATGAGTTGAATAATCTATCGTTCTATAATCAGCAAGGTCCAAAATCATTGGGAGTAGAACAAGTAAATGCTGTTTATCTTCCATTGATCGAAAAATATCAATTATCTGCACAAGATCATTTGGCAACCGTAACAGAACATATTGCTTATCAAATAGCATCAGTTCTTACTAAAGAAAATTCAAAAGTATTAGTGACAGGAGGTGGCGCTTTCAATGAACACCTTATTAATAGGTTAAAGTTTTACGCACCAAATACAACTGTTGTTTTAGGATCTAAAGAATTAATAGAATTTAAAGAAGCTGTAATTTTTGCTTTTCTGGGAGTGTTGCGCGTTACAAATACAGATAATGTGTTGAGCAGTGTTACAGGAGCATCAAAAAATCATTGTTCGGGTATTATATTTAATGAGGAATTATTAGGAAGTAATTGCTAAATTGATTTGTAATGAATTATATTTGTCGGGAAAATAAAAAGTAATCAATATAATGAAAGATTTATTAAAGAAATTCGAAGATAAAAAACCAGAAGTTGTTTTTCATTGGTCTGATTCTGAAACAGAAGCAGAAGGGTGGACAGTAATTAATTCATTACGTGGCGGTGCTGCAGGTGGTGGTACACGTATGCGTAAAGGATTGGATATGAACGAGGTTTTGTCTTTGGCTAAAACTATGGAAGTGAAATTTACCGTTGCAGGTCCGGCTATTGGTGGTGCAAAATCTGGTATTAATTTCGATCCTGCTGATCCGCGTAAAGAAGGCGTTTTACGTCGTTGGTACAAAGCGGTTTTTCCTTTATTGAAAAATTATTACGGAACAGGTGGCGATTTAAATGTTGATGAAATTCACGAAGTAATCCCAATGACCGAAGATTGTGGTTTATGGCATCCGCAAGAAGGTGTTTTTAACGGACATTTTAAACCAACCGAAGCAGAAAAAATCAATCGTATTGGTCAGTTGCGTCAAGGTGTTTTAATGGAAGTTGTAAATCCTGCGTACACGCCAGATGCGGCTAAAAAAATAACAGTTGCCGATTTAATTACAGGTTACGGAGTTGCAGAAGCAGTAAATCATTACTACAATATTTACGGTGGTAACGTAAGCGGTAAAAAAGTAATTGTTCAAGGTTTTGGTAACGTAGGTGCAGCCGCCGCTTATTATTTTGCGCAAATGGGTGCTAAAGTTGTTGGTATTATTGACCGCGACGGTGGTATTATGAAAGCCGAAGGATATTCTTTTGAAGAAATCAAAACGTTATTCTTAAACAAAAACGGAAATACCTTGGTTGCAGATAACATGATTCCTTTTGCAGAAATTAACGATAAAATCTGGAGTATGGGTGCTGAAGTTTTCGCGCCTTGTGCAGCTTCACGTTTAATTACAAAAGAGCAGGTTGATGCAATGATTAATGCCGGATTAGAAGTTATTTCTTGTGGAGCGAACGTTCCTTTTGCAGATAAAGAAATTTTCTTTGGACCAATTATGGAATATGTTGATTCTAAAATCAGTTTAATTCCAGATTTTATTTCTAACTGTGGTATGGCGCGCGTTTTTGCTTACTTCATGGAAAGTCGCGTACCAATGAACGATGCTAAAGTTTTCGAAGATACATCGAACATCATTAAAAAAGCTTTAGAAAAAGCACATGCATTAAATTCGTCTAAAACAGATATTTCTGCAGCAGCTTTTGAAACCGCTTTGAAACAATTAGTGTAGTTTCAACACAATATATACATTAAAGCAAGTAGAAATACTTGCTTTTTTTATACAACTAAATAAAAAATGTATATTTACCTAAAATTTAAGCTTTATAAGAAAATATGATGACGCAGTTTACAAACGAAGAAAAAAAATCAATGGCAATAACAACAGCGGTAGTTGGAGTTTTGTTGATGATTTTGATATTTATACGTTTTGCAAATTCTGTTGATATATCTGAATTAGCAGGCGGTGGCGGTGGTGGAGTCGAAATTAATTTTGGAGACAGTGATTTGGGTATGGGACCCGATTTTACAAGCGAAGTATTAAATGTTACCGAAGCTAATAAAAAATCGGCAGCAGCTCGTGAACCCGAAGTTAAAGAAGAAATTTTAGCACAAGAAAACACAAGAGATGTTCGCGATTATACGGTGGTTAAAAAAACTACTACTACAAAAGATAAACCTAAAACCATTACAAAACCTGTAAAAGAACAACCAAAAAATCGTCAGGTTTCCGATTTTGTTAAGAATGCAGCATCAAGTTTGAATGGAAACAAATCTGGTGGTGATGGAGATGACGGCGTTGCTGGTAATAAAGGAAGAAAAGACGGATCTTTAAATTCTAGTAATTATTATGGCGATGGTGGTTCTGGTGGTGGAACAGGTGGCGGTCACGGAACAGGAAACGGTTCGGGAGTCGGAGCAGGATCTGGAAGCGGAACAGGTGGCGGAAATGGTTATTCTTTATCAGGCAGAAAAGCAACTTCACGCCCTGCACCACAAAACAACTGTAACGAAGCAGGAACAATCGTAGTTCGTGTAACGGTAGATAGAAACGGAAATGTAATTAGTGCATTACCAGGAATTAAAGGATCTACAAACAGTTCAAGCTGTTTAAAGAATATTGCAAAAGATGCCGCAATGCGTACCAAATGGGAACCAAAAGCATCCGCATCAGCAGAACAAATAGGAAGTATTGTTTACAACTTTAAATTGAATTAAAAATAGAAAACCTCAAATATTAAGTTTGAGGTTTTTTGTTAATACTCATCACTTTTGAATACTAAATCTAAAAATGAAATTGATTTATAAATTTAAGCAACTTTCAAAAGTTCAGAAATATTCAATTTTTTTGAGCTTGTTAATGTTGATTATATCACTAGCGCAACCTGCATTTTATATAGATCACCAAGAAAATCCTGCAGCTTGGGCTGAAAGTTGGATGTTATTCTTTTTAGGATGGACTTTTGTATTTGGTGGTGGAATAACTGGATTTCTTTTTTGGTGTGCCAATCCGATATATATTATAGGTATGATTCTAATTATACGAAATAAGAAAAGTGGATTTTGGTTTTCTTTAATAGCTACTTTAATTTCTTTTAGTTTTTCTCTTATTGATGAAATTGTAGCAAGTTCATCGGGATCTTTATCAAAAATAACATCATTAGAATTAGGGTATAAGTTATGGTTGTCAAGTTTTATAATTTTAACTATTGGAACCGGACTGAATGAAATATTATTGAATGTGAAGAAACGTAGTGCTTGATACTTTATTTTAAAACAAAAAGCTCTAAAGAAATCATACAAAAAAATCCCGATCAGCTGATCGGGATTTTTTTAGTTTTTGTTTGTAGCAATTACAAACTTAAGATTGTTCTTAACACCAATTTGTAAAACATTTACTAAATCTTGTACCTGTAAGTTGTAAGGAATTCTAACAACTACGGTTTGTGTTTTGTCTCCGCCAAGTTTCGCTAACAAATGCGCTTCTAAATCTTGCGGGTTAACCGGTTCTTTATCAATGAAAAACTCTTTGTTTTCGTTAACAGATAAAGTAATTAGCTGTTTGTTGGTTTTTTCTGTTGCTTCTGCTTTAGGCAATGTCATTTTAATAACATTTGGGTTGGCTAAAGTAGATATGATAATAAAAAAAAGTAACAGGAAAAACATGATGTCGCTTAACGATGAGGTTGCAACTTCAGCATGAAATCTTTTACTTCTCTTTATGGCCATTTGGTCTCTGTATTATGTTAATAAATTTTAGAATGATTTTTTGCGACTGTAAAGCAAAACCATCAATTTTTCCGTTTAAAAGGTGGTACGCTGCATAAGCAATAATACCAACAATTAATCCGGCACCACTACTGATCATTTTTTCGTACAAACCACCCGAAATGTTGGCAATACTAATATTTTCGGTAATAGATATATTGTAGAAAATTTTAATAACCCCCGAAATAGTTCCAACGAAACCTAAAGTAGGTGCAATACCGGCAATAGTTCCCAAATGGTTCAGTTTTTTCTCCATATTGGCAATTTCAATATTGGTTACCTTTTCCATGTTCGATTCAATTTCCGAAATCGGTCTTCCAATCGTAAGTAATCCTTCATGCAAAACGTTAGCTTCTGCAGTGTTTTCGCGCTGAACCGATGCTACTGCCAAATCCAGATTACCCGAATTAAGCTGCGTTTTCAACGAATCCATTAATCCCGCGCTGGTTTTTTTGGCCGATTTCTGAATATAAAAGTATCTTTCGAAAGTAAGATAAATCGTATAAACAAATAATATCACAATAGGTATTAAAAACACACCACCTTTTAAAACAAACTCAAACAGAGAAAGTTCCTTTGTTGTGGCAACGTTTTCTACAATGGCTTGTGTTGTTTGTGTTAAACTGTCTGGTGCAGCTTGCAAAAAAAATGTCATCATAAAGTTTTATTTAACGCGTAAAAAAATGATTTTTGTAGATTGATATTTCAAAACAATTATTTGTGCTAAATAATGAAAAAAATATCACATATTAAATTAATATAAAACAAAATTTGGTATATATGGATAAGTATCACGAAACGGTTGAATGGATGTTTGCGCAACTGCCAATATTTCAGCGAATAGGGACCGACGCTTTTCGGAAAGATTTAACCAATACGTTTAAAATTGCAGCTCATTTAAACAATCCCGAACGTAATTTTAAAACCGTTCATGTGGGCGGGACCAACGGTAAAGGTTCCACGTCGTCTTTAATTGCGTCTGTTTTGCAAGAAGCTGGTTTTAAGGTTGGTTTGTACACATCGCCGCATTTGGTTGATTTTCGCGAACGCATCCGTATAAATGGCGAAGAAATTTCGAAAGAATTTGTTGTTGATTTTATCGAACATAATAAATCGTTTCTTGAAAATAATAAACTGAGTTTCTTTGAAATGACGGTTGGAATGGCTTTTCAGTATTTTTCTGATCAAAAAGTCGATGTCGCAATTATCGAAGTCGGATTAGGCGGTCGTTTAGATTCTACAAACATCATCACTCCTTTATTAAGTGTAATTACCAATATTGGCTGGGATCACATGAATTTATTGGGAAATACGATAGAAGAAATTGCTTTTGAAAAAGCCGGAATTATTAAAGATAATATTCCCGTTGTTATTGGCGAATTTACTTCCGAAACCCAAAAAGTGTTTCAAAAAGAAGCCGAATTAAAAAATGCACCTATTTATTTTGCATCGATAATTAATGGTGTTCCCGAATTAGAATCCGATCTAAAAGGAAATTATCAGGTTCACAATAAAAAAACAGCATATCAGGCACTACAATTATTAAAGAATCATTTTTCAATTGCAAATGATGATATTGTGAAAGGGTTTTTAAATGTCGAAAAAAATACTGGCTTAAAAGGCAGGTGGACAGTTTTGTCTGAAAAACCTTTGATTGTTGCCGATACCGCTCACAACAAAAACGGACTAGAAATAGTGATGCAGCAGGTTCATCAACAAAAATTCGATAAGTTGTTTATGGTATTCGGTGTTGTAAACGATAAAGACATCGATTCTATTTTGCCTTATTTACCAAAAAATGCCGAATATTTTGTTGCCAAACCAAATGTTCCCCGCGGATTAGATGCCACTGTTCTAAAAGATATACTTACGACAAACGGA
>Ga0213829_1002169_pt1 | contig 13144 bp, 10 predicted proteins | sample MC6MC0896MG_FD_180665 | JGI IMG/M metagenome (GOLD analysis project Ga0213829, IMG submission 180665) | Enriched soil aggregate microbial communities from Iowa State University, Ames, United States - MC6-MC0896-MG | ecosystem: Environmental > Terrestrial > Soil > Unclassified | place: USA: Iowa...
GCGGCCACTGGCCAGCCCAGCTGCTGGCGATGATCTGCTATCTGCTCGCGGCGCTGGCGTTCTGCGCGGCATGCTGGTTCTCGCTGGGGCAGGCGGCGCAGGATGCGCAGCAGATGACGTCGTACGCTAGCCGTTAAGGGTATGTAAGACAAGGGTAAACCCCTATACGCAAAAGTGTTGGACTTGCACTTGCGTTGAGAATAATATGCGCGGTGCGTATATAAATTCTCTTTCTCGGGGCCCGTCATGACCATCTCCCAGCAAGCCTTCCTGCGCGACGCCATGCGCCGCCTGAACCTGACGCGCGACGTGTTCGCGACCCGGATCGGCGTCAAACGCCGCGCCTTGGATACCTGGCTGTTGCCCGAAGGCTCGCAGGAATTCCGCGCCATGCCGGAAGTGGTGCAACGTTTCGTCAGCGAAATCGTGCAGAACGGCGTGCTGCTGGAAAAGTATACGCAAAGCGTACAAGATGGCCCCCTGCGTGAGCGCATCGCCGTGGAAGGCAAGCATCAGCTGCTGTCGGTGGACCAATTCACGCGCGAGTCGGTGGAAGACCTGTTCCGCGTGGCTGACATGATGCAGCCCATCGCGCGCCGCCAGAAAGTGTCGCGCGTGCTGGAAGGCGCGGTGTTGGGCAACCTGTTTTTCGAAGCCAGCACCCGTACCCGCGTCAGCTTCGGCTCGGCCTTCTGCCGCCTGGGCGGCTCGGTGTGCGACACCACGGGCTTCACGTTTTCTTCGATGGCCAAGGGCGAATCCATTTACGACACCAGCCGCGTCATGAGCGGCTACGTGGACGCGATGGTGATCCGCCATCCGGACCAGGGCTCGGTGGCGGAATTTGCGCGCGCGACGAACATCCCGGTGGTCAACGGCGGCGACGGCCCCGGCGAGCACCCCAGCCAGGCCTTGCTGGACCTGTACACGATCCTGACCGAGTTCTCGCGCCTGGGTAAGTTGCTGGACGGCGCGCACATCGCCATGGTCGGCGACCTGAAGTACGGCCGCACCGTGCATTCGCTGATCAAGCTGATGGCGCTGTACAAGAACGTGAAGTTCTCGCTGGTGTCGCCGAAGGGTCTGGAGATGCCGAGCTACATCATCGAGCAGGCCAGCCGCAACGGCAACATCATCGAACAGAAGACGTCGCTGGCCGAAGGCCTGGCCGGCGCCGACGTGATCTACGCGACGCGTGTGCAGAAAGAGCGCTTCGCCAACGAAGAGAACGAAGGCTACACGCCCGACTTCCAGATCAGCCGCGCCATCATCGATGCGTACTGCAGCCCCGAAACCATCGTGATGCACCCGTTGCCGCGCGACAGCCGCCCGGGCGCCAACGACCTGAGCGTGGATCTGAACCACGATCCGCGTCTGGCCATCTTCCGCCAGACCGACAACGGTATCCCCATCCGCATGGCGATTTTTGCAGTGCTGCTGGGCGTGGAAGGCTTGGTGCAGCACTCGCTGCGCGATGTGACGTGGCAGCATCCGTCGCACGTGGGTCCGGACGACTCCGTGTTCCACGGCCTGGAATAGGAAGCCCCCACGCCGCACTCGCTAGCGCTCGCTTGCTGCCCCCCGAGGGGGCTCGCCCCGCCTTGGGGCGGCCCGGCGGTCCGCCCTGTTCAAATGCCGTGACACGCAAGCCGCGTGCCCCTGGCAGCCTCGTCATGCTTTTGAAGGATAATCCGCGCTGGTTTTCTGTCGCGTGTCGTTCCAAGACACGGGCGGCGATTTTTGGGGCGGATGATTTATGTCTTCGAGCAACAGCGCGATGCCGGTGTGGTCGGGTGGCGCCGGTCAGGCGTGCTACCTGAGCGCGTCAAACGCGCAGGCCTGGGAAGCGGTCTATCAATCGGTTGACGCCTACACGCGCGGCCAGGTCGCGGCGGTAGTGGGCGATAGCGCCAAAGAATTGGTGGATGCCTTCTATTCCACCTTGCTGGCGGATGTTGAAGCCGGGCCGCGCCTGTCGCACGAGATCGTCTCGACGCGCTTGCACAACGGCATGAAGTACTGGCTGAAGGGCCTGCTCTGTGTGCGCGATCAGGGCGATATCGCCGCGCTGATGGCCACGCAGAAAAAGGTGGGCGAGGTGCATGCGCGCGTGCACATCCCGATCCATCTGGTGATGGCGGGCGCCCGCGTTCTGAAAAACGAAATCTCGGCCCGTTTGCGCGCCAGCGATCTGGACGGCACGGCCGCGTCCATCGCCACCCAGTACGTCTGTAATCTGTTTGACCTGGCCATTGAGCAGATGAGCCGCGCCTTCATGCGCGACATCAACCGCGGTGCGCGCAATGACGAAGCGTATCGCTTGTTCGCCCTGGGGCAGAACATTTCCACCGAGCGCGAGCGCCAGCGCGCCGCCCTGTTGGAGTGGAGCCAGGCGGTGTTGATCGGCCTGCATTACCGCGCGCCGGAACAGGCGTTGCCGCGCCTGGCGGCGTCCGAGTTCGGCCTGTGGTTGCAACACAAGGGCGGCGTGCTGTTCGAAAGTGCACCGGCCCTGCGCCAGATCACCGAAGCTGTGACGCGATTGGATGACGTGGTGCTGCCGCAACTGATGTTGGCCGACGCGCAGCGGCAGGTGTCCTTGCCTGATCAGGTGCGTGAACTGCAAGAGTTGGTGGCGCGTATTAAGCATTTGCTGAACGGCTTGTTCGACATGGTGGCCGAGATCGAAAGCGGTAGCGACCCCCTCACCAATGTCTTGAATCGCCGGTTCCTGCCTTCGGTGATCGGGCGCGAGATCGCCATCGCCAGCCGGCAAGACAGCCGCTTTTCGGTGCTGCTGCTGGATATTGACCATTTCAAGGCCATCAACGACGCGCATGGGCATTCTGGCGGCGACCATGTGTTGCGCCAGTTTGCCGAGGTGGTGCATCAGTCATGCCGGTCCAGCGATTTCGTCTTCCGGTATGGCGGCGAAGAGTTTCTGGTGGTGTTGGTCGACACCGGCCAGGAAGCCGCGCTGGCCGCCGCCCAAAAGCTGGGCAACGAAATCCGCCGCCACGATTTCACGATTCCCGAAGTGGGGGCGTTGCGGATTACGGCGAGCATCGGTGTGGCGACTTTTGACGGCCACCCGGATTACGCGTATTTGATTGATCGCGCCGACAAGGCCTTGTATCGCGCGAAACAGGCCGGGCGCGACCAGAGCGTCGCGGCTTGACGCCGGGGCGATGTCTGCGCGCCTATCAACAAAAAGGCCGCTCTGTTCAAGAGCGGCCTGTCGCGTTCAGCGTGGTTGCGCCAGCAATCAGATTTTCTTTTCGCCGCCCAGCGCGTCGACCAGCTCGGCCATCATCTTGGCCAATTCGCCCGTCATCAGCATCATGTCGGAATCGAATTTCTCGTCGTCGTTCGCGGCGACGCCTTCGTTGCCTTCTTTCAGCACGTCCAGCGGCGACACGCGCTTCACGTCCAGGCCTTCGGTCAGCACGAACGAGATGCGATCGGCCCACGTCATGGCCAAGCGGGTGCACTGCTTGCCCGACTGGATGTGGCGGCGCACGTCGTCGGCGTCAATGGAGTGCTTCACGTAGCGGATGGCCGCGCCGCTTTCGCCGGACGAACGCAGCTCGGTGTCCTGGTCGATGGTGAAGTTCGACGGCGCTTCGTCTTCCGCCAGCCAGCCCGTCATTGCGGACGCGGGGGATTGCGCCACGTACAGGTTTTCCAGCGGGAAAGGGTCCACGCACTTGGCCAGCAGGCCAATGACTTCGTCGGCCTTGGCGGACGCGGCGGCGTCGATCACCAGCCAGTGATTCTGCGGGTCGATCCAGACGCGGGTGTCGCGGTACACGCTGAAGGCGCGCGGCAGGAGCTCGTCGGTGACGCGTTCCTTGATTTCCTTCATCTGCTTGCGGCCCGGCTTGTAGCCTTGCTGCTCTTCGATTTCCTGGGCGCGCGCCTTGGCGACCTGGTTCACGACCGTGCCCGGCAGCAGCTTTTTCTCGGCGCGCAGCGACAGCAGGATCTGGCCGTTCACAACGTGGGCAAGCCCGCCGTTTTCGCGCGGCGGCACCCAGCCCAGGCTTTGCATTTCAAGGTTGTTGCCCGCTTGATAGGCGTGGCGCGCAAGCGTTTCTTCAAGCTGATCGCCAACGAGAGTCCACGGCGAGGAGAGGCGGTAAATCTTGAGGTTTTTGAACCACATGAGCGTCGGCCAAAAGGGTTGATTCTATACGACGCAGCCGGTTTGCCGAAGTGCGATAAACCGCAAGCGACAGACGACACGTTCTGTCACTGACACATTCCAGGCGATGCGTTAACTTCCGCGCACCGACATGGAACCGGAGAGGAAAACATGAAAATCATTGGCGCCATCCTGATCGTCCTGGGCATCGCGGCCCTGGCCTACAAGGGCTTCAACTACAAGTCCGAAGAGACCGTTTTGCAGATCGGTTCGGTAAAGGCGACGGCCGAAACCGAGAAGTCGGTACCGATCCCGACCTGGGCCGGCATTGCCGCCATCGTGGCGGGCGTGGTGGCTTTTGGCGTGGGCATGCGCCGCTAACACGGCTGGCCGGCACGTCCGGCGCAATGAACAGAAATGGCGGCCGCCACGCGGTCGCCATTTTTTATTGGTTCGAAGGGTGACAACAGAGGGCGCGCGCAAAAAAAAGCGGCCCGGCTCAATAAAGGCCGGGCCGGTACGGGAGCACACAATACCGCGTCATAAAAGGCTCGCGGGGAACGCGGTATCGGTGTCAGAACACTAGCCCTGCAATCGTCTGACAGGGGGATCAATCGTCAGCCGATGTGGCGCAAGGCCGTAATCTGAGGTGCCAGTCTAAGCGCGAGGGTCTGACATCGTCCTGAAAGTGACGAGGATATTTTGGCAATCGACGATGACCGCCGGATTAGCACCCCCGTCATCGCAAAAATAGCCTTCTCCCGCCGGCAGCAAGCGAGCAGCGCGCGCGCAGCGTGGGGGCCACATAAAAAAAAAGCTCCATAAGGAGCTTTTGAAAGGCCGGGCAGGCGCAGCAGTCCCACCCGGCGGGGGATGGCCGTTTATGCGTTGATGTCGTTGTCCTTGGATTCGCGCACGAACAGCGTGCCGATGACCAGGGTCATGACTGCAATGATGATCGGGTACCACAAGCCGTCGTAGATGTTGCCGGTGGCAGCCACGACGGCGAAGGCGACCGGGGGCAGGAAGCCGCCGAACCAGCCGTTGCCGATGTGATACGGCAAGCTCATCGAGGTGTAGCGGATGCGGGTCGGGAACATTTCCACCAGCATGGCGGCGATGGGGCCGTAAACCATGGTCACGTACAGCACCAGGATCGCCAGCAGCACAACCACCATGACGTTGTTGCTTTGCGCCGGGTCCGCCTTGGCCGGATAGCCGTGGCTGCGGATCGCGGTGGTCAGGGCCTTGTCCAGTTCAGCGGCCTTGGCCTTGAAGTCGGCGGGGGCCATGGCCTTGCCGTCGAACGAGGCGAACTCGTCGTTGCCAATCTTGACCTTGGCCACCGAGCCTGCCGGCGCCGTTTCGTTCTTGTAGTTCACCGAGTTGCGGGCCATGAAGGACTTCACGACGTCGCAAGAGCTGGTGAACGCGGACGTGCCCACCGGGTTGAACTGGAACGAGCACGTGCTGGGGTCGGCAATCACCGTGACCGGAGCCGTGGCTTGCGCCTTTTCCAGCGCCGGGTTGGCAAAGTGCGTAATGCCTTGGAAGATCGGGAAGTAGGTCGCGGCAGCGATCAGGCAGCCCGCCATGATGATGGGTTTGCGGCCGATCTTGTCCGACAGCGCGCCGAAGACCACGAAGAACGGGGTGCCGATCAAGAGCGCAATGGCGATCATGATGTTGGCGGTATTGGCGTCAACCTTCAGCGTCTGCGTCAGGAAGAACAGCGCGTAGAACTGGCCCGTGTACCAGACGACGGCTTGGCCGGCGGTCAGGCCCAGCAGCGCCAGGATCACGACCTTCAGGTTCTTCCACTGGCCAAACGATTCAGCGATCGGCGCCTTCGAACCCTTGCCCTCTTCCTTCATGCGCTTGAAGGTCGGCGATTCGCTCAGTTGCAGACGAATCCACACCGAGATGCCCAGCAGCACGACCGAGATCAGGAACGGAATGCGCCAGCCCCAGGCTTTGAAGTCGTCTTCGCCCATGACCGTGCGGATGCCCAGGATGACGAGCAGCGACAGGAACAGGCCCAGGGTAGCGGTGGTTTGAATCCACGATGTGTAGAAACCGCGGCGGCCGTGCGGAGCGTGTTCGGCCACGTACGTTGCCGCGCCACCGTATTCACCGCCCAGCGCCAGGCCTTGCAGCAAGCGCAGCACGATCAGGATGGCCGGAGCGGCCAGGCCGATGCTGGCGTAGCTGGGCAGCACGCCGACCAGGAACGTCGACAGGCCCATGATCACGATCGTGACCAGGAACGTGTATTTGCGGCCGACCAGATCGCCCAAACGGCCAAACACCAGGGCGCCGAAGGGGCGCACGGCGAAGCCCGCGGCGAACGCCAGCAGCGCGAAGATGAAGCCCGCGGTGGGGTTCACGCCCGAGAAAAAGTGTTGCGCGATGATGGCTGCGAGCGAGCCATATAGATAAAAGTCGTACCACTCGAAAACCGTGCCCAAAGACGACGCGAAGATGACGCGGCGTTCATCCTTGGTCATCGGGCGCGGTTCCGCGGAAGGACCGCGGCCTGCCATGGTTGTTGTGCTCATGATGTCTCCTCGTTTTTTTGGCCAGCGGTTGTCCGCCGTGCTGGGCCCTTTGCCGGCGAGCCGACATCGAGCTATACGCAACATTGAGGCGCGAGGCTGACGAGGTTCTGACGTAACCCTTACCTGAATCTTAAAATTGAAACATTGTGTAAGCGTTGCGCGCGGGGCTAGGGATAGTCCTTAGCCCGCTGCGGGCGGGGCGGCGCTCAGCTTTCCAGCGAATCCGGGGGGGTCGGCGTACATCGGAAACACCACGCGGATGCGGGTGCCGGGCAGGTCCGAGTGTGCGGTGGGGTGGTCGCTGATCAGGACTGTCGCCTGATGCTTCTGCGCAATTTCGCGCACGATGGCCAGCCCCAGTCCGCTGCCGTCGGACGCCGTGCCCAGCACACGGTAGAAGCGGTCGAATACGCGTTCGCGTTCTTCGGGGGGAATGCCCGGGCCAGAGTCTTCGACCTCCAGCACGGCTTCGTCACCCACCCGCTGCACGCGCACGGTGATGTGGCCGCCACGGGGGGTGTAGCGCAACGCGTTGTCGACCAGGTTGTTCAGCAGCTCGGCAAGCAATAGCGGGTTGCCGCTGATTTCAACCGGGTCGTCCGACCCTTCAAAACCCAGATCGGTGGCAAGCGACAGCGCCTGCGGCACCCAGTGCATCGCTTGCTCGTAGGCGATGGCGTTGAGGTCGGTGCGGGTCAATCCGATCGCGCTGGGGTTCTCCGCGCGCGCCAGCAACAGCAGCTGGTTGACCAGGCGCGTGGCGCGTTCGGAGCCCGTCACCAGCTGGCGCAGGCTGGACTGCATTTCTTCGGGGCTGGCATCGCGCAACGCCAGCTCGGCCTGCGTGCGCAGGCCAGCCAGCGGCGTCTTCAATTGATGCGCGGCGTCCGCCACGAAACGGCGCTGCGCCTGCACGTTGGCGGACAAGCGATCCAACAGGTCGTTCATGGCCGCCACCAGCGGCGCAATTTCCGACGGCGCGGCGCGTTCATCGATCGGCGAAAGATCATCGGGACGGCGCGCGCGCAGGCGCTGCTGCAACGCATTCAATGGCGCCACGCCGCGCGACAGCCCGAACCACACGAGCAGCACGGCAATCGGCAGCACCACGAACTGCGGAATGATCACGCCTTTGATGATGTCGTTGGCCAGCTGGGTGCGCTTTTCGACGGTCTCGGCCACGATCAGCAGCGCGGGCTGCGTGTTGGGCAGATTCAGGTCGACCCAGGTGAAGGCCAGCCGGATGCCGAAGCCGCGCATGGTGTCGTCTTCGTATTGGACCTCGCCGGGGCGGGGCTGGCCCACGGTGGCGGGCAGCGGCAAGGCGCGGTCGCCGCCCAGGTATTCGCCGCGGCTGCCCAGCGCCAGCCAGAACACGCTGTCGGTTTCATCTGCACGCAGCACGTCGCGTGCGGGGTCCGTCATCTTGAGTACCGCGCGGCCATCCTGCGCGTGAACCTGGCGCGTCAGCACATGCAGGTTATTGGCCAGCGCCCGGTCGTAAGGCACGTTGGCGATGTTCTGCGCGACCACATACGTGATCGCGACGCTCATGGGCCACAGCAGGAACAGCGGCGCGAGCATCCAGTCCAGGATTTCGCCCAGCAGCGAACGCTGGGGCGGCGCGAAGCTCGGGCCCTTGGACCCGGCTTGCATGATATCCAGCGCTTCCTGATTGAGCGGCTCAGGTCCTGCAGGTTCAGCTGGCGAGGTACGCGGCACCCTGGTCCCGCTCCAGACAGTAGCCCAGGCCGCGCACGGTCACGATCTTCACGCCGCTGGGTTCCAGCTTCTTGCGCAGCCGGTGCACATAGACTTCGATGGCGTTGGTGCTGACTTCTTCACCCCATTCGCACAGGTGGTCTACCAACTGCGTCTTGCTGACCATGCGGCCGCTGCGCGTCAGCAGAATTTCAAGCAGGCTGACTTCACGCGCGGACAGGTCCAGCGTCTGGTCATCGACGATGGCCACGCGGCCCGTCTGGTCAAACAGCAGCCGGCCGTGCTTGATCATCGTGGCCCCGCCGCCCGCGCCGCGCCGGGTCAGCGCGCGCACGCGCGCTTCCAGCTCGGACAGCGCGAATGGCTTGGCCATGTAATCGTCGGCGCCAAGATCCAGGCCTTTGACGCGCTGCTCGATGCTGTCGGCGGCGGTCAGGATCAGAACGGGCAGGGCGGAGTTGCGGGCGCGCAGGCGGCGCAGCACTTCCAGCCCGGCCAGTTGCGGCAGGCCGAGATCCAGGATGAGCAGGTCAAAGGCTTGGGCCGCCAGCGCGGAATCGGCGGCCAGCCCGTCGCGCACGGCGTCCACGGCATAGCCGTTGTGGCGCAATGACCGGGATAGACCGTCGGCCAGAATGCTGTCGTCTTCAGCGATCAGGATACGCATGGGCTGCAAAAGAAGGGGGGCAAAAGAGGGTCCCTGTGGCGCCGGCGCTTTGCGCGCTGGCCACCCCTCTATGGGGGGCTATCCGCCTTGTGGGCGGCCCGGCGGCGGAAAAGGGACGAAACGCCGGGGTCGGCTTCGATTCTGTCATAGGCGGCCGGGCTTGCCCACTCAGGGAATACGTGCAAAACTCTGGCACACTGGTTTTTTGTACAGTACAATCCGATGCCATAATCTGAACCTGATTCAAAACAGCAATGCTGCGGTTCAGGCCCCAGCCGCAACCACCAGATACCAGATACGTTACAGACAGGACATTACATGGACGACAAAACCTCCAAGGCCGCCGCTTCGGAAAAGGCCAAGGCGCTTGCCGCCGCGCTTTCGCAGATCGAAAAGCAGTTCGGCAAGGGCTCGATCATGCGCTACGGCGACAACGAGGTCTCGCACGACATCCAGGTGGTTTCCACGGGCTCGCTGGGTCTGGACATCGCTCTGGGCGTTGGCGGCCTGCCGCGCGGCCGTGTGGTCGAAATCTACGGCCCGGAATCGTCGGGCAAGACGACCCTCACGCTGCAAGTCATTGCTGAAATGCAGAAAATCGGCGGCACTTGCGCGTTCGTCGACGCGGAACACGCGCTGGACGTGCAATACGCCAACAAGCTGGGCGTGAACCTGACCGACCTGCTGATCTCGCAGCCGGACACGGGCGAACAGGCACTGGAAATCACCGATGCGCTGGTGCGCTCGGGTTCGGTCGACCTGATCGTCATCGACTCGGTCGCCGCGCTGGTGCCCAAGGCTGAAATCGAAGGCGAAATGGGCGACTCCCTGCCCGGCCTGCAAGCCCGTCTGATGAGCCAGGCGCTGCGCAAGCTGACCGCCACGATCAAGCGCACCAACTGCATGGTCATCTTCATCAACCAGATCCGCATGAAGATCGGCGTCATGTTCGGCAACCCCGAAACCACGACGGGCGGCAACGCGTTGAAGTTCTACGCCTCGGTGCGTCTGGACATCCGCCGCATCGGCTCCATCAAGAAGGGCGATGAAGTCGTTGGCAATGAAACCCGCGTCAAGGTGGTGAAGAACAAGGTTGCGCCGCCGTTCAAGCAGGCTGAATTCGACATCATGTATGGCGCCGGCATCTCGCGCGAAGGCGAAATCATTGACTTGGGCGTTGCCGCCAGCGTGGTGGACAAGTCCGGCGCGTGGTACAGCTACAACGGCAATCGCATTGGCCAGGGTAAGGACAATGTTCGCGAATACCTGAAAGAACACAAGGAAATCGCGATCGAGATCGAGAACCGCGTTCGCGAGAACCAGGGTATCGTCAGCCGCGCCGCCGAATTCGTGCCCACGGCGGAAGACACCGCCGAGTAACTTGATTCGGACGCCGCCAGGGCTTCGGCCCGGCGATAAATGCGGCAGGCGCCACGACGGGCCTGCCGTTTTGCATAGCAAGCAGGAAGCGCATGAGCTGGAAATCGACCCCCGCGTCAGCCGACCGTCTTCGCGCCAAGTTGGATGACGAGTTTGAAACCGTCGCCAAGCCTCAGGGCTTGCGGCGGACTTCCGATGCGCGCCGCGAAAAGGAAGCTGACGCGGCCGAAGACTCGGCGGCCGAAGGCAAGCCCGAGCGCAAAGGGCCGTCGCTGAAGATGCGCGCGGTGGGATATTTGTCGCGGCGTGAACATGCGCGCGAAGAACTCGCCCGCAAGCTTGCCGCCTATGCCGACGACGCGGACGAGGTCGAAGCGGTGTTGGACGCGCTGGAAAAAGAAGGCTGGCTGTCCACCGAGCGCTTTGCGCAAAGCCTGGTGCATCGCCGCGCATCGCGCCAAGGCGCGGCCCGCATCGTGCAGGAATTGCGTCAGCATGGGGTGGACGACAACCAGGTCGCCGAACTGCGCGATCAGCTTCGCGCCACGGAATACGACCGCGCGCTGGAAGTCTGGAAGAAGCGCTTCGATGTCAAACCGGCCGACCGCGCCGCCTACGCCAAGCAGGCCCGCTTTCTGGCCAGCCGCGGTTTTGCGCACGACGTCATCCGCCGCATCTTGGGCGATAGCGACGAAGACTGATCTGGCCGCCTTACCTCACTTCGCCGACTTGATGCCCGATAGCGTCTTGAAGCAGACGTCTCGCGTGATGGTCAGGAATTCATCGATGTAAGAAGTGTCGGTGTCTTCGCTACGCACCGTGGCGTACAGCGTGCGCCATACCCCTTGCGGCCCCAGCCGGCACTGCCGCAACCAGCCTTGATTCATGTATTCCGTCAGCGCCCAGTTCGGCAGCGCCGCCACACCGCGGTTGCTGGCGACCAGCTGCGCAATGATGGGCGTGAGTTCCGCCTTGCGGATGGCGGCGGGCTCAACATCCGCCGGGTCCAGGAAAGCGGTGAATACGTCCAGGCGCTGCTTGTCCACCGGGTAGGTAATGAGCGTCTGATCGGCCAGTTGGTCCGGCATGATGAATTTGCTGCCGGCCAGCGGATTGGATTCCGACACCGCCAACACCAGCTCGTACTTGAACAGCGGCAGATACTCCACGGAATCCAGCGGTTGCGGGTCTGACGTGATCACCAGATCCAGGTCGCCGCGCACCAGAGCGGGCAGCGGCGCAAACGAGAACGCCGCCGACAAGTCCAGCGCCACGTCCGGCCATTGCACGCGGAACGCGTCCAGCGCCGGCATCAACCATTGGAAGCAGGAATGGCAATCAATGGCCAGATGCAGGCGGCCCGTGCGCCCCGCGGCCAGACGCTGCAATTCGCGTTCGGTCGCGCGGATGCGCGGCAACACCTCGTCCGCCAGCGCCAGCACGCGCAAACCGGCAGTGGTCAAGCGGGCGGGGCGGGTGCGGCGGTTCAACAGCGGCGTACCCAGGCGGGTTTCCAGGTCGCGCAACTGATGCGACAGGGCCGATTGGGTCAGGTGCAGGCGCTCGGCGGCTTCTTGCAGACTGCCGCCTTCGCGGATGGCGGTCAGCGTTTCAAGATGGCGAATTTCTAGCATGGGGCGTGGAGGGGCTCAGAGGCGGGCTGGAACGAGGAATTATTGCATGAGAGTTTCTCATCTTATAAATGTAGACATTGATTTTGATTCATATAAGTTTCCCAGCACAATAGCCGTCACTTGAAAAAAATTTGTCTTACGGTGGCATTGTCATGACGACTATTCATAATCTTGGCTTCCCTCGCATTGGCGCGCAGCGCGAACTCAAGCGCGCGGTTGAAGCGTATTGGGCCGGCAGGCACACCGCCGCAGCATTGGAAGAAACGGGCCGCGAACTGCGCGCCAAACACTGGAAGCTGCAAGCCGCCGCCGGCTTGACGTTCGTACCCGTTGGCGACTTCGCCTGGTATGACCAGATTCTGGAATGGTCCACCTTGCTGGGCGCAGTACCCGCCCGCTTCGGCCAAAAGAACAGCGAGCCGGTCTCGCTGGACACGCTGTTCCGCATGGGCCGTGGCCGCGCGCCCACGGGCATGCCCGCCGCCGCTTGCGAGATGACCAAGTGGTTCGACACCAACTATCACTACATCGTGCCGGAACTGGTTCCGGGCCAGACCTTCCGCATCGCCCGTGAATCGCTGTTTCAGCAGGTTCAAGAGGCGCAAGCGCTGGGCCACACCGCCAAGCCCGTGATCCCGGGTCCGTTGACCTGGCTCTACCTGGGCAAGGGCGACGCCTTTGCTGGCGGCGCGGCCGACGAAGGCAAGTTGCAATTGCTGGCTGCGTTGCTGCCGGTGTACCAAGACGTGCTGGCCCGCTTCGCCAAACAGGGCGTGGAATGGGTGCAGATCGACGAGCCGATTCTGGCGCTGGATTTGCCCGAAGCCTGGCGCGATGCGTTCAAACAGGTCTACGGCACGCTGGCCGCCAGCCCCGTCAAGCTGCTGGTCGCCACCTACTTTGACGGCTTGAAAGACAACCTGACCACCGCGCAAGCCTTGCCCGTGGCGGGTCTGCATGTGGATCTGGTTCGCGCGCCGGACCAACTGGTTGACGTCGTGGCCGGACTGCGCGCGGGCCAGGTACTGTCCGCCGGCAT
>Ga0213829_1002170_pt1 | contig 13142 bp, 13 predicted proteins | sample MC6MC0896MG_FD_180665 | JGI IMG/M metagenome (GOLD analysis project Ga0213829, IMG submission 180665) | Enriched soil aggregate microbial communities from Iowa State University, Ames, United States - MC6-MC0896-MG | ecosystem: Environmental > Terrestrial > Soil > Unclassified | place: USA: Iowa...
AGGGGGTTGGCGTCGAGCCCAATTCATCAATACACAGCTGATCCCTGTAGGAGCTGGCTTGCCAGCGAAGGCGGCCTAAAGCCATGCAGTGCCCATGCAGACGCCTTCGCCGGCAAGCCGGCAGGTTGGCGCCGAGCCCAATTCATCAATACACAGCTGATCCCTGTAGGAGCTGGCTTGCCAGCGAAGGCGGCCTCAAGCCATGCAGCGCCCCAGCAGACGCCTTCGCCGGTAAGCCGGCTCCTACAGGGGGTTGGCGTCGAGCCCAATTCATCAATACACAGCTGATCCCTGTAGGAGCTGGCTTGCCAGCGAAGGCGGCCTAAAGCCATGCAGTGCCCATGCAGACGCCTTCGCCGGCAAGCCGGCAGGTTCGCGCCGAGCCCAATTCATCAATACACAGCTGATCCCTGTAGGAGCTGGCTTGCCAGCGAAGGCGGCCTCAAGCCATGCAGCGCCCCAGCAGACGCCTTCGCCGGTAAGCCGGCTCCTACAGAAACAACTCAGGCCGTGAAGCGAAAGCTTTCACGGCCTGAGTGTTTGCAGCGTTACAACGGTTTACGCCGAGTGATAAGTCGGCAGGGCAAACCGTTGCTGGCTTTGCAGCATCGAAATCTGCGGCAGTTCGCTGGCCTGTTCCGCGAGGTCACGGCGGATCGCGCTGATTACCCACGACAGCTGATCGCCAGCGTGCAATTGCTGGTAGGAAATCGAGCGCTTGAATACTTTGCCTTCGGTGCTGCGCAGGGTCAGCAGGATGCCACCGTCAGGACGTGGCTGGGTGGTCACTTCGAAGTTGGAGAACAGGGACGCAAATTTTTCTTGAATCAGGCTCATGTCTATCGGCTCCGTTAGCACTTGATTGGCAAGCATGGAGAGGTAGTTGCAGCCTTTGTGCCAGCCTTTGTAATTTTAAAAAGCCTTATAAATCAATAGCTTAATATAATCGAGATTTCAGTCTCTCGTGCAATCTGCATGAATGGCCATCGTGCATCCTGCATTTTGCGTGGTAGGCGTTGTTTCGATGGAACCAATCGCCAGGCCGAGACTCGCGATCTCGCCTGTCGGGTTCGTGGATACAAAACATTTCAAAAACCGCGTGTACAGCCCTGGAAGCCCTGACGTATTTTCGGCCTCAATCAAACGCCGCCCGACAATAAAAAACATCGAACGGGAGCCCGCATGAGCACGCCGCACGACACGATTACCTGGGGCATGATGCTCCGCAAGCTACCGGCCATTGCCAAAGCCATCCCCCGTGTGGTGAAAGGCATGAAAGCTGCCAACGTCAAAGACCCGACCCAACCCTGCGGCCTGGGCTGGAGCTTCGAGCAGGCGACCTTGCGCAATCCCGAGGGGGCGGCATTGCTGCAGGGCGAAGTGGCGCTGACTTATGCACAGGTCAATCAATGGTCGAATCGCATCGCCCATCACTTGATTGCCCAAGGTATCCGCAAGGGCGATGGGGTGGCGGTGTTCATCGAGAACCGCCCGGAACTGTTGGTGACGATTCTGGCGGTGGCCAAGGTCGGTGCAATCAGCGCCTTGCTCAATACCTCGCAAACCCGCGACACCCTGGTCCACAGCCTGAACCTGGTGGCGCCGGCGGCAATCATCGTTGGCGAGGAGTTGGTCCCGGCCTTTCTGGCGGTGCGCGAGCGGGTGTCGATCGCGCCTGCGCGCACCTGGTTCGTCGCCGATCAATGCACCTATACCCATCCGGGCATTGCGCCCGACGGCTTCATCAACCTGATGGCGGCCAGCGTCGATGCGTGCAGTGACAACCCCGCCAGCAGCCAGCAGGTTTTTTTCGACGACCCTTGTTTCTACATCTACACCTCGGGCACCACCGGGTTGCCCAAGGCCGGTGTGTTCAAGCACGGCCGCTGGATGCGCAGTTCCGCCAGCTTCGGCATGATTGCGCTGGCCATGCGCCCCGAAGATGTCGTGTATTGCACCTTGCCGCTCTATCACGCCACCGGGTTGTGCGTGTGCTGGGGCTCGGCGATCAGCGGCGCTTCGGGCTTTGCCATCCGCCGCAAGTTCAGCGCCAGCCAGTTCTGGAGCGACGTTCGCCAGTACCGCGCGACGACCCTCGGCTACGTCGGGGAATTGTGCCGTTACCTCGTGGACCAACCGCCCGCTGCCGACGACAACCAGCACAGCGTGACGAAGATGATCGGCAATGGCCTGCGCCCCGGTGCATGGCGCGAATTCAAGACGCGATTCGGGGTAAGGCATATCTGCGAGCTGTACGCCGCCAGTGATGGCAACATCGGCTTCACCAACGTGCTGAACTTCGACAACACCGTGGGTTTCTCCCTGATGTCATGGGAACTGGCGGCGTACGATCACGACAGTGGCTTGCCGACTCGCAACGCCAAAGGCTTCATGCACAAGGTGGCCAAAGGCGAGCAGGGCTTGTTGCTGGCGAAGATCGACGACAAGGCGCCGCTGGACGGTTACACCGATCCGCAGAAGACCGAAAAGGTCGTGCTCCACGATGTGTTCGCGAAAGGCGACCGTTACTTCAACACTGGCGACCTGATGCGCAACATCGGTTTCGGCCACGCCCAGTTTGTCGATCGTCTGGGTGACACTTATCGATGGAAGGGCGAAAACGTCTCGACCACCGAGGTCGAGAACATCCTCCTGCAACACCCGAACATTTGCGAAGCCGTGGCCTATGGCGTGGAGATCCGCAACACCAACGGCCGCGCCGGGATGGCCGCGATCACCCCCGCCGAATCCCTGGCAACCCTGGATTTCAGCGAGCTGCTGGCCTTCGCCCGGGAGCAAATGCCGGCCTATGCGGTGCCTTTGTTCCTGCGGGTCAAAGTGAAAATGGAGACCACCGGAACCTTCAAATACCAGAAGACCCGGCTTAAGGATGAGGCCTTCGACCCCGGCAGAGCCGGTGATGATCCGATTTATGCCTGGTTACCAGGGACCGGTACGTACGTGCCGGTCACCGAGCAATTGTTGATGGACATACAAGGCGGCAAGTATCGTTATTGAAGAGGGCTATGGCCTTCCATGAGAAAAAACAAGTGACAGCTTCGGGGCTCATCGGGAAACTGTCGGCTTTGCGAATAACCGAACATGGAGCCCCCGATGTCAGACCAAAGCCGCCAGATGACCCCCGAAGAAGCCGCTGAATTTGCCGAACAGGTATTCAACAAGGCGCGCGAGGGCGATGCGGCCATGATGGCTGCGCTGCTGACCAAGGGCCTGCCACCGAACCTGCGCAACCACAAGGGCGATACCTTGTTGATGCTGGCCGCTTACCACGGTCATGTGGAGACGGTAAAAGTCCTGCTCGAGCACAAGGCCGACCCGGAAATCCGCAACGACAACGGCCAGAGCCCGATTGCAGGCGCGGCGTTCAAGGGCGACCTGGCGACGGTCAAGGCGTTGGTCGAAGGTGGTGCGCAGGTTGAAGGGTCGTCCTTCGACGGGCGTACGGCGCTGATGATGGCGGCAATGTTCAATCGCGTCGAAATCGTCGACTACCTGATCACCAAGGGCGCCGATCCGAAGGCCAAGGATGCCAATGGCGTCACTGCGCTGGATGCGGCCAAGACCATGGGCGCGGTGGATACCACGGCTCAGCTGCAGACATTGCTCGGTTGATCGACAACGGCCTCAGGCAAGCCAAACGCCTGCGGCGAGGGGAGTAAAGACGCGGAACCTGTAGGAGCTGGCTTGCCAGCGAAGGCGGTGTGCCAGACGACATCGATATCAACTGACAAACCGCGTTCGCTGGCAAGCCAGCTCCTACAGGTCCTAATGTCGCTCAGTTAAGGACATTGCAGGAGCAAGCTCGCGCCTACATATATGGGTGTTTCTTCAACCAAAGCCTCAATGCACCCACACCTCAACCCGCCGATTCTTGATCCGCCCCTCGTCCGCGCTATTGGCCGCCACCGGCAGCTCGGCGCCATAGCCGCGAATATCGCGCAGCACCACGCCGCTTTTCACCAGCTCCCGGCGCACGGCCATGGCGCGCAGTTTCGACAGCAGATCGGCCCGCGCCGGATCACTCTTGGCGTCGCCAAACCCCACCAATGTCACCTGCCGCTGGCTCTTGTCCTGCTGCTTGATGTAGTCGAGCACCCTTGAGAGATCCTGCCGGGCCTTGTTGTCCAGGGTCGCACTGCCTTCCTCGAAACGAAAATTGACCGTCAGCCGCTGGGCATGGCGGCTGAGCGCCTGATAACCCTCGGGCATCAGCGCATTCGGCGTGACGACCATGTCCTGGACCGTCTGGGCGATAAAACCAGTGGCGGCGACAATGGCCTGACCCTGCCGGCCTTGGGCGAAGGCGGCCAATGCGTCGGCCCATGGATTGTTCCCGGTGGGTGGCAGGTAAAAGAACAGTCGACGCGACAGGGGATAGTCTTCCGTGGCAATCAGGCGGTCGAGCGGCAGCATGGCTTGGGACTGGCCGTCGGCGATGGCCACGGCTTTGGCCTGGCGGACGTAGGGCAGGCCGATGAAGCCGATGCCTTGCGGATCCCGGCTCACCGCGTCGGACAACTGCTCGCTGGATTCGAATCGTTTCGCGGTGCTGCTCAGCTTCTTCCCGCGCCCTGCGAGGACCAGTTCGTTGAACGTGTCATACGTGCCCGAGTGGTCATCCCGTGCATAAAGATGAATCGGCCCACCGCTGCCGCCGAGTGCTTCCCAGGTGCCGGCCTCGCCGCTGAAAATGCGCGCCAGTTGTTCGGTGTCGAGTTGATTCAACGGGTTTTGCGGATGCAGGATAATCGCCAGGCCATCGATGGCGATCACCTGCTCGGCGCCGGGTTGTTTCAGGTCACCCAAGGATTGCAGGGCAAGCCGTTCGCTGTCCTTGATCGGGCGCGAGGACGCGGCGACATCGGCGGTGGCGGCTTTCAGGGCGGTGAAGCCGGTGCTGGATCCGTGGGCTGCAATGTCCACCACCACCCGCCGCCCTTGCGCGGTTTCACCGACTACCCGCAGTTCGTTGGCGGTGTCCGGGGCTTCGCGACGAACCTTGAGCAGACCCTGCTCGCGCATCAAGCCTTCGACCAGTGCCGGACCCAGTGCGGCGCCAATCGTATTGGACCCCTGGATGCGCAGCACCGGACCCTGTTCGGGTATCGGTAGCTCACCGGCCGAAACCGCAAGCGGCAGGCTTGCGCAGAGTACCCACAGGAACAACACGCGCAGCATCATGCCGGCACCTTGAAAGACCAGGAAAGTGCCGGGAGAATAAGTCAGTAACGTGTCCGAAAGATGACAGATCAAAAGATCACAACCTGCGCCAGCCGACGCAGCCAGGTCCAGGACCCACCCTGATCCCGGTCAGTCAAAACGCGGAACCTGTGGGAGCAATCGCCGCCATGTTCCATCAATGACGCGTAGAATTGCGGCTTGAAGCGGATCTGAGGTTGCAGTGGTGGATTTACAGCGGGGCTTCGTCCTGACCCGGCATTGGCGCGACACACCGGCCGGTACGGAAGTCGAATTCTGGTTGGCGACCGATACCGGTCCCCAGCGCATCCGCCTGCCTTGTCAGCCCTCGGTGGCGTTCATCCCGGCGGCTCAGCGCGAGCAGGCCGAGGCGCTGCTGCAGGGCGAAAAAAACCTCGAACTGCGACCGCTGGCCCTGCTGGATTTCGAGCATCGCCCGGTGCTCGGTCTGTATTGCCAGCAGCATGGGCAGCTGATGCGCCTGGAAACCGCGCTGCGTAAGGCCGGTGTCGATATGTTCGAAGCCGACGTGCGTCCGCCGGAGCGCTACATGATGGAACGGTTCATCACGGCGCCGGTGGTCTTCGGCGGCACGCCCGCTGCCGAGGGCCTGCTGCTGGACGCGCAGATGAAACCCGATCCGGACTACCGACCCGCGCTCAGGCTGGTGTCCCTGGACATCGAAACCACCGCCCGGGGCGAGTTGTATTCCATCGCCCTGGAAGGCTGCGGCGAGCGCCAGGTCTATATGTTGGGTCCCCCCAACGGCGACCACAGTGCAGTGGATTTCCAGCTCGAATACTGTGACTCGCGAACCCTGCTGCTGAAGAAACTCAATGAATGGTTCGCCCGCCATGATCCCGACGCGATCATCGGCTGGAACGTCGTGCAATTCGACCTGCGCGTGCTGCACGAGCACGCCCGGCGCCTGGCGGTGCCATTGAAACTGGGGCGTGGCGGCGAGGAAATGCAGTGGCGCGAACACGGCAGCCGCAACCACTATTTCGCCTCGGCCGCCGGGCGATTGATCATCGATGGCATCGAATCCTTGCGCTCGGCGACCTGGAACTTCCCCTCGTTCAGCCTGGAAAACGTCGCGCAAACCCTGCTCGGCGAGGGCAAGGCGATCAGCACGCCGTATCAGCGCATGGACGAAATCAATCGCATGTTCGCCGAGGACAAACCGGCCCTGGCCAAGTACAACCTCAAGGATTGCGAACTGGTCACGCGGATTTTCGCCAAGACCGAGCTGCTGACCTTCTTGTTGGAACGGGCCAGCGTCACCGGTTTGCCGGCGGACCGCAGCGGCGGTTCGGTGGCGGCCTTCACCCACCTGTACATGCCGCTGATGCACCGCCAAGGGTTCGTCGCGCCCAATCTGGGCAGCAAGCCCGCCCAAGCCAGCCCCGGCGGATTCGTCATGGACTCGCAACCGGGGCTGTATGAGTCCGTGCTGGTGCTCGACTATAAAAGCCTCTACCCATCGATCATCCGCACCTTTCTCATCGACCCGGTGGGCCTGATCGAGGGCCTCAAGCATCCCGCAGACAGCGAGTCGGTGCCGGGTTTTCGCGGCGCGCGGTTTTCCAGGACCCGGCACTGCCTGCCGGCGATCGTCGCCCGCGTCGCCGAAGGCCGGGAAACCGCCAAACGCGAACACAACGCGCCGCTCTCCCAAGCCTTGAAGATCATTATGAACGCCTTCTATGGCGTGCTCGGATCCAGTGGTTGCCGCTTCTTCGATACGCGCCTGGCGTCGTCCATCACCCTGCGCGGCCACGAAATCATGCTGCGTACCCGAAAGTTGATCGAAGCCCAGGGCCATACGGTGATCTACGGCGACACCGACTCGACCTTCGTCTGGCTGCGCCGCGCACACGGCCAGCAGGAAGCGGCGCAGATCGGCCACGCCCTGGTGGACCACGTGAATCAGTGGTGGCGCGACCATGTGCGGCAGGAATATGGCCTGGAAAGCGCCCTGGAGTTGCAGTTCGAAACTCACTACAAACGCTTCCTGATGCCGACCATCCGCGGTGCCGAGGAGGGCAGCAAGAAGCGCTATGCCGGGCTGGTGACCCGCGCCGACGGCAGCGAGGAAATGGTCTACAAGGGCCTGGAAACCGTGCGCACCGACTGGTCGCCGCTGGCCCGGCAGTTCCAGCAAGAGCTGTACCTGCGCATCTTCAATCGCCAGCCGTATCAGGATTACGTGCGCGACTATGTGCGCAAGACCCTGGCCGGTGAGTTCGATGACCGGCTGATCTACCGCAAGCGCCTGCGCCGCACGCTGGATGACTATCAGCGCAACGTGCCGCCCCACGTCCGCGCGGCGCGGATCGCCGACGACTACAACGACCATCAGGGCCGGCCGCGCCAGTATCAGAACGGTGGCTGGATCAGCTACGTGATCAGTGTGGCCGGGCCCGAACCGCTGGAGATCCGCAGCGCGCCCATCGATTACGACCACTACGTCACCCGGCAATTGCAACCGGTGGCGGATGCGATCCTGCCCTTCGTCGACGACGACTTCTCAACCCTGATCGGCGGGCAACTAGGCCTCTTTTGAGTCCATCAGCGTCAACGTCCAGGCGTCGGGAATGCCATGGAAATACTGATCCAGTGCCCGGTTAAAAAGGTTGTCTTCGGTATCGACCTGGGCGAACAGGGTCATCGAGGAGTGAAACTTGAGCTCGTCTGGATGGCCAAAAATGGCAGCAATCGAGCGATGCTCGATGTCCAGGACCAATTGCGTGCAAGTGCGCAGGCGCGTGCTCAGCACCGGGTGCTGGAGGTAGGCCTGCGCCTCCGCGGCAGATCGAATCGCGTAGCGACGGGACATCTCACTGTCGCCAAGTCCGGTGAATTGCGGAAAGATGAACCACATCCAGTGGCTGCGCTTGTGACCATCACTGAGCTCATCCTGAACCCGGTCGAACACCGGGTTCTGCGCTTGAATGAAGCGTTGCAGGTCGAACCTGTCGAGTGGATCGGTGCTTCTCATGCGCAAACCCTCTGACAACACCGTGGTGGCTCAGACCATGGCCAACCGTTGCTTTCGTTGCGGCGCGTGAAACGCGTGGTCCAGCGCCTCCAGATCCCCGGCCTCAAGCCGCAATTGCGCGGCTTGCGCATTCAGTCGCACATGTTCAGGCCTGACCGCTTTGGGAATGGCGATCACGTCGTCCTGACGAAGAATCCATGCCAGTGCGATCTGGGCCGGCGTCGCCTCGTGATGGGCGGCAACCCGCTTGAGCGTCGGGTGCGTCAGCAGTTGCCCACCCTGGCCGATAGGACAGTAGGCCATGACTGGCAGGCGATGCTGCTGGCACCAAGGCAGCAGATCGAATTCGATGCCGCGTTCTTGAAGATTGTAGAGCACCTGGTTAGCGGCGCAGGCTGGCGCGGCCAGCTCGTGCAGGTCATCCACATCAAAATTGGACACGCCCCAGCGACCGATCTTGCCGGCTTCGCGCAGGCGTTCGAACGCTTCGACGGTTTCCTCCAGGGGATACTGGCCACGCCAGTGCAGCAGGTACAAATCGATGTAGTCGGTATCAAGCCGTTGCAGGCTGCGCTCACACGCCTGGGGAATACCCTTGCGGCTGGCGTTGTGCGGGTACACCTTGCTGACCAGCAATACCCGGTCGCGCAGACCGGCGATGGCTTCGCCCACCACCTGCTCGGCGCCGCCTTCGGCGTACATTTCAGCGGTATCGATCAGGGTCATGCCCAGCTCGATGCCCAGGCGCAGCGCCGCGACTTCCTCGCGGTTCCGGGAGGGATCCTCACCCATGTGCCAGGTGCCTTGGCCGATGACCGGTACCTGGACGCCTGCCAGTTCGAGGGTGCGCATGCACATCTCCTTTTTTCGCTCGATGAGTACTCTTCGGTTGGCAGCACAATAGCGCAGTGGTTCCGTGCAAAGCTCAAATATCCCAGTGTACGCCGCCCCCCTTGTAGGAGCTGGCTTGCCAGCGAAGGCGGCCTTTCTGTCGAACACGATGTTGCCTGATCCACCAGCCTTCGCTGGCAAGCCAGCTCCTACAGGGGTATGCGTACGACGCGAGCTGTCGCAGGCTGCTGATCTTTTGATTCAACTGTCCGCCTACCAGCCTTTACAGACCACCGGTACTGCACTTTTCCTCATTTCCCGGCTCTATCCATGGCCAGCCTGCGGCGATCCCCACCGCAAGCCCATGTCCAAGTCCAAGCACCCATGGTTCGAGTGTTACCCCTCATCGCGATGCACACCCGCCGTTTCAGCCTGCTGCTGGCCTGTTTGTCGACGCTCTGCTTCACCGGATGCTCCCACCAACAGGGCGGCGACATCATCGATCAGTTCCGCGAAGGCAAACCCCAGGAATTCCTCCAGACCAGCGTCGACCGCATGGCCACCCTGGCGATGCGCGACAACCTCGACAGCCTCTACTTGCTCATGAGCAAGCTCTACCTGCGCAACCCCGAAGAGTTGAAGAAATCCGGCTTCCTCGACGCCCGCACCGCTGGTCAGCAAGTACGCATGGCCATCGAAATGCAACAGCCGCTACCGACCCTGGGCGGTAAAAAAGACCTGGCGGCACTGAGCTTCGCCATGAGCCCGGAATTTCTCGGCGACCGGGTCGGAGCCTTCATCTATGCCATCGGCAGCATGCTGGTCACCGCCCACGGCAATCGTCTCGAGTTCTACATGACCGATGCGATCAACCCGACCTTCGTCAACAACGCCGCGCGCAACATCGAGAAAGCCACCTGGATCCTCAGTCAGCGGCAAAACAAGCAGGGCGAGCCCTTGCTGTTTTCCAACGAGATCTCGGAGGAGGGCAGCAACCTGAGTTTTGCCGTGGAGTTCGGCAAGATCGTCGCGCGCCTGGATCTGCTGACCCAAATGCTCGACGAGCGCTACCGGCGGATCGGCCTGAATTACGCCCAGAGCTTGCTGTTCCTCAATTTCCTGCCCGTACAATAACGTCGGCGGCCAGCCCCCGATCCATCAAACGCCCCCCCTGTAGGAGATGGCTTGTCGGAACGCCGAACCGCAGCGAAGGCGTCCTGACAGCCAACGCATAGGTTGAATGTGACGGCCCCTTCGCCGGCAAGCCAGCTCCTACAGGTCCGGGTATAACCATAGAATCAGGTCGGCTGACACGCCGCGTTCGCCGGCAAGCCTGGCATCTGCACAGGGGATCAGAGCGCACAATAGGCATAACGATAGACCGCATCGATATAACTGGTTATAAGAAAAATCGCTATGCTGCGGACCAGTTTTCTCATGCGATTTTTGTGGGCGTGTTAATGGAATTCGTTAACTTCGGGTTGGTGGTCGCAGGTTTGGTGGTGGGTTTCATCGTCGGCATGACCGGCGTGGGCGGCGGCTCATTGATGACGCCGATCCTGCTGTGGTTCGGCGTCAATCCGGCGACGGCGGTGGGCACGGATCTCCTGTACGCCGCCATCACCAAATCCAGCGGCGTTCTGGTTCATAAAAAGAACAACAACATCGATTGGGCAATCACTGGCTGGCTGACCCTCGGCAGTGTGCCGGCGGTGCTGATGACACTATGGTTCCTGAGCACCCTGCAGACATCCCCCGATGCCATGAACGCCGTGATCAAACAGGCCCTGGGCTTCGTCCTGTTTGCCACCGCCCTGGCGATTTTCTTCAAGAAGCGCTTGCTTGATTTCGCCCACAAACGCGCGGGCGGCAACTACAACCCCAGTGGCCCACGCCTGAACGGCCTGACCGTGCTGACGGGCCTAGTGCTCGGCACCATGGTCGCCCTGACGTCTATCGGTGCCGGCGCCCTGGGCACCGTGGCCCTGTTCATTCTTTATCCAATGCTGCCAACCCGTCGCCTGGTGGGCACGGAAATCGCCCATGCCGTACCGCTGACCCTGGTCGCAGGCCTCGGTCATGCGAGCATGGGCAACATGGATTGGCACGTGCTGGGCTATCTGCTGGTCGGTTCGCTGCCAGGCATTTACCTGGGCAGTCATCTCACCGGCCGCATCTCCGACGAAGTGCTGCGTCCTTGCCTGGCCACGATGCTGGTGCTGATCGGCTACAAACTGGCGTTCTGATCCGCGCCGCAGGCCTCAATCACTCACGGGTGAAAATCTCCAGCAGGTGCCCGTCCGGGTCATCGAAGTAGACCCGCCGGCCACCGCCATGATCATTGATCTCGTTCGGTCGCTGCTTGCCAGGATCGGCCCACCAGGATTGCTTTCGCGCCTGCAGCCGAGCGAAGGCCGCATCGAAGTCGTCGTCCCCAAGCAAAAACGCATAATGCTGGGACGCGATCGGCGGATCATTGTTGTAGAAATCCAGCGACACTGCATTGTCGAGTTTGACGACCAGCATCGGCCCGAAGGGCTCGGGGGCGGGCAGGCCGAGGATGTCTGTCAGGTAATTGGCCGAGGTCTGCTTGTCGCGGCACCAGACGATGGTGTGGTTCAGCTGAGCGCTCATGGAAGGAGCCTCCTGTGTCTCTCCCATGAGTTAAGCACTGTTGCTTTAAACCTTCGACGTATCGCATGCCATCACGGTGACCTCGAGCCCGTCGTCGTCCAGTTGCTCCACGATCTCCCAGCCCAGTCTGGCGTAAAGCGATTGGGCCGAGTCGGTGTATAGAAAGAGCCTGGGTATTGCGAGGGCCGCCGCCTCCTCGACGATACGCGACACCAGCGCGGAGGCAATGCCCCGACCGCGATGCTCGGCCTTGACGTAAACGCCTGCCAGCCAGGGAGTCAGTTCGGGCCGTGATTCCAGATCGCTCTCGATCAGCAAGGCTCCGCCGAGCAGTTGCGTACCGTCGAGTGCTACCAGCACAGTGGGCACAGCACCTTTGCCGCATGCAGCACGCATACGTTCGGTTCTTGCCGGGAGGGTGTCGCCGGGTTTGAATTGACCCCATTCCTTGAAATTCAGCTCGGCCAATTCCGGGATCAGAGCGGGATGGTTGCAGAGGTAATCGATTTCCATGTTGAATTGGAGCTCCTTTGCCTGGCGCGGACGATTCAGTCGTCGCGATGGTGAACCACAATAAAGCGCCCAGAACAGCTGATCAAATCCACGTTCGATCCTCCATGCTCTGTTGCGCAATGACCGCCCTGACCTAAGCTTGGGTCAGGGCGAAACTTAATTGCGAAGCGTCCCCGGAACGAACGCCGCGATGCGCAATCATTAGAGCGTGGATATCAAAAGGAGATGCGCATGCTCATCAGGTCATTGACCCTGGCTACCCTGCTGGCTTTCGCCGGTACCTTGTTCGCCGCCGATGGCGACTCACCGCTGGACATGGACAAGGGCAGGGCCCGGCCGTTGATCGTCATCGCTCCGAGTACGGTCGATCCCACGTGGGTCAGCTTGAAAAAGGCACTGGATGAGCCGGCCAACCGCAAGGGCTTCGACGATCGCAATATGGTCCTGTACACCGTGCTCAATCTGATGGGCCAGCGCGAAGGCAAAGACCTGGGGCCGCAAGACACGGCGGCACTGATCCGTTCGCTCAAGTTGGGCGCAGGCCCGAAGACCAAGGTGATTCTGGTCGGCAAGGACGGTGAAAAGAAGCTGGAGCAGTCGGATGCGGTCGACCTGCAAGCCATTTTCAAAACCATCGACGAATTGCCGGCGACAGAGAAAGAAGCCACGGCGCCGACACCACCGCCGGTGACCGAACCCGCCCCGGCCAAGGGCGCCAAGGCGACAAAACCGGCCAAGCCTACCAAACCCGCCAAGCCGCCAGAAATGCCGGATGATTGAATCCGCGCGGAACCTTGATGGCAAATGAATTCCCTGTGGGAGCGAGCCTGCTCGCGGTGGACGTTAACGATAACGCGTTCTCCCGGAATGAACGCATCGTCCTCTAGACCATCGCGAGCAAGCTCGCTCCCACAGTTGATCGCGGCCTTTCGCCAATCTGGCG
>Ga0213829_1002171_pt1 | contig 13135 bp, 14 predicted proteins | sample MC6MC0896MG_FD_180665 | JGI IMG/M metagenome (GOLD analysis project Ga0213829, IMG submission 180665) | Enriched soil aggregate microbial communities from Iowa State University, Ames, United States - MC6-MC0896-MG | ecosystem: Environmental > Terrestrial > Soil > Unclassified | place: USA: Iowa...
GATAAATGTTTTATTTTTTTCTTTGAAATCGGTCATTGACTGATCGTTGGGGAACGCGATTTGACCCGTTTGATTATTCTTTATTTGTTGAAATAGGGTTGTATCGTCCACCTTATTTATCGTATGTGATGTAGAGTTTTTAAATAGCTGAATCAGTGTTTCTCCAGTTTTAAAATCTGCTGCATCGTACTTGTAAACGGGTTCACCTTTTTTGTTGATACGGTAACGCTCTCCATGGTGTTTAACCCAAGCATATTCAGCTGATCCATACTTTACAATTTCGGGTTTGTTGACATGGAAAATCTGGAAATTAAAATCTTCTTCAAATAGTTCAGCACTTTCATACACAGCAGACAATTTTATGTCAAGAACACTATCACAATAACCATATAGACTATCGTTCACCAACACCGGGATTAATTCGGGGTAGGATAAGCTTTTGGTTATGGGGTTCGTCTGTGCATAAGTAAAGGTACTTAGCAGTGAAAAAAGAAATATGAAAATGGAACGCATCTAGTTGTGTTTTTTCTAATATATCAAAAATACAGCAATATTGATCGATTTAATATCCATGAAATCAGGGGTTTTTAGTCAGTGATGAGGCAGGGGAAAAGCACACTTTAAGTATACATTAAGTATCGATCAAGTATTGACTAAGTATTACTTTGGTATTTCATATAGAGTACGCTGGAGATACTTTTATTGTGCCTAATACCTAAGTAATATATGCTGCTGGTGTCTTTGATAAAAAATGTGTGGTTAAAAAAAACAGTTATTTTACAGATCCGATGGGAGAAACAGCCTTCCGAAATGAGGAAGTAATTTATATGCGCTTAGTATTGAGTTTTTTATTTAATGATCAACTTTAGATTTTATTATTGTTAAGTTGTTGGTAATTATTTGGTTAAGTAGTGTTAAATAAACTGTGATATATAGGCGGAACAGGTATTTTTAAACTAAGCAAAAATAAACATACTATGAAAGGTACTTTCGCTTATTTAATTATTTCGTCTTTTTTGATATTGATGGGTTGCCAGTCCCCAAAGGCTGACTCCGTCGAGAAAGGATCGCTAGTAAATTCCTTTAAGATGACCTCTGTTAATGTCAAAGATGATTTCGATATCAAGGTTAGCTTGCCTGAGGAATACGGTACTTCGGGAAATAAATATCCCGTCGTGTTCCTTTTAGATGCAAATCTGTACTTTGATACATTTTCCCAAGCGCTCTGGGATTATGCGAATGTAGGCTTAGCTCCCCAGGTCATACTTGTGGGGATCGGCTATAAAGATATTCCTGCAATGGATTCATTGCGGCAGCGGGACTATACCTATCCAACAGCGAAAGCGGAATATGAAATGAGTACAAGTGGCGGTGCTGATCAATTTTTGAGTTTTATTGAGAAGGAACTTTATGAACGGATTTCCAAATCTTATCGAATAGATAGTGCAAATGTCGTACTTTACGGACATTCCCTTGGGGGGTATTTTACTTTATATTCGTTTTTAAAAGGATCAAGCGCTCCGGTTAGTAAGATAAATAAATTTATTGCTGCCAGTCCCTCTCTTCATTATAACGATTATTACCTGCTCTCTCTGACCAAACAGTATCCTAAAAAATCTGCTCATTCCAGGAAAGTTTATATCACTTATGGGGGAATTGAAAACACAGATGACCCAACTGGTTTAAGGCTCGAGGCGATTGCTGATACGCTTTACAAAAATATAGGGCGAGAAAACCTAGTTTTTGATATCTATTCTAATCTCGACCATATGGAGACACAGTTCCCTACATTTTTTAAAGGTTTAAATCTGTTTAATAAGAACAATTGATCTCTGATACTATTAAGCGAAAAAAACAATCTTTCGAATAGCGTTTTCCTTTTGCAAGTTTTAAGGAACTGCGCTTAGACTGTTTATAATAGACGCGCAAAAATTGAAATCCCTGATTGGCAATAGCTCATAAGCTATGATGAAATTCTAGCCATTACCTGATCTCTTCGTTCTGATAATGTCCCGTATACTTCAATCACAGGTATTCCGAAATCTTCAATCCAATCACGGATTACATGATCAACCTGGTTTCTAATTTTTGGCAGTTCTATCTGATGTTTAGGTATCAGATCCGGCTCTTCAATAGGAACAAAGACAAAAAGATCAATTTCTGCAATAAGTGTCTGAGCTGTTTCATAGAAGTGTTGCACATTTCTATGTGGATCAATAACATGAAGATAAGCTAAGATATCAATGACACATCGATCAAAGATTACATTGTCTCCACTTTCTAAAATCAGCTTGGCTGAATAATTAAATTGTTCAATGAAATCCTCGGGAGTGGGGACTTCTGAAAATTCATAACCTGAAAACTCCAGTTGATAATAGGGCTCTAGTTCAAGCGTATACCCCGGTAGGTTTTCCAGAAGTTCTTCCGCCAATGTTGTTTTGCCAACTTTGTGTGCTCCAAAAATTGCAATTCTCATATTTCAATTATTTTATGATCCTGCGGGGATTGGCTTAGTCCCAATATATTTTCAATCACAGTGTCGATTAATGTGGGCAATATACTCATCTTATTATTAAGTGCATTTTCATAACTCAAATTTGGTATAAATATTACCAAAAACGGGATAAGTAACACCGCACCGTCCTCGATACAGAAATCCATCCAGGTTACTGAGATACCTACCATTTACGATATATTTACAAAGTTTACATTTTTATTTACCTTCCAAATTCCTCCCACTGAAAGATTCCAAAGTAAATTTGTTGCATCAAATGGATGTGAACAATAAAAATATTTTAAAGTTTGCTTAGCAATGGAAAGCACAACTGCATGGAGCGTTATAAGAACTTTGCAGCTATTATCATATTAAACAAATAAATTATGAAACAGGTACAAGTATATGTATTGCTCTTGGTTTTTAGTATCTCCTGTGGACAGAACCAGACAAAAGTACCACAGGATAATATTAGTAAAGGACACTACTCCGAGTCACAATTTAAAGAAGCAGTTGCCTCCAAGGTGCCTATGAGTATGGTTCGGAATGTAAAGAAAGATCGGAACGGAAATATTTTGATCGCTTCTTACTTAGGCGTGTTTCGGTACGATGGGACATCTTTTACCAATCTTACAAATGAAATAATTTCACCCAGATTATCCAGCTTCTGGGATGTTCTGGAGGATCGAAAAGGAAATCTTTGGTTTGCTAGCAAGGACTCAGGTGCTTATTATTACAATGGTAAATCCTATCTGCATTTTACGACAAGGGATGGACTTGGCAGTAATTCAGCACTTCATATTTATGAAGATAAAGCTGGTAATATTTGGTTTGGCACTAAAGGTGGTGCAAGTCGTTACGATGGAAAGTCCTTTCGGAATTTTACAACGAAAGACGGACTGCCCAATAACGATATTAATGCTATTATGGAAGACAAAAACGGAAAATTATGGTTTGGCACAAGAGGTGAGGCCTGCTATTATGACGGAAAGAAATTTACCGTTTTCAAAAACAAGGACGGTAAACCTTTTTACAACGTTTGGTCAATAATCGAAGATAAAAAGGGAAATATTTGGTTCGGCGACGTTGATGGCCTTTGGCGCTACGATGGCAAAACCTTTACTAAGTTATCACAACGGGGGGCGTATGCTATAGTCGAAGATAAAAAGGGGAATATCTGGACTACCGGTGAAATAAATCCGAAGGCCTGGGCACTTTCACGTTATGATGTACAGTCTCTGTACAATCAAGTGCCCACCGTAACCGAAATTAAGTCGGGAGGAAGAATGGATTTTTTGGGAATATTGGAGGCTAACGATGGAAGCATTTGGTTTGGATCTGGATCTGCGGTGCATCGTTATGACGGAAAGACCATCACGGACTTTAAAAGCAATGGCGGGCAGAAAAACTAAACTGGAACTGTTATTTCCAGTCTTCTCTTCAATGTTTAATACCGTCTATTCGGATATTCTTGTCACTTTGCTTGGGGACAACATACTACTTAGCTTGCTATTTCTTTGCCGTTTGAAGCCTATTTTATTACCATTGTACCAAAGAAACAGCAAAGAAATACCAAATCAGAAGTAAGCCAGGTCCCTAGAAAGCCCGAAGAAGGTTCGAAGAAATAGTCTAGAATAAGCAATAAATAATCACCAACAAATAACCAAAGGATAAGCAAAGGATAAGCAAAGAAATACTGCTGTTTTATTCTGAAATAGCAATACAGATTAATGAATAAACCCAGAACCCAATCGACCCTTCTTTCGAATCCTAATACGGTTTTAAACAAGAAAAGCTAATCTTGCGATTAGCTTTTCTTTTGGTGAACTCACTGGTACAGAACTCGAACTCTTTTTGGAAAATTTAAGGTGATAAAAATCGTACGTTATATATATTGTAGAAAGCGAAATGGAACGGATTAAGAACGACCCCGATTTACAGCATTTGATACAACAGCAAGAACAGTAAACAGGAGAATAGGACAAAAGGGCTTAAAAAAGCCCTTTTGTGTTTTCTAAATTGTAAATTTGTAATGGTGCTGTAAACGTATAACTGTGTAATGAAAGAAGCAATAACACAATCATCGGTTGAACCGTTAATTAAATATTTCAATAATCTAATTCCTCTAAACGATGAGGAATTAGAACTGGTGTCAGCTTATTTCAAACCAAGATTATACCGTAAACGGCAATATGTTCTGCAAGAGGGAGATGTTTGTAATCACTTCAACTTTGTTATTAGGGGATGCTTGAGGATGTATAAAGTGGACGAAAAAGGCAATACACATATAATTCAGTTTGCTACCGAAAATTGGTGGATGATAAATATTGGAAGTTTCCACGAGCGTAAACCGTCTGAATTGAATATTGATGCTTTGGAGGACACGATGGTTTTGCAGATAAGTTACGATAACCTAATCGCTCTTTACACACAGGTCGCCAAGTTTGACAGGATTTTCAGAGTGCTGATAGAAAACAGTTTTGTTACCCTGCAAAATCGCTTATTGCAAAACATAAGCTCTACCGCAGAAGACAGATATAATTCTTTCATTGAGGTGTACCCCCATTTGTCCAACCGCTTACCCCAAACGCAAATCGCCTCATTCTTGGGTATCACGCCAGAGTTTCTCAGCAGGTTGAGAAACCGCCGTGTAAAGTAAAAGTCTTAAACTACATCAATACTATTTCTTGACGTAGTTCATTGGAGCGAAGATACGCTTTGATGCAACTTTGCATTATCAATTTCATTGTTTAATGTAAAAAAGAATAGTATGTCAACAACACCAAAAGTAGCCGTAATCGGCTTGGGAAACATCGGTAAGACAATTGCCAAAAATCTTGTCAAAGGATACCGACCCGTCATTATCGCAAGCAGGGAAATCGAAGATGCCAACGCATTGACTAAGCAATTAGGCGACCTTGCGACTTCCGCAGAAACAGCAGAAGCCATTAAGGAAGCTGACATTGTTGTATTGTCCGTTTGGTTCAGCACTATCAAAGAACTGTTTGAACAATACGCAGAAGAATTTCAAGGTAAAATCGTTATTGACCCATCCAACCCCATTGCGCCAGACGAAAACGGAGGCTTCAAAAAAATAATCGGCGAAAGTGAAAGTGCCGGACAGTTGAATGCAGAGATACTTCCAAAGGGTGCGAAACTTGCCAAAGCCTTTGGTACACTGGGAGCGGTTTCGTTGGAAAATTCAGCTTTTCAAGTACCGGAAAAATCGGTACTGTTTTATGCAACGGACGACAATACAATCGACAATTCCGTTGAGCGACTTATCACAGACAGTGGTTTTGATGCCGTAAAAGTCGGGGGCTTAGACCAGTCCATCCGTATCGAGGTTTTCGGCGACCTGCACGAATTTGGTGCGTTGGGCAGAACCGTTACGGTAGCAGAAGCAAAAATCTAATCCATTCATCTATACACACGAGTTTATTATGAAATTGGAAAAAGCAATCTTATTAGCCTTTGTATCGGTGGCTTTTATACATAATGCTCAAGCACAGACTATACATTTTGAGGGCAAAGAATTTGAAATAGCCAATGTAAAGGCCTCGGTAGAAAATTTTGAGGGTGAGAGCGTTTTAAAAGTGGAAAGGGATTTACAAAAAATTCCGTTCGATGCCGAGAGGTTGGAGGCGACCGTTGACGAGCCAACTTTTGTCAAATTGAAAGGGTTGGATTTTGAAAGCGGAACTATTGAGGTCAAGTTTTACAGCCAAATCCAAAACCCGTCACCTTTTGCCAGTGCGCAAGGGTTTATTGGCTTGGCGTACCGTATTGAAGAAGACAATTCAGCCTTTGAGTGCATCTACCTTAGACCCAAAATCGGTAGGTCAGATAATCAGCTATTCAGAAACAAAGCCGTACAATATTTTGCCTATCCCGATTACAAATTCGACAAGTTGAGGAAACAGGCTGATGGAAAATACGAAACTTCTGCACCTGTGGAGATCAACGAGTGGATAACGATGCGTATTGAGATAAACGGGGAAAAGGCATATATGTACATCAACGATGCGAAGTATTCCACACTCGTAGTCGATAAAATGCTCGGAAATTCAAAAAGGGGTTCAGTAGCCTTATGGGTGGACATTGGAACTATCGGCTACTTTAAAGATTTGAAGATTACTAAAGATTAAAAAACAAATTATCAATTCATCAAAATAAATTATCAAAATGAAAAAAATATTTCTTTTTATGGTAGTTGCTATATCTACCATGCTTATCAGCAACAATGTTAATGCGCAGTCAACCGAAAAAGCAAACGTTGAGAAATTGGTTCACGACTATTTCGAGGGGCTGAATGCTTCCAATACAGACAAGGTGGTTTCTTATTTTACAAGTGACGGAGTATTGCTTGCTCCGAGTGCGCCAACGGCAACGGGCAGTGAGCAGATAAAAGGTACATTCCAGTATGTATTCGACAATTTCAAATACACACTTGCCGTAAGCATCGAGAAAACAGTGGTAGAGGGTAATTATGCTTATGTTTCTTCTACTTCAAAAGGTTCTTTCGTTATCAAATCAAGTAATCAGACTGTTGAGGACGATTATCGGGAAACTTTTATACTAAAGAAAGAAAACGGCTCTTGGAAGATAGCACGATATATGTATAACAAGTCCAAATAGTTGATGACCGACAAAACGTTTATAAAATATTCGCAAAGAGCGGAATTTCAAAGCTCTTTGCGAATTGATGGTTAAAACGGTAATTCAGTCGTTTGCTTTATATACCGCATTACAAACGAACTCTGTATTTTACTGATATGAGGTATAGCAGAAAGCCTGTTAGAAACGAAATCATTAAACGCTTCGGGGTCTTTGACAACTACTTTTAAAACCACGTCAAAAACACCGCCTGTAACGTAGGCTTCCATCACTTCATTTAGACTGGAAATCCGTTCTAAAAACTCATCCACGTATTCAAGCCTTTGGCTGTTTAGCGAAACATTCACTATAACGGTAAACCTAAGCCCAACTTTCTTTTGGTCAACAATGGCTACATAATCTTTTATGTAGCCCTCATTTTCCAACTTCTTTATCCTGTCATATACGGAAGTGCGTGACATATTTAATCGTTCGGTGAGGTCTGAAATATCAAATCGAGAGTTCTTTTGGAGCAGTCTCAACAACTCCACTTCCTGTTTACTAAGTACTTCCATCGGATTTTTTCCGACAAATATATCAAGAAAAGTATCAATTTTGAACAAAAGACAAAAAAAACATATATATATATAGGATGTTTTACATATTTAAAGCTTTATAAGCAAACGGAGTTTGCTATTTAATAATTTTGTAAGGACAAAATAAATTTATGACAAAATATATTATAATAGTAGCGTTAGGGGCTTTGAGTTATGGAATGTTGTCATCGTTTGCAAAAATTGCTTACGGGCAGGGTTATAATGCAGGGGAAATAACCTTTGCACAGGCATCCATAGGGGCATTGATACTTTGGTCTGTTGTCCTCTTCAGAAGTATAAAAAGCAAATCATTTAAGTTAATTGGAAACTGGAAACTACTTTTGGCAGGTACTTCAATGGGTATTTCTGCCTATACCTATTATCTTTCCGTTGAGTACATTCCTGCATCATTAGCTATTGTATTGCTTATGCAGATGACTTGGATGAGCATCTTGGCGGAATGGGTCTTCTTTGGCAAAAAAACCTCAAAAGTAGAATTGTCGTCTTCGGTTCTTATTATAATCGGAACTGTTTTGGCAGGTAATCTGATAAATACAAAGGATTTAGACTTTTCAATTATTGGTATCGGATTCGGCGTACTGTCAGCCGTGCTTTATACGCTGTATGTGCTATTCACGAGTAGATTGGGGAATGATGTACCGATGTTCGAGAAAAGTGCATTGATGACCACAGGTTCAGCAATAATGATACTTTTAATCAACCTCAAATCCATAACAGCAAGCAATCATATTGATTTAGGATTGCTTCAATGGGGAACATTTTTAGCCGTGTTCGGAACTGTAATACCGCCAGTATGCTTCACGACAGGAATGCCGAAAATCGGTGCAGGTTTAAGTGCTATATTGCTTACATTGGAATTGCCCACGGCGGTTTTCTGCGCTCATATTATACTTGGCGAGCAGATTACTTTTTTACAGGTCGTAGGCATTTCGATTATGCTCGGTGCTATCATATACCTTAATCTTAAAAAAGCAAAAAGAGAAAAGAAAAACACATTACAAACTATAAAAATTGAACAAATATGAACAATGAATTTAGAGAGTTGATGAACACATTCGTAAAATTCATCAATACCGCAGACGAAAAATTAGCAAATGAATTAGTAAGTCCAAAAGCAGTTTTTTTTGCTCCTACCAGCCCTGAACAACTAAAAGGAGCAGAGGGATATATGACTGTTTTGGGAATGATGCGTAGTGGATTTTCCGACATACAGTGGACATTGGAAGAAACTGTTATAGAAGGTAATCGGGTTGCAACAAGATACACATTAAATGGTACTCACGACGGAACTTTTATGGGGATACCTGCATCGGGAAAGCGTATATCAGTACAGGCTACAAATTTCTATGAATTTGAGGAACGACAAATTGTAAAGGAATATGGAATGCCAGATTTATTAAGTTTATTAATTCAAATAGGTGCATTACCGCAATTGGGATAATGGAATTAATTAAACTTTCCGTTGGCAATATCGCTTTCTCACAAACTCGAATTAATCAAAATAACCCAACTATCGTGTTTCTTCACGATAGTTTGGGTTGTATTCAACTTTGGCGGGATTTTCCACAAAAATTAGCAGAAGCTACACAATGTAACGTACTGGTGTATGACCGTTTAGGCTATGGCAAGTCAGAGCCGATGCCTACATACGAAAGACCAACCAATTATATGGAATTGGAAGCCGATATTTTGAATGACTTGATAATTACACTGAATATTGATAACGCCATTTTATTCGGGCATAGTGACGGCGGTACTATCGCACTGCTTACCGCAAGCAAATATCCCGAAAGGATTAAAGCGCTGATATGCGAAGCAGGACACGTTTTTGTCGAAGATGTTACCCTAAAGGGAATTTATGAGGCTATGGAAGCCTATAAAACAACCAACCTGCCGGAACGTTTGGCAAAATATCACGGCGACAAAGTGGATACAATATTTAAAGCATGGACGGAAACGTGGACACATAGCGATTACAGAGATTGGAATATTGAACATTTTTTACCAAAGATTGTATGCCCTCTTTTGTTTATACAGGGAGAAGCAGACGAGTACGGAACATTGGCACAGGTTGAAAAGACCATTGCCCAAGTTAGCGGAAATGCTGAAAAGTTTATCATTCCTAACATTGGACATACACCGCACAAAGAAGCGACAGAAATAACGTTTGATATAGCCAAGAAGTTTATTGTTGGTCTATAATTTTATGTTGCATTTTTAAGATAACTGAATGGAACAATTCTACAACAAAAAATTGAACACGTTGGAAACTTCAATCAGTGAATTGGAGGTTGAAGTCGATTGCTCTATACAACGGATAGAAGTTCTTATACATCTGATTTTAGAATGTCTGTCCGAATTAAAGGAACATATCTTAGAAAAAGGATTTAAGAACACGGACGAAGAAATCCGTTTTTTCAAATATCCGAAACCTGCCATCGTTGCCAAGCTCATTTACTACAATGCCATTTACAAAATCGAGACAAAAAAGCCCTATGGAGCAAAGCCCATTAGGAAATACCTCAACAAAGAACTGAAAAAACTAAAAAGGTTCTTTGACAACAACCTCGATTTTTATAAGTATTACCGTAGCAATAACTCATTCCTTGACGAGAAAATGTTTTTACGGGGCAAGCATGATATAAAGCTATGGTTGGACACTTATTATTTTCAGTCTGACCACTCCTTTTCCACTTCACATGATTACAAGGTGGCCAAGATAATAGCCAATGATTTGATACAGGTTTACATCGAAGACCTGTTGTATAACAAATTCCAAAAAGACAAATCGAAAGCCACGAAAAATCTGAAATGGACATGTAGCAAGGTGGCATTGATAGAACTGATTTATGCCCTGCACTATCAAGGCGTGTTTGACAACGGGAACAACGATATAAGAGAAGTAGCCCAATATTTTGAAAGTGCTTTTGGTATCGACTTGGGCAATTTCTATCAGACCTATTTGGAGTTGAGAAACCGGAAGATGAACCGTACTAAATTCCTCGATGCGCTTCGGGAGGAGCTTATCAAGAGAATGGATGAGCAGGATGGGAAGTAAAGTTTGGTTTAATAGATTCTACAAAAGTTATACGACCGACTTCGGAGGGTGTTATTATCACCTGTAAAGGCAAGTAGTTTTGAGGTGCAGAATTTATTTCGAGCATCTCAAAACATAACTTGCTCTGTTTAGGTAAACAGGAAATTTTCTTAGTCTTTTGAGATGGCTGTCAGTCGAGCTTGCTTGCGTTCAAGCCATACAACTGCCTTGATAGATAGAGAGCAAGATTGCAGGAAGGCATGACGGCTTTCAATATATCAGTCTGACCTCATTAACTTCTTTTTATTTATTCGGTAATGAGAGGAGGTGCTGTTTTGTATCTCTATCACTACCTTTAATTGCTCATTTATTTATTCGTCCAAAGGTCGGAGTATGCTATGTTTCGTTTCATGGGCTTAAAAGGTCAGTGTTTAGCTGAAACAAGGTTTTGACTAAAAAATACTATCCGCAGGTTGGAGATTTTTTGGCAAACCGAAGGCTTGACCTTGTAAAGCGTAAAAACACTGATTTACCTTTGCCCGTGAAAATGAAACGAATAGCATACCTACTTTTCAATAAAACCCTATAAACAGTAAAGAAACAATAGTGTTAGAGAAAAATAAGTAAAAGAGGGTTCGATGTCCCCTAAATTTCTGTCATTTTGCAAGACACAACATCGAACCCCGAAGATAAATTCAGTGTCAACGCATATCTGTTAGAATACCAGTAAATTACAAGGCAAAAAAAATGGGACAAGTCTTTCTTTTTTAGACTTGTCCCAAGACGTGATCCCGCTGGGATTCGAACCCAGGACCCATACATTAAAAGTGTATTGCTCTACCAGCTGAGCTACGGAATCTTACTTCTTTGTTTTTGAACTATCGTTCCTTGTTTGAAGTGATGCAAAGATAGGGTTAATCCCTATTCCTCGCAACTATTTATGTGATAAAAATGCCTTTAATGTGTTTAAACCTTCATTTTTAGCTATTTATTTTTTATCACTAAGACAAAAAATCGCGATCTTCATCGGATAATGTAGACTTAGGGGCCTGATTGTCGTCTTCTGATTGATCAAATGCCGCCGTGTTTTCCTGCTGTTTCGTCTTTTTACTGCTTTTTAGGAGAAAGGCAAAGAGTACTCCCATTGCGAAAAATGTCAATAGGAGTTTCCATAATGCTACTTTGCTCTCCACAAAAAGATCAATATTGATCGTTTGCGGGTTTTTGACACAAACTAGCGTTACGATAACCGATAGAAGTATTAAAAGTATATTTCGCATAATAAATAATGATAAATATATGTCATTAAGAATAGCGAATATAGTTAATTATCTATTTTCGTTGCTATCAAGCGCCTTTCTTTTTGCTTACTTCTTATCTACTTCTATTGTTGCACGGTTTAAGCGTAGTGAGTTTAAAATCACGGAAACGGAACTAAAGCTCATTGCTGCAGCAGCTATCATTGGTGATAACAGGATGCCAAAGCTCGGATAGAGGAGTCCAGCAGCCAAAGGAATGCCCAAAATATTATAGATAAAAGCAAAGCCTAAATTTTCTTTAATGTTTCGGAGAAGTTTCTTACTCAGTATTTTGGCTTTAGCGATGCCTATTAGGTCTCCCTGTAGCAGGGTCAGGGATGCACTTTGTATCGCTACATCTGTTCCTGTTCCCATAGCGATGCCAATATCGGCTTGCGCAAGGGCAGGAGCATCGTTAATACCATCACCAGCCATTGCCACAATATGTCCCTGTTCCTGTAGCTTATGTATTTCCTGTAATTTATCCTTCGGTAATGCATTTGCTTTGAAATGTTTGATACCGACTTGCTGGGCTACGGATTTTGCCGTGTGCGCATTGTCTCCAGTAAGCATAATTACATCTACATCATGCTGAAGCAGGTAGTGAATGGCCTGTTTGGAAGAGGTCTTGATCTGATCGGAGATGCTAAAGTAGCCAAGTAAATCACTTCCTTTCGCGAGATAGGAAACAGTTTTGCCATTGGATTGGGCTGACTCGACAGCTGTCCGTATCTTGTCTGGAATGATCACCTGCATGGATTCCATCAACAATTGATTACCGAGGGCAACCAATTGGCCGTTAATATGCCCCTTGATACCTTGTCCGGCAACGTTTTCGAAGTCTGCAACCTGTTGTTCTATGTTGGTTCCTTCCTTTTTTGCCCGATCAATAATAGCGTGCCCGAGTGGATGGGTGCTGTTGCTGTTGAGAGTGGCGGCTAAGGATAATATTTCGTTGATACTGCTCTTAGCGGTGGGTTGAATGTCATCAACGGTGGGTTTGCCTTCAGTGATTGTTCCCGTCTTGTCTGTTAATACAACATCAACCTTGTTCATTTTTTCTAATGCACTGGCATCTTTGATCAAAATACCA
>Ga0213829_1002174_pt1 | contig 13131 bp, 12 predicted proteins | sample MC6MC0896MG_FD_180665 | JGI IMG/M metagenome (GOLD analysis project Ga0213829, IMG submission 180665) | Enriched soil aggregate microbial communities from Iowa State University, Ames, United States - MC6-MC0896-MG | ecosystem: Environmental > Terrestrial > Soil > Unclassified | place: USA: Iowa...
GCCGGCTCCAGCAGGCTGGTCAACTGGTCCAGCGCCTGGCTGACCTGTTCCTCGTAATGGCTGGCGGATTTTTCCAGCATCTGGTCCAGTGTACCGCTCGATTCGCCGATGGCCGTCAGCTGCACCAACAACGGCGGAAACAACGGCTCCACCGCCATCGCCTGGTTAAGCCCCTGCCCATTGGCCATGGCCTGGCGCAGCCGCACAATGGCCTGCTCGTGCAAATCGCTACCACTGGCTTTCGCTACCGTACCCAACGCATCGAGCAACGGCACCCCGGCGGCGTACGCCGTGGCCAGGCTACGGGCAAATCGTGCCAACGCTGCCTGCCCCAGCAGCTTGCCGAACACCGGCAAACGCAGCACCTGGCAAGATATCCACAGGCGCGCAGGTTCATGCTTCCGATAAAGCTCGCGCACACCCAAAACCAGCACAATGGCAGTTATCAACAACGCTGGCGCCTGCCGACCCAGCCCTGTGGACAAGTCGATGACCCACTGAGTGAACGCGGGCAATGCCGCATCAAACCCCGCAAACAAGCTTTGAAAGCGCGGAATCACCTCCAGCAACAAGATTGCCGACACGCCCAAGCCGGTCAGCAACAGCAGCAGGGGATAAAGCATCGCCTTGCGCACCCGCTTGCGCAGCGCCTGCCCCTGCTCCAGCATGCCCGCCAGTTGTTCAAGCTGCCGGTCCAGCGTGCCCGACTGCTCCCCCACCCGCACCAGGTTGCAGTACAACCCATCGAACCACAGCGGATGGCGCTGCAACGCATCCGCCAGCCCGAGGCCCGACGCCACATCCTGTTTCAATCGCGCCAGCAACGCCGCTTGGCCAGTGCTGCAACCACTGCGCCCCATCACATCGAACGCCTGCAGCAACGGCACACCGGCCTTGAGCAACGTCGCCAACTGCCGGCTGAAACCAGCAGGGCCGCTCTTCTCGCGCAATGTAGGTAGCCGCCACGCCATCCCGCCGGCAGGCCGCAACCCGGTAACCCGTATGCCCTGGCGCTGCAAGCCTGCACGTACGTAAGCCGGGCTACGCCCAGCCACCTGCCCGCTGACCGCTGCGCCATTGCCATCGGTGCCATGCCAGGCATAGAGGTGTTTCGAAGGGTTCATGCAAAGGTCCTTTTTTGCCCATGCGACAAGCCTGGAAACAGCTTGTCGTGTCCATGAAGGGGCGCGCGTCGCTGATGCTCACTAGAGTAGTTCAGCGATGATGACGCCCTGACGGGCAGGGGTGACAAAAGGTGTCTGTTCAGGCCTACTGCGCCGCTGCCAGCCGGGGTTGAAGCGACCTCAACGAATACGTGTGAAAAAGGAACCGTTCATGAAAGGGCAACGCGGTATCACCCTGATCGAACTGATGATCGTCGTCGCGATCATCGGCATCCTGGCGACCATCGCCATACCGATGTACACCAACCACCAGTCACGCACCAAAGCGGCTGCCGGTTTGCTGGAAATTACCGCGCTGAAGACGGCGATGGACCTGCGGTTGAACGAAGGCAAGGACGTGGCGGATGTAGCGGTGCTCGGCGGCCAACCCGCGACCACCCACTGTGCGATCACCGCCCAAGGCACTGCGGCCAGCGGCACCGGCAGCATCGTCTGCACCCTGGTCGACGCCCCCGCCAACGTGGTCGGCAAAGCCGTAACGCTCACCCGTTCGGCAACTGGCTGGAGCTGCACCACCACGATCGAAGAAGACCTGGCCCCGAGCGGCTGCAAAGGGGCGTGAGGGCAGGGCAATAAGCAAGCGAAACAGGGGTTTGCGTAACGGGTGCGGCAGTGGTACGTTGCGCTACACGCCGGTGTAGCTCAGTCGGTAGAGCAGCGCACTCGTAACGCGAAGGTCGCAGGTTCGATTCCTGTCTCCGGCACCACATCCAGCTCCATTGCATTCCGCTGAATGCTTTGGAAGCCCTCTAAACCGGTCTTCTGGCCGGTTTTTCATTTCCACGACCCTCCGTCGGGAACCAACAAAATCTCCAATAACCGGGGGTATTTTTGGGGTACAGCGTGTTTCCTGAATGGAGAACGTACCCCTATGCCACGCCTAGCCACTCCGCTCAGCGACCTCAAATGCCGTACGGCCAAACCGCGTGATCGTGCTTACAAACTGTTCGACGGCGGGGGCATGTACCTGTTCGTCACGCCCAGTGGCTCGAAGACTTGGCGGCTGCGGTATTTCAAACCCAACGGCAAGGAAGGCACGCTGATCATCGGCAAATACCCCATCGTTTCATTGGCCGTTGCGAGGACCAAGCGCGATGAGGCCAAGGCCCTGTTGCTCGACAACCTTGATCCGATGGAAGAAAAGCAGAAGGCCAAGATCGCTGCTCAGCGGGCGAGTCTTCTGTTTGAAACCGTCGCTTTGGAGTGGCACGTCGAAATGTCCCGACGGTGGACTGAGAGCCATGCCAAGACGGTGCTGAGCAGGTTGCGCACCCATGTGTTTCCATTGATTGGCCAGCGGCCTATCGCTGAGCTCGACACCCATGATCTCCTTGAGGTCACTTAGCGAATCAAGGATCGCGGCACCATGGATGTCGCCTTGCGAGTGCAGAACTATCTATCAACGATCATGCGAGGTGCGAAGCGGGCGCGGCAGATTATTCAAAATCCGGCGCTCGATTTGGCCGGCTCGATCCAAGCGCCGCGCACCGTGCACCGTCCTGCTCTCTCGCTGAATCGCCTTCCTGAATTGCTGGATCGAATCGACAACTACACCGGTCGCGAACTGACCCGGCTCGCAGTGCTACTGACGCTGCATGTGTTCGTGCGTTCCAGCGAACTGCGCTTCGCCCGGTGGGATGAATTCGACCTGCAACGGGCGATGTGGGAGATCCCCGATACCCGTAAGCCGATTGAAGGCGTCCGCTATTCCACGCGTGGGACCAAGATGAGTGGCGACATTCAGATTGTGCCGCTGTCGCCTCAAGTCATCGAGATACTTGAAAGGCTGCGCAGTTTGAATCGCTTCTCTGAACTCGTGTTGCCCGGTGACCACAGGTACTGGAAACCCTTGTCGGAGAATACGGTTAACCAGGTGCTGCGCAATATGGGGTACGACACCACCAAGGATGTCTGCGGGCATGGTTTCAGGACCATGGCTTGTAGTGCCTTACTCGAATCAGGGCTGTGGACGGACGCGGCGATTGAGCGGCAGATGAGCCATCAGGAGCGTAACCGCGTGCGCGCTGCATACATCCACAAGGCCCAGTTTCTGGAGCAGCGTCGGTTGATCATGGCGTGGTGGAGTAACTACATCGATGCCAACAGATCGGGGCATGTCACCCCGCATGAGTTTGCCCATCCGGTAGGCGACAACGTCACCGCCTTGCCAAATGGCCATGGCGCATTCAATCGCGGGTGAGCCTGCAAGATCGGCGCTGGCTGCTCTTTCACGCGGGTCCTTCCAAACAGGGCTGCACAGCCGCCCTGTTTGGAAGGACCTCACTTTGCAAAGCTAAAAGCCACGACATTGTCCGGGAGTTACCACGGAATTCCACCGGTGGATAACCGCTTTTCAGGACCCCAGTAGCGCTGAATTGCGGCCCTTGACCGGGTTTATCCACAGGCGTAGAACTGGCCGTGCAAGCGCTGTCGATGACAGCATCCCAGGTGGCCCGAACCTTCAAGGTCACGCCGCTCTCGCGGCGGTTCTCCCCAAAGGCGATTCGCATCCGGCAGCTCGCCCGGTCACTACCCATGTGATGGATGCTCTTACACATAAAGCGCTCGTGCGCCGGACACACCGTACCTCGCTGCCCTGCAGCAACCTGTCCGCTTGGCCGAATCCTGCGCCAACCTGTGCCCGTCTCTTTCTCTGGAAAGAGACGGGCACTTCTAACACTGCTGCAGCCCTGATCGCACATGGCTTTGCGGCAATTCCCCTCGTGACAATCGGCGTGACAAACGCCGATGTCACCAGCAACAGCCATGTGGATGATGGTGCCGCAGACCAAGGAATGGACTGCACCTGACTGACAGTCAGGCATGCCCCGGTCATCGCATTGCTGCTTGCACATGGCTCAGGATCTCGCGGCACTGGTCTCGTCAACCAATGCAGCCTCCCCCCGCCCACCGGTAATGGTGCTCAGGAGGCCAGATCATGAGATGCCCTTGCTCCCGGACGTAAGGAGCCGCCAGTGCTGCGTAGTGGACATTCCCCACAGGTCGCAGGGGCCTTGATCCCTGATAACACTCAACATTCTTGGCGGGATGACGTGGGGCGAGGATCGGAGAACGGCAGATGAGGTGACCGATATGGCATTGGTGGGTATGCGGCGTAGCGGAGTTCGACACTCAGGGCCGCAGGGCCAAGACCGCAAAAAGGTTAAGCAGATTGTCGATGTGCTTTGCCGCGATCATCACCTACGGGACGCTGCAATGGTTCTGTTGGCGCGAGCTACCGGCATGCGCTTGTGTGGGGATCCTAGCCGGCTTGCCACAGCTGAGCCGTGAGGCTAACGACCCTGGCAGGATCAACATCCAGGAAGGCACCAAAGGTGGCCGAGCTGGCGCCTCAGCGCCACGATGGATTGCGGTGGATGACTGTGTGCGTGATGCCCTGATATTCGCGGAGCAGGCGGCGCCAGCCGGTAGCCGCAATCTAACTGCTCCATACGAAAGCTATCTGAGCGTTCTGCGCGAAGTCATCCGACCTGCGCGGGACATCCTCCATACCCATAAAATCAAAGGATTTCATGAGCTACGAGCGGTGTTTGCATGTGAACGCTATGAGCTAATCACCCAGCACCGCTCGCCTATCAAAAGGGGGAGTGTTGCCAGATGGATTGGTGCCTTGACCGTGAGGGCCGAAGCAAAATCAGCTCCGAACTTGAGCACGATTGGATGAACGTGGTCGCTGCCTACATTGGAGGACGTATATGAGCAAGCCTATTCCTGGCTGACGTGTTGACCGGTTAGCACGCGATGCAGCAACGTCATTTGCGGCAGGTATTGTTTATCCAAGTTGAAATTGCAAAACGCTTGCAGCGAGAGTCACCTTGGGCCTGGAAGAGAAAGCATTTGGCTTGGTTTTTTGAGCACCACCTAGATCGGCACCCTGAGACGACACGGTATTACTATTTTCTGATCGTGCGGCTACTCGCTCGTCGGTTGCAAAAAAAGGTTTGGGTCAAAGAGCAAAAAACTGACTTTGATAGGCACTGCAGGCAGATATAAACCGCCTTATATCACATGCGGTTGACTGCCAATCGCAGTCTTTGGGAAAGTCGTGGAAGATATGAGTGCTCTAATTTGGTTTTTCAGTTGCGATGCTATTTGCAATAAAAGTCTACCGTAATATATGTGGCGACTCATAAATATACTGCTTGATTTTAATTCTTGCCTCTTTTAACAGCAGGGGATAATCTGGGTGCTGCCTGATTTTTGCTAAAGCTGAGAGTTTTCATGGTGTACTCATAAAATCCATTCCACCTAGGTAACATTGATGCCCAATGCAAAACGCCTCTATCAAGATGGATCTAGTTCGCGTACTATCTACAAAGAAAACCCCATGTTTACCTTTAGCCTGACGAGTGAGCCATGACGCAAAAAACTGAAGCTTTAAATTTACTGGAACAGGCTTTAAAGGATTTGGAATCGCCAAAAGGTTCAGTTTTTTCGGCAGTACAAAAAATATCGCGTGCAGCAGTGCTGGTTGATAATGTCGATATTCAGGTGTGGTGTCAAATTCAGTTCGGTGACCAAAAGTATGTTAATGGGATTAAGAAATTATTAGCCGCTGCGACTAAAGGCGACTATTCTAGCGATGAGGCTAAGCAGCAAGAAATTGATAAGAATATTGCGAAGCTTGAGAAGCTAGGTTTAAAACGTGGCTTGCACTTGGCTAGCGAAGAATTAACACTAAAAAATCATGCTGCAGGTGGCGGTTTTTTGAGTGTTGGCTTCATCGAGGAGCGGTACTCTGATCTTGCGCGCACTAAGAAGGGCAATGATGGAACTTATTATAAAACGCCTCTATATAATCACCTGAGCTATGTTCGCAGGAAAGCGCATGAGTTTGCTTCAGAGCTTTATAATAAGTTGCGTTTTTCGGGCACGATAAGCAATAGCTTTGATTTGCTAAAAGTAGTCGTCGATGACAAGCTTCTCGATTTGAACCCATTGTTAGCTGAGCAGCTAATGATAACTTTTCGCTCAGTATCCGCTCCTAAAGCTGAGGAGTGGTCTCAGGCGCTTACATCCTGCCGAAGGATTCTAGAGGGTTTAGCTGATGAGCTTTATCCTGCCAATAAGGTCCCCCACAAAGGACGGGTGCTTGGCCAAGGCCAGTATGTTAACAGACTTTGGGCTTTCATGGATAATGCTATTGAGTCGGACAGTAATCGAGATCTAGCAAAAGCTCATGTTGATTTTCTTGGTTCGTGGCTTGAGAAAACAAACAAAATAACCAATAAGGGGGTTCATGCTGATGTTGAGCAGATTGAGGCTGTCAAAGCTGTTTTTCATACATATCTTGTAATTGCCGACTTGCTGGATTATATGGTTGCATCTGAAAAAGTAGCGACTGTTTTGGACGTTAATTCCGCGACTATTGATGAGCTTGAGGCGCTGCTGAATGTGAGTCGAAATACTGCAAAAGAAATAATTAAGGCGCGAGTTGAATTTGGAGGATTAGACAAAGAGTCGTTGTCAAAAGTTAAGGGTGTAGGTGTAAAGACTATGGTGAAAGCAGTTGAGATATTCAATCTTTAGTGGGAGGCTTTTGTTTCTTGTTAGATTGCAAGTATAGATGCGGCGTAAATTTATTCTGTTTCAGTTGCGCCCTTGTAGTGGAATAAAGGGCGCAATTGGTATGGATTATCAATTGTGAAATATTTTCTATTTGGCGGTTACAAGTGAGCCCTCGATTTTTGCTACTAGGCGAGTGCACTGTTTAATTACTGCTTCGATTTCTTCAGTTAAAATTAAGTGCTGTTTCCCTTCTTTGTCGAATCCACTTCGGTGAACGCAGTCATGTCTAATCAGAATTGCTTTGAATAGCCAAGATACGTCGCCAAAATCGATGCCCAGTACTGACATGTACATTGGCTTGATTTTCTTGATGTCATGAAATATTAAGTCCTTCAAATATTTTGCAACTAGTAACTTAAGGCCTTCCCATTGCATAAAAATTTCCTTTAGAGAGAATTGTCTCTTTGCCAATTCCGGGTCTGTCTCTAAAAGCTTTCTAAGTAAGTCATCCGATGACATTACGGCAGATACAAAGCTGCTGGATAAATAGGTTTCAATTGCGGTTATTGCTTGCGCAAAAAGCATTTTGTTAAGAGTGATTCTTGCGTCTTCGGGGCATGGGTTTCTCGATAGTGCAATCACATCTGAGCAGACCTTCCTGAACTTATCAAGCTGATCGGTTTCCGTTATCTCGGCGGCAATTTCTTCTAGTTCTGACTTCGTCAAAACCTCCCAGTGCAAGTCAAGCACCTCGGCCATGTATAGATCTACCCCGTAAGCATTCGACATTATATTTGTGTCGTAATCCTTGCCGCATTCTGTACAAACGATATTTGTCCAGGTTTCAATGAGATCGTCGTTTCCAGTTGATAAGATTTCTGATTCGGCAGCATAGATGGTTTCGTCTACAAAGCCTCCGCAATTACATGTGAAGGTGATTGAGATGTCCATTATTGATGTTTCTCTCTAGAATCTAGGGCGTTGGTCATGTGCTGGAGTAAAGGAAAGCAAGGGTTGCTGACTGAGAGTTGGTTTTCTATATGACTCTATGCGTTTTAACTGCAGCATTCAGATGGTAAGAGGTGATTAGCTATGCCGTAAAAAAGCCCGCTAAGGCGGGCAATAGTTTTTGGTGTACTGGTTAAAGGTTTTCTAGCTTTGGTCGGGGTGTATAAGAGCGAAGTTGCTTTTTGAACCAAGTGTTTACTGGTCGCATAATCAGTCGGTGGGCAAACCTAAGTGAAACAAATGGCCACAGGAAAGCTGCCGCCGTTATTACAAAGCCTACTTGTGATAGTAGGGTGTCGTTTGTACTGAGGAACAATGCAAGGAAAATTAGTGCGGCTACAGGTAGAAATGCAGCTAGAAGTGCAAATCCGAAATAAAGCTTTCGCGCGCCCTTTCGTAGTGGGTGCTTTCCAGATTGCCAGTTTTCAAGGTTTGTTTGGTAAATAAGCCTTTTGAGATCCTCAAGCTCTTTTCTGGTTTCTGCATGCTTTTCGATGTGTTCGGGGATTTTGGCTACTTCTTCTTCCAGCAGGCGCTTGGCTCTTACTCCGGCCTCGATGGAATCTACGTCCAGAAAATCAGAAAGGGATTCAATGCTATCTGCATTTAATTCTTCTGGCTTAATCGATTTCGATTTTAGCTCGGCAATAATGTAGTTGGCATCATTGGTTAGCATTTGTCCGCTGTCGACGCGTTTTACCAATTCCTTAAACTCCCCAGAGATTTTACTGGAGATTTGCGTGGAGAGAATTATCTGGGCGCGTGAAACTACATCGAATGCGACCAGTGTTTTAGTGTTGCCACCAAACCCCTTCCCAAGCTTGAACCAAAGGCGCTCTGTCAAGAAGTCAAGATCTGTCGAGAAAGGAATATTCCCTTCACCATTAATAACTTGAGCATGCCATGCAAGGTTGCGTGACAGATTTTTACCACTAACCAGAATGGCTTTGGATTGCTCAAGCCCTTTATGGCTTATACCTTGTCGGATATAATTAATTTTCGTGAAAAATTTGAGTGCGTTTGCGATTTTGTCAGGTGGTATTTCCGGGAAATCTTTTGTCAGGACGGCGAAAATATCACCGCTTTCACAGTTATAATTTGGTGGGTTGTAATAGTCTCTATCAGCTTCTTCGGAAATTTTATACCTGTCTAGGAGCGAATAGAAGATCCCTCTCTTGGCTATTATGTCTGATCTAGACTTGCAGCCCGAAAGCAGATGTTGCATTGCTGTTCGGCTTGGGTCAGTGAAACGACGCTCCATGAAAATATGTTCTGCTGCTGTAAATATTGCATCGACTTCCTGTTTGGTTTCTGGGAAGTATTTGAGATGAATCTTTGACTCATTTGAAGCTTTTAGATTAACCTCGCGAATCAGTTCAATAAAGTCTTTGAACAAAGACTCAAATAAAACCCCGTCATAACCGTTGGCCCAGAAAAGAATCTCTGTATCAAGGTAAATTGTGTAGTTCGACCGCCATGAATTGACTGCGCCGTTATCTGGTGAATACTCAATACCTTGATAAAGGATTACGCCTTCTTCTAAGTTGTTAAGTTTTCCAGTGAACTGTGTGTCCTTGGACTTGCTGAGTATAAATTTCCCAATTGCAATATGGTTAGGTCCGGGTTTCAGCCCACCCAAGAAAAATTGGTGAAAATCATCGCGCAGTCTCTGCTCTTCATGGACTGAGAGAGGCTTCCCTTGTCCGTTCGTAACAAACGCAATCAGTTCAATTATAATAAGTTCTTGCTCTGATTGAGCCTGACGGATTTGCGATTGAATAATTTCAGATTTTTCGAATTTACGAGTTATTCCATAAGTTCCATGGCTAAGTTCTACTTCTTCTTTAAGTCGCCGCTTAAGGCAAGATTTTAGAACTGCCGTCGGAATTTTGAATCCAAAATTTTTTTTGAGGGATCTGGAGCACTCGTCTACAGTGAACTTCCACAGGCTGTTGATATTTATTGCGGCCCTTATAAAGTCTGCAAGAACATCATAGGAGTCTTTCTGGTTGTCGTACAGTCTTCTGAACAGTGCAACCGATGCTAACAGGCGCTGATCTTCCATATAGCCCAATCTAATCCTTAACATATCCAGCTCCGATTATTTTATATCGGCAGTAGATAGAAGTTGAGTGATTGCAATATGATATTACAATCAATTTAAAAATCCTAGTAGAAGGATTCAAACACTGACAGGCCTGTGATTTATTTTGTCTATTGAGTTTTGTTTTGCAATTCATTTCCTCAATTGTACGGGGTTGCTTAACGATAAAGCCACATTCTTTTGCTCGATCAGTTTGCCTGAAGCCGCCTGCGGGGGGGGTTGCGGAACTGCTGTGTACTCCATACGGGACTTAGCCAAAAGGGGACTGATCTATGTTCGACACATTTATTTTTCATCGAAACTCAATCTGTCTCCTTTTTCGTGAGGAAGAGGAGGCCTGTTCCTTGACCCCGCAGTCGATCAACCTTATTCCGTAGCTGCCGTATTGATTGCAGCTTTACTGGTAGGTATTGTCGTCTGAGTCAGTGCTGCTGTTGTAGGTGGCCCCGCCTATCGAAAGTTCTGGCCTAATTCCAGTTCGATCCTTCTGCACATTTGTGGTGTTACCGTGAACTAGCCCGCTCTGGTAGATGAGGCCGCCCGGCCTGGAGCTGTTCAGTCCGCTTGTGGCCGAGAGCAGCCTCTACGGAGAAATGGCATTGGTCCGCATGGCGTGTTATGCACGTATGACGGATTTACGGCCCCTTTGGGGGAATGGAACGTAGGGGAGCTGAGCCGCGATCTCTAAAACTGCGGGAGGCTGCCTAGTCCACCGTTGGATATGCTGTCGTAGTGTGCAAAATTGGCTCAGCCCACTCGCACCCAGGGGATTGGAATGACCGCAAGGCATCATCATTTTCTCTCACAATGCTATCTCCGTGGCTTCACCAAAAATGGCAGTAAGAAATCAAGCCTTAGGGTCATAAACGTCGCGGATGGGACCCACTTCGAAACGAAGCCGAGGAATGTCGGCGGGATGCGCGACTTCAACAGAATCGACGCTGAAGGCGTTGACCAGAACATCCTTGAAAAATCGCTGGCTGATTTTGAAGGGGAAGCCACAACAGCGATAAAGGCCCTAGTCGAAGGGGAGGATTTCTCAGAAGAGCGGCTGGAAATCGTCCTATATCTCATCGTACTGCTTGCTGTCCGCTCACCGCATCGGCGCGAGCAGATGTGTGCATTTAAAGCACAGATCATCGAGCGGATGATGGATCTCAGCTTGGGCTCGAAAGAACGCTGGGATTCTCAGATCGAAGGTCTGCGGGCGAGTGGGGGAAAGGTCCTCGATAACGTCACTCACGAAGATGTAAAACGTTTTCATGAAAGCAAGGCATTCAAGTAGCGAAGGCTGCTCGCGCCCCATAGCGGCCTCTTGCGAAGGGCGGCAATCGGGCAGGCGTGCTTGCGTAGGGTTGGAGAGAAGTGAGCGGGACAACTGTGCCTCGAGGCGCAACTGATCATCCAGTCGAATGAAGCGCACGCCTGGTGGTACGTTGAGCGGATGCGCTGCGTCGGTGATTGTCCAGGTCTCGGTCTGGGCGCTGTTTAGGGATAGTAAGCAGCAACGTGCTGCAACCCTGGGCCACTGAGGCTGATGGTGTAGTGGTCAACTCATCCCGGACACGGTTTTGAGTTTTTCTTCAGCTTTCGTCGGAGCCAGTCCATCGTTGAAGTGATGGGGTCGGATCCAGTTGTAGTGGCCCATCAGGTACTGGCTAATGTCTCGTTGAGCTTGCTGCCCGGTCAGGTAGCCCGTGGTCGGTATCCACTCTGATTTCAAGCTGCGAAATACTCGCTCCATCGGCGCATTATCCCAGCAGTTGCCTCGGCGGCTCATGCTCTGGCGCATGCGGTAGCGCCACAGTCTCTGGCGGAACTGACGACTGCCATATTGCGATCCCTGGTCGGAGTGAAACAATAGCCCTTGAGGCTTTCCGCGTTGTTCGTAAGCCACGTCCAGCGCTTTGACCACGAGATCTGCGTTCGGCTTTTCTGATAAGGCCCAGCCCACCACTCTGCGTGCACATTTGCCACCCCTCGAACGCTGAGATTTTGTAGAGTTCCCCGCCATCGACGGAAAGGAATTCTGTGATGGCAAGGCGTTACGAACTCTCGGACGAGGCCTGGGGCGTGGTCTCCGATCTCTTCATCGAAACCCATGGCCGAGGGCGCCCGCGCCTGAGCGACCGACTGATGCTTGATGGCGTGCTCTGGGTGCTCTGCTCGGGTGCTGCGTGACGAGATATGCCGGAGCGCTTTGGCCCGTGGTCAACGGTCTATCAACGGTTTCGGGGCTGGCGAAACCAGGGGGCATTCGATCAGATGCTCAAACGCTTGCATCTGCGGCTGAATGAGCAAGGCTTGATCGATCTGCAAACCTGGATGATCGACTCAGTCGCCGTGCGCGCAACCCGAGCCTCGTCAGGCGCCGGGAGAAGGGGGCCTGACGAGCCTGCCGATCACGCTCTAGGCCGCAGTCGCGGTGGCCTGACAACCAAAATCCATATGCTCTGCGACGCCAACGGGACACCGTTGCGCTTTCTCCACCCTGGTGGTAAAGCCAGTGACATCAGCTACGCCCAGCCTCTACTGGACGAAGTCAGTATTCCCTCAAGCCAACGTGGCCGCCCGCGTAAACGCTGTAAATGGTTGGTTGCCGACAAGAGTTACGACGCCGAAGCACTACGGCGCTACTGCGATCAATATCGAATGCAGCCCGTCATCCCGCTGCACTCAATGGAGCGCAAACCCAAACCGGTCTTGCCCAGGCTATTTGATCGACCCAGGTGCCGACAGCGCAACATCATCGAACGGATGTTTGGCTGGCTGAAAGAGACCGCCGGATCGTAACGCGCTTCGACAAGCTCGCGAAAAGCTACGCCGCCATGGTCACACTGGCTTGTTCCATGCGGTGATTGCGACATCTCTTTTCGTACAGAGCCTAGCATTTGAAGCGGGTAGCCTTCGCTCTCACTGGAGCCCAAAAATTCCCGATGCGATTCCACCGAGAGCCATAACTAGCTAATTTGTATATAGATATCCTATGAGGTACATCAAAAAATCCACCAAATGCCAGCCCCGCGAAAACCGGGCCCTCACGGCCAACAACCGTCCGTCTGTCTCCGGCACCATTTAAAAGACCTGATTGCCATTTCCCGCGATCAGGCCTCAAGCAAAGCGCACCCCGCCCCAGCCTCCCAGAACTGCACCCACCTTTTTTGTGTCCGCAGTTTCGGGTAATGGCGGCTGTGCGTGGGAGACCTTCGGGTCTGCCGGGTTCCTTTTCCTCGGTTCGCCAACCTGCGTACAGCTGCCACCCTAACCGTTTGGCGACGGTCAGCGTGGTGCATCAACCGAAAAGGA
>Ga0213829_1002181_pt1 | contig 13095 bp, 8 predicted proteins | sample MC6MC0896MG_FD_180665 | JGI IMG/M metagenome (GOLD analysis project Ga0213829, IMG submission 180665) | Enriched soil aggregate microbial communities from Iowa State University, Ames, United States - MC6-MC0896-MG | ecosystem: Environmental > Terrestrial > Soil > Unclassified | place: USA: Iowa...
GATCCTGCAGGTACTGGCCCAGGTTCTGCGCCGCAAGCCGTTGTCCAGGCTCGTCCGGGTAGGTGATCAGCGTCGGCCCCTGGAGCACCCGCAAACGGGTGGTGGCGTAATCGGCCAGGGCGATCAGTTGTTCGCGCAACCCCGGCAGCGGCTCGAAAATCTGCCGACTGGCCTGGGCTGTCCCCAGCAGCGACAGCGGTCCGATCAGCGGAATACCGGCCCGATCCAGGCGCGCGGCCAGGTCCGAATCCAGTGCCGGTACCAGCGGTGCGATCAGGGCGAACACCTGCTCCTGTTCGATCAAGCGGTCCAGCGCCTGCTCGGCACTGGCGCGGTCCGGGCCCGGGTCGACGATGGTCAGGTACAACTGCCGGCCATGAATCCCGCCCGCTTCGTTGATGCGCGCCACGCTGCCCCTGAGCACCGAGGCCACCGTGGCGCCCTCCTCGCTCAACGGTCCCTGGCTTGGCAATAACGTGCCCAGGTGCAGCGTGGCGGGGGTCAGGCCCGGGTCGCGGTCATCGGCCAGGCGCTTGAGGTAAGCCGTGAGGTTGCGCTGATCATTCATCGACAACACGAACCGCGGCATCGCCGGATCCAGCCGATTGTTGCCCGGATCGCGCCCCTCCTGGATCGCCCGCGCCAACAGGCCTTCGGTATAGGCCGGGTAGTCACGGCCGTTGATTTGCTGCTGGCCATAGTTGCTGGTCAGTCGCGACCAGCTCAGGTCCGGCGGCCGTACCCCGCCTTCCGGCCGCCCCTGGCCGTCGTTGCCATGGCAGTTGGCACACGGCAGGCTGCTGGCCGGCAGCAGCATGTCCGCCGCACCGACCCGGGCCATGATCGGCTCACCGCTGCCAGACACCCCTTCGCGATACAGCCGCTTGCCGGCACTTTCGCTGGGGCTCAGGGGCAGCGCCTGGGCGGCGAGACTAATGCCGCCGAGCAGTAGCAGGCCGAGGATGAGTGAGATTTTCATGGCGCGGGCTCAACGACCGGCCACGGGCATTGTCAGCAACTGCAGGCGCTGGGCAATGGCGGCGGCCGGGGCATCGGGACGGATTTTGCTCCAGCGCTTGTTGGCGACGTCACCGACGATCAATTGGGTGGAATGCTGCTCGGGGCTTGGCAGGATCTGGCCGATGCGGCTCAGCACAAGGTCGATCTGCGCTTTGTCACCGGTAAGAAAAAGCCAGTGGGGCTCATCGACGCCCTGCTTCAAGGTGTAAGCCTTGAGTACCGCCGGGGTGTCCCGCAGCGGATCACTGGTAAGGGAGATAAAGGTGATGCCGTCGGCCTTGTCACCCAGCACTTCGCGAACCTCCTTGAGCTTGCGGGTAATCAGCGGGCAGGCATCGTTGCAACTGGTGAAAATCACGTTCAGCAGCACCACGCGATTCTGCAACGCATCGCTGTAGAAGCGCAGGGTGTTGCCATTCTGGTCCTGCAGCGGCGTATCGGTGAACCAGGTCTGCGCATCGCGGGTGCCGCCAGCCGGCTGTGCGCCAACCGGTTGTGCGGCAGCCACCGCAGGCGCGGCGCTCCCGTGCCCTTCGTGAGAAAACGCCCTGTCGCCGCTTGCGCAAAGGCCCATCGTCAGGAGAATCAAGGCGAGCGCTTTCATGGGTGATGCTCCATGGCAATGGCAGTGTGTTTGTTGCGTCCGTTGCGCTGGCCGCTGAGCTTTTCCACTTCACGGGTCAGCACGGCCGGGTCGGTGAAGCCGTAATAACGGGTCCAGTTGCGGCTGTTGCCGTCCCCCACCAGGATCAAGGGTTGATGGCTCTTGAAGTCGCCGCTGAAGCTGCCCAGGCCTTTGAGGGTTTCGTTGACCGACTGCACGCTGCCGGTGAGCCAGCTCCAGCCCGGACCGTTCTGGAAGGTGCGGGCATAGTCGTTCAGGCGTTTGGCGTCGTCGCGCTGCGGATCGATACTGATGGAGACCAGTTGCACTTCGCTGCCGACCCGGGCGCCGAGCTGTTTCTGCACCTTGGCCATGATCGAGGACACCACCGGGCAGACCGTGGTGCAACTGGTGTAGATGAAGCTCATGACCACGATCTTGTCGGTCACCAGGTCCTTCTCGAGACGCACCGTTTTATCGTTCTGATCCACCAGGGCGACGTCGGCGAACTTGACCTGGGCGCTCTCCGAGCTGGCGCTTTTGGCCGGCATCTCATGCCCGGCATGTTCAGCTGCCGAATGCGCCAGGGCCTGGCCGATACCGGCGGTCAACAGGCAGAGTGTCAGCAGCCCACTGTTTGCGAATCGATTCATGTCAGTTTCCTCTTAGTGGGTATCGCCGGGCAGGACCCGAACGCTGGCAAATGTCTTGTCATCGAAATTCGCGCCGAGGGACGCTGCGCGCACATGCAGGTACCAGGCGCCGTTCTGGTCGAGGGTGACGGGCGCTTCATACACGCCGTCGCCCACCTCCAGGGCAGCGACCTCCTGGGCCCGGGACGTCGGGGCGCGGAAGTAGCGCACCTGAACGTCCTTCACGCCACTGCGCTGGGCCTTCTGTTTGCCCTGGACGATGCGAAAGCGCACCACGTAAGGGCTGCCGAGCGCGGCGGTGGTCTTGTCGAGCATGAACTCCACCTTCGGCACGCCCGGGTGCTGGCTGAGGGTTTTGTCCGGCTCGACCAGCGCCGTGAAGCAATGGATGATGTTCGGCTGGTTGAGCAGGAAAGCCACGTCAAAGCGCCCGGCAGCTGGCAGCTTGATCCGCGAGCTGTACAGCCCCGGCTCGACTTCGCGCAGGCTGCGGTCGATGACCAGCGCCGCCCGGGCCACCTGGCCGCGATTGGGATAACCGGACATCGGCGCGTTCATGCCTTCAGCGTAGAAGTAGGTGGTGTTGTCCACCGGGTTGACCACGAACACCGCGTTGTCGTCCCGCGACACCGCCAGGCTCGACGCCAGCGGCAAGTCACCGGCCAGGCGCGGTGCCTGTGGACCCGCGTCGAAACCCTGGCTGATCGGCTTGCGGCCTTCACCCAGGGACGACAGGTTGATCATCGTCACCTTGGCCGAAGCCAGTCCGCGGATGTAGGCATAGGCCTTGGTGAACACCACTTGATAGGGTTCGGCGGACACGTCCAGTTCATGGATCAATGAATCGGTGGCGGCGTCGATCACCGCGGCCTGGTTCTCCAGGGTGTTGAGCACGATGCCGAAACGCCCGTCGGCGCTGAAGCCCATCGGGCCGAGCCCCTGCTTCAGCTTGATCACCCGGCGCACTGCCAGGCTGCTGCTATCGACCACGGTCACTGTGCCGTCCTTGCCGTCGCTGACATACACCGCCTGGGACAGCGACGAGTAGGCGGCCGATAACGGGTGTGAACCGGTCTTCAATTGTTTGCTGATGGTCAGGCTGGCAATGTCGATGATGCTCAGGGTGCCGTCGTCGCGGTTGGTGACGAAGGCATGACGGCTGTCGTTGCTGAACGTGATTTCGTGATGCCCGGCACCGGTAGGCAGATGTTTGAGCACCTTGAGACTTTGGGTGTCGATCACCGTGACCCCGGATTCCTCGGCGGTTTTGGCGTTGTTGCCGACCCACAGCAGGCGTTCGTCCGGCTGCAATGCCAACCGCACCGGGTTGTTGCCGGCGGGTACCGAGTCGATCAACTTGAATTGCTCGCTGTCGATCACCGCCACCTCCCCGGCCGTGGGCATCGATACGAAGACGCGTTTGTTGTCCCGGGGCGTCACCCAGTCCATCGGTGGTTGCTTGATATCGATCCGGGCCATGGTGCTGGTGATGCCGCCCACCGATACCGACGGGTCGACCACCGAGACGCTGGCGTCGCGGTTCATCACCAGCAGGAAGTAGCTGTTCAGATCCAGAAGCGGCCGGGCGCCGATGCTCGATTTCAGGAACACCCCGACCCGGGACTTGCAGCTTTGCTCACGCCCCTGGGCCTCGTCGGCGGCGATGGTTTCCGGGTCGAGCCAGGCACCGGGAGCGACGCCCGACAGTGGCTGGCCCGAGGCGCTGTCCGTGACCAAAAAGCGCACGTCGGCGAACTCACCCTCGCGCAGCACGCCGTTGCCGGCTAGCGGTTTCATCTCAAACGCCACCGTCACCCCGTCACGCACCAGGGTGTTTTTGCTCCAGGTCTTCGGCACCGCCGCCTCGCTGAGCATCACCGGCTGCCACGCTCGCCATACGCCCAGCCAGATCAGCGCCAACCCTAAAAGCAGCGCCCAGACGGCGACTATGATGGTCCTGTTCATATCGTTCTCCCCTTACAGATCTGTGCCTGTCTAATCGCCCTTGCAGGAGCGAGCTTGCTCGCGAAAAGCCTGAGAACACCGCGGCATGTCAGGTGTGCCGCGTTATCGTTGATGACCATCCCTGTAGGAGCGAGCTTGCTCGCGAAAAGCCTGAGAACGCCGCGGGGTTTCAGGTTGCCCGCTTTATCGTTGGCGTCCATCGCGAGCAAGCTCGCTCCTACAAAGGGGGACATTCGCCCCCCTCCCATCGCTCCTACGGTGCCGGTGCCGGTGCCGGTTCTGGCTCGTTGGTTACCCGCAGCAATCCCCACAGCCCGGCGGTGTTGCCGTAGGCGCCGTAGTCGCGGAACAGGTAGTCGCCCGGTATCGCATTGCTGCCCCCGGCGCTCGGGTGCATGAAGCTGAAGTGCGCCGCCGGCAGGATGCTTTCCCGGGCGCCGATGTACATCGACATCGGGTTGTAGCCGAACCGCACCGAACCCACCCCGGGTGTACCCATCGGGTAACCGCCGGTATCGCTCTTCTCCGACTGGAACGGGTTGACCGACCAGACGTGACCGTCAAGCTGGAAGGTCGTGCCGCGGCTGCCACCGGTGGGCATCATGATGTGAGTGCGGAACGGTTGCCCCGGCTTCACATACAGCACCGGCGTTTGCGGATCGCCTCCCACCAGCGCGTTGCTGTAGGCCATGTGCGCATTGGGCACGTCACCATAACCATGGCCGTCGGCATGCCCGAATGGCGCGTCCGGTGCCAGCCCGAAGCGGAACCACAGCGGCTCGGCCTTGTAGTTGATGGCCATGCTCGAGTTGTCCTGCGGATCGGTCGGCACACCCAGGCCTTCGGCGGCAATGCCTTCCACCGGCCGGCCGTTGGCCCAGCGGATGTTCAGGGCTTTCTGCCAGACCATCGCAAAGTCGCGGTAGGTGGTTTGCCCCGGTGCGGTGACCGTGGCCGTCACTTTGCGTGCATCGTCAACCCAGGTCGCCCCGATCGGCAGGATGCTCATCGCCCCGCCCAAGCCTTTCTGCGGCTGTTTGATGACGTCCGCCGGGGTGAAATTCAGCCCGCCGAACTCCACCGCCGTGGCGTTGATGTTGTCAACGTTGCGGCCCAGTTGCGTGATCGGCTTGCCTTCGCGCTCCAGGTGCCCGGCGTAGTACTGATAGGTACGCGTCGGGTATGCGCCGACGGTGCCCACCCGTGGTGGCACGGTCTGGGTCGGGTTGGTGCCGACGTTGGTGCCGTCCGACTTGGTGATGTCGTACGCCAGCAGTTGCGCGTGCAGGCCAACATGGCTGGACGGCCGCATCAGGTTGTTGCTGAACGTGGTCACGCCCAGGCCGCTGTTGCGATCGCGCTTGACCATGCCTTGCATCACTGCAGTCTGGGTCAGGTCCGGCATGATCAGGGGCAGACGGTTTTCCAGGGTGATGTTGATGCAATCACCGGCCGCCGCGCGCAGTACCAGCGGTTCGACAGGTATGCCGGGTTTGAGCTTGCCGGTGATCGGATCGAGGTCGCCCTTGCGCACATACAGGATCGCCGTCGGGTCATGCAGCGGCCCGCTTTGCCCGCCGATGGTGAAGGTCGTACCGTCTTCAAGGTCGGTCACGGTGACCTGCGGAATGCTCACGGGCCGCGAGTTGAACACCAGGGTGCCGCCCGCCGGATTCAACGGCCCGCCGACGTGTTGCCCGAGCCCGGCCGGATCGCCGATCGTCAGGTTCAGCGGGTTGCGCAGAATGTCGTTGGCCAGCGCCGCGACTACCTCATAGTTGCGTTGCACGGTTGGCCGGGTGCCGATGCCATTCGGGTTGGCGCCGTACCGTGGACAGATGCCATCGAACGCCACCGTGTTACGCATACCGGTCGGTTTCGGGTTGTTCGGCACGGCGAACAGATCGCTGCGCTGGGCCGTGTAGTTGCGCATCACGCCCCAGATCCCGTTCCAGTAGCCCTCGATCGACGCGTCCATCGAGTACAGGTAGTCACCCGTGGTCGCGGCCGAGCTGGACATCATCGCCACCGGCGCATTGAAGCCCAACTGTTCGGAGATCCCGACCATCTGCGACGAGCGCCAGCCCGAGTTGGAGCTGTTGCCGAACCCGGAACCGCTCTGCAGCCATTTCACGCCGTGCAGGGTCACGTTGTGCTCTTCTTCGTGACCGCCGGCATGCACCCGCAGCCGCACGTTGTCACCGGTGTAGGTACGCAGCATCGGGGTGAACGGGTCACCCGGCTCCGCGCCGCCACGGTTGATGTGCGGCGGGAACAGCGTGGTGCCGCCGTTAGGACCGGTCGCCGCAGTGACCAGGTTCGGTGCCAGGTTCATCGCTGGGATCGCACGGTCGGTACGGCTTTGCATGGCATACGCCAGGTCGCCGCCGAGGCCGTCGGCCTGCATGCCGCGCTTGCCGTCCGGGCCGACCTTGTTCGGGTCGTACACCCGCAGGGCCAGCGGTTCGTTGCGGTAATTGACCACAAACATGCCCGGGTCATCGACCGAGATCGCTTGCGGGCATGGACGGCTTGGGCAACCGGGCACCTGCCCGCCTTGCACTTCGACGATGCCTTCCAGCAGGTTGCTGGCGTTATTGCGCACCGGCGGGTTGATCGCGTAGCGGAAGCTGTCGGCAGTGGCCGGGAAGGCTTGCGGATTGGGCACGCCGTTGGGGCCGGCACCGACATACACACCGGCTTCATAGGCGTGCTGGAAGTCGCTGTACTCAAGGAAGAACTCACGGAAGCTGTCGTTCTTGCCGTCGCCGTCCAGGTCACCGGTGGACACCACCGCTTGCCACGAGGTCGGCCCGCCATCCTGCCGCGCGCCGCTGTACAACGGCTCGCCGGTTTCGGCGTGGAACCAGGTGGAGCCGGCAGGTTCGGCCAGTACCGTGGCGTACAGACCAATCTGTTGGTGAGTCGATGGGCCTAAGTGGTCGTGGGTAAAAATGGTCCCCAGGCCACGGTCGACACCTTTGGCGTTGACCACCGGATCGACGAACCAGCGCTGCATCGCCGTGCGCGCGCCGACCCAGTCGGCCCGGCCGTATTGGCCAAAGAACGGGTGCGCCTTGGCTTTTGGGCAAGCCGGCGTGCCGTCACGCGGGTCGGTGCCTTCGCATTGGTTGAACTCGCGAATGGCGTAGATGCGCTCTTGTACGGCACCCGGGGAAAGCACGCCGTCTTCGTAGTTCCAGCCGTTGGCCGAACCGTCGGCCGCGGTCAGGTCCCATTTCGGCAGGTGAATGTGCTGGCCGATCACGTCGGTCGGCGTGCGCACCTGATAGTCGTCCATCTCATAGGTGGCCGGCACCAGGTTGGTTTGCTGGTACTGCACGCAGTCGAAAGTGTTCATGCGCATCACCAGCGGCTCTGGTGGACGCTGCTTGGTGATCACCGGCCAGGCGTCTTCCCATAGCGCGAGGATGCGCGCTTGCGGGAAGTGGTAGCCGACCTTGTTGTACACCGCGTCGAACTGGATGTTCGCCGCTTTATAGACCCGTGGACGGTCGGCGGTGAAGGTCGAGGAACCGGTGTAGGACATGCCGTCAATCCGTTCACCGCTGTTGAACTCGCCGGTACCGGCGCTGCTGGTCAGGCGTTTTTGCCGGTCATCCATGCACGGTTCGTAATAGGGTGCGCCTGCGATCGGCAGGGCGCCGTTGGTGCGGAAGTTGCGCGCCACCACTTGATTGCCCGGCAGCACGGCAAAGCTTGGGTGGTCTTTTTTGGCGTGGAACGCCATGGCCGCCTGTTCGACTTCGGTGCCCTCTTCCGGCATGTAGATGGGTTTGGCCCGGGTCACTTCCTTGGAGAAATCCAGGGAGGTGGTAATGGTGTGCGCCTCGCCACCGTCGGAGAAGCCAGCCAGGGAATGGCGCCCCAGGCCGCCGTCCCAGCCGCCTGACTGAGCCGGGTCGAGGTTGGCCCACAACGCATTGCCGCTGGTCTTCAAGGACTGAGCCTTGGCCGCGTCGAGCATGTCCAGCGGCGGGGTTGGTGGGCGTTGGCCGACCGACGTTTCCATGCCGCCGATCCAGAACGGATAGCCAGGGTTTTTCAGGCTGCCGTCGGCATTGCGGTTGGCTTCACTGCGATCGACCAGGGCCAGGGAACCGATGGCCTGGGCACCGCCGCTGCCGCCATGGTGTTCGCCGTCGTCATCCTCCTCGTCATCGCCACCGGCCACCAGGGTTTCGCCGATTTTCGGCACCACCGCGACTTTGCCCGGCATCGGTGCCATGGCTTTGCCTGGCAACGGCACTACTGCGGGGATCGGTGTCCCGGCAACGATCTCGCCATCAGGCAAGGCGCGTGCGCCAGCCGCCGGTTTGCCGCTGCGCAAGGCATAAGGTTCGCTGTGGAAACCGTCGTTGCCTTGCTGGGAAACTTCGAGCCTGGTGCCTTCTTCAAACACATCGTGCACCCGCCACATGCTCCACATGCCTTGGGCAAAGTGCGGATAGAAGTGGCAGTGATAGATCGCATCGCCGGCAACGCGGTTGCGGTTGCCCGAACCACCGTTGGCGATTTCATAGGTGTAGCCGGCGCCTGGGCCAATGCCCTGGGCGTCCACATAGTCGGAGTTGTCGTCGTTGGGGTTAAACAGCCATTGGTGGCCGTGCAGGTGGAAAATATGCTGCTCGTGGCCGTTGTGGGTGTTGCGGAATTTGACGAAGTCACCGATGTAGCTGTGGTTGACGTTGGACGGTTCGGACGGGTACAGCGCCATGGTCGCCTTGACCCCGACCTGATCGGCGTTCGGCACCTGACCCGGGAGAATGCCTTCCAGGCCGGTGTTGGCCGGTACGTCCACCAGCATCGCTACGTCGCCGACGGTGTGGGAGCTGAGGAAGAACTCTTCGTAGGCGCAGGACAGGCAGTCGTGCATCGGCCCGACACCCAGACGGTTGGCCACCACCTCGGCCCCCATGCCGCCGGAGCCGTAGTTGATCATGAACGAGTCGCGGGTCGGCTCCAGTACGTGGGCCATCACCGGGTCGGCCCAATACGCTGGGAACGCCTGGGTCGCGGCGGTTTCGTCCTGGAACTGCGAAGCGAAATCGCGGAACGGCTCCAGGCGGTTGGGGATTGCCGGGTTGCGTTTGCCGAGGGCTTCCAGCGGGTAGGTCGAAGGCGGGAAGCTGCCATCGGCGTTGCTGCCCATCACGATCGCATCGCTCTCGCTGGAAATGATTTCGTTGCCGTCGACCATGTTGATGATCGGCGTGCCGGCCTTGCCTTCACGGACCCACGGTTCGCGTTGCGGGTAACGCGCCTGGTAGTCGACGATCGGCTGACCGGCCGGAGTGCGGCCGGTGCTGGCCAGGCGCATTTCTTCTTCGGTCACGGTATTGCGATAACTGCGTCCGCCCTTGGGCACCACCACCACCTGGCCGAACAGGCCGTTGGCGACGTTGCCTGCGTCCCCTTCACCACCGAAAGTCGCGCCGCGGCTGCTGGCGGCGAATGCACCTTCGCGCTCGGCATACAGGGTGTAGGAACGGGTCGCGCCTGGAGGAATCAAGGTATTGGCATTGCGCCCGCTATAGGACGCAATGTCGTCGATGCTGTTGACGGCCTGCATGCCGTTGACCTGGAAGCCGACGTGCCGGTCCTTGACCTGCTCGTCGACCTTGAAGTTGACCTCGTTACCGATTTCAACCTCACCCTCTACTCCCTCACCGTCTTCGTGGGAACCGGGGTTGGCCTGGTAGGCCAGCAGGTTCTGCAGGTTGATGGTCAGGCAGTCCCCCGCCGCGACGCGCAGTACCAGCGGCCGCGGACGCTTGTCCGGTCGCAGCGAGACCTTGCCCGGCACCGCCGCGCCGCCCTGGGCCAGGGACCGGTCATGGTCGTCGACCACGTCGCGGCGCAGGGCGAACATCATGCCGTTGACGTTCTGCGCGCCGAGGCGGTTGAACATCAGCGGCTGATCCAGGGCCACGACGTTGGCCACCAGATTGCGTTCGCAGCGCAGCGCCGCTTCGGCCACCCCGATGCCCAGCATCGGCGCCACCAACAGCAGCAATTTGAAAAGGGACTGAGCGTTGGGTATGCCGGTCATGATCACGGGCCTCGCTGTGGGTGCTCACAGGAATAATTCTCGACAAATCCCTTGGAGCAATCCGCATGCCATAAAAATTATTGTTGTTTATCAGTCAGTTATTGTTAGCACTTGATAATCCGGGGGATATTCCCCACCCATTCCCCCTTTTACGGGTCGGGACTTCTTGCCCCACTGTTGGGGAAACTTGCCCCACAGCTGCCGATCACAACGGCGCGTCCACGGCCAGGCCCTGCAAGCGTCGGTACTGGCGCAACACGCTGGGCACATAACGCTGGGTTTCGGCGAACGGCGGGATCACCCCGCCACGGCTGAGCACCGCTTGCGGCCCGGCGTTGTAGGCCGCCACGGCGAGGCTGATGTCATTGTCGAAGAGGGTCATCAGGCGCTTGAGATAACGGGCGCCGCCCTGGATGTTGGCCTTGGGGTCATAGACGTCGGTCACGCCCATTTCCCGGGCGGTGTCGGGCATCAGTTGCATCAACCCGCCGGCACCCTTGGGTGAGAGCGCGCCGGCGTTGTAGCTGGACTCGGCCTGGATCACCGCATGCAACAGCGCCGCCGGCAGCTGATTGGCCGTGGCCGCCGCCGAGACCAGCTCGGCGTAGGGTCGCCGGGCAATCATCTGCGGTTGCCGGTCGATGCTGACCTGGGCGGATTCAGGCTCACGAATCACCCGCTCGTAGGTACGACCGGGACGGTGGACATTGGACAAGACGTAGCTGCCCTTGGCGTCCACCGACACGAACACATCGGCCTGTGCGACGCCGGTCTGCAGCAGCAGCGCGAGCAGTCCCATGGTGAGTGCTTTCATTATCATGCCTCCCCTGACCGGCCCCGAAAAATGGGGCTAATGCCCCAATGGCCGGTCGTATATCTGCCATACGCAAGCACTGTGCCGGATGCGCGAAGGCCCGTGATCCGGGGGTTGCAGCTGGATGTCCAGGCATGAGCATGGCAATTGCATAAGCCGTCATGGCGACCCTTCTGCCCACTGTGTGAGGTCATCATGAATCAACGTCTGTGTAGTACCCCGCGAACGCAAAGCGGGTTCACCCTGCTCGAACTGTTGGTGGTGCTGGTGGTGCTCGGGCTGTTGGCCGGCATCGTCGCGCCGAAGTATTTCGCCCAATTGGGGCGTTCCGAAGTGAAGGTGGCCAAGGCGCAAATCGAGGGCCTGGGCAAGGCCTTGGACCTGTACCGGCTGGAGGTCGGCCATTACCCGTCGACCGAACAGGGCTTGCAGGCGCTGGTCACCGCGCCGAGCGACGAGACCCGCTGGACCGGTCCTTATTTGCAGAAAAAACTGCCGCAGGATCCGTGGGGCCGCAACTACACCTACCGCTACCCTGGCGAAAATGGCGAGTACGACCTGCTGTCCATGGGCAAGGACGGCCAACCCGGCGGCGAAGGCGAAAACGCCGAAGTCACCAGCTGGCAATGACGAGGGACGACCATGCGCTTTCATCTCAAGGCCGTGGGCAAGGCAGGCGTGGTCTCGATGACAGTCGAGGCTCCGGGCAACAGCGAAGCCCGTCGCATCGTCGAAGACCAGGGTTATCGGGTGGTCAGCATGTCGGCCGAGCGCCACTGGCGTTCACTGGGCCTTCGAAAGCGCGAGACCTTCAACCTGGTGCTGTTCAGCCAGGAACTGACGACGCTACTCAATGCCGGTCTGCCGTTGATCGATGCGCTGGAAAGCCTGGCGGAAAAAGAGAGCGCGCCTCAAGCCCGCAAGACCTTGAGCGAACTGGTGCGCCTGCTTTATGAAGGCAAGTCGTTCTCCCAGGCCCTGGGCCAACTGTCGGCGGTGTTCCCGCCGCTCTACGTTGCGCTGGTGCAGTCAAGCGAGAAGACCGGCGCTGTGGGCGATGCCCTGGGCCGCTATGTCAGTTATCGCCAGCGCATGGACGAGGTTCGGCAGAAGATCGTCAGCGCATCGATCTACCCCCTGCTGTTGCTGGTAGTGGGCAGCGGCGTAGTGTTGTTTCTGATGGGCTACGTGGTGCCGCGCTTCAGCCTGGTGTTCGAAGGCCTGGGCTCCAATTTGCCGTGGCTGTCGCAGATCCTGATGAGCGGCGGCATGTTCCTGCACGCCCACCAGGGTGAATTCTTCGGTGCCTTGGTGGCGATCATCGTCGCCCTCGCCTTCCTCCAGCGCCAACCGGCCTTTCGCCGGGGCCTGGACCGGGTGATTGAAAAACTCCCGGCGGTCCATCAGCGCATCTTCATGTACGAACTGGCGCGCTTCTACCGTTCCCTGGGGATCCTGCTGCAAGGCGGCATCCCCCTCGTCACCGCCATGGGCATGGTCCGCGGCCTGCTCACCGTCGCCTCCCGCGTGCGCCTGGACCAGGCCTGCGAACGGGTCCGCGAAGGGCAATCACTGTCGGCCGCGCTGGAGCTCAATCACTTGGTGACGCCAGTGTCCCTGCGCCTGCTGCGCGCCGGCGAACAGTCGGGCAACCTCGGGCAAATGATGGAACGCAGCGCCGATTTCTACGACGAGGAAATCAGCCGCTGGATCGAATGGTTCGTGCGGCTGTTCGAACCCCTGCTCATGACCTTTATCGGCCTGCTGATCGGGGTCATCGTGATCCTGATGTACATCCCGATTTTCGAATTAGCTTCGAGCATTCACTGATACACCCGACAACAAGACGGAGATCGATATGCACATGAAAAAGCTGTTGCTTGCGGTGGCTATTGGCGCAGTTCTGTCTGCGTCCACCGTATGGATGCCGGACGGGTTGTCCGCTGTATCGAGTGCTCAGGCCAAG
>Ga0213829_1002182_pt1 | contig 13094 bp, 11 predicted proteins | sample MC6MC0896MG_FD_180665 | JGI IMG/M metagenome (GOLD analysis project Ga0213829, IMG submission 180665) | Enriched soil aggregate microbial communities from Iowa State University, Ames, United States - MC6-MC0896-MG | ecosystem: Environmental > Terrestrial > Soil > Unclassified | place: USA: Iowa...
TACAAGTGCGCTTGATGTAAAAACGGAGCAGGCATTATGGGAGGCACTGAGCGAAGAACCAGCAACTATGCTCGTTGTTACTCAGAAAATACGTACGGCTAAAGGAGCGGATCGAATATTATTAATCGATGCAGGGAAAGTAGTGGCGTATGGTACGCATAATGAGCTACTACGAACTTCTGAGCTCTATAAAAGAATCGCAGTCTCCCAGCAGGAGGTAGAGAAATAATGGCCTTTTTCCAGAAACCTTTTGGCTATGAGCCGATTTTGACAAAAGAGGATGTACAGCAGGTTGTCAAGAAAAAGAAGGGACCCCGTGCCACAGATTGGCGAAGTACATTGTTGCGATTATGGAAAATTGTCGATGAACAACGTGTGCTCTTAATAATTGTGCTTTTACTTGTTATGGTAAGTTCTATTTTAGCTCTTCTTGGACCATATATAATCGGAAAAATGATAGATATGTATGTAACGCATGGTGAGCTGGCAGGTCTAGGTAAGGGCATTATGCTGTTAATCGGCATTTATGCTCTCTTAGCTGTAGCGTTATTTTTACAAAATTACTGGATGATTGGTATTGCTCAGCAAACCATTTATAGACTGCGTACAAGTGTCTTTGCACATTTTCAAAGATTGCCCATTTCATTTTTTGATCGTCGACAACATGGAGAGTTAATGAGTCGGATGACAAATGATATAGAAGCGGTAAGTTCAACATTAAATAGTTCCTTTATACAGGTGTTTTCCAGTGTTTTAACGCTAACAGGTACTGTAATTATCATGCTAAGCTTAAGCCCTTTGCTAACTGTATTAACGATGACCATTATACCAATTATGTTTTGGTCAATGCGCTGGATTACACGAAGAACCGCTCCACTATTCAAACAACAGCAGGTGGCTATTGGTACGCTTAACGGTATGATTGAAGAGACAATTTCAGGTCAACGAATTGTGAAGGCATTCTCACAAGAGGACAGAATGATGAAGGAGTTTCGTGAGAAAAGCTTGCGATTAAAAACAACAGGCTTTTGGGCTCAGACATATTCGGGCTATATCCCAAAGGTCATGAATTTCTTAAACAATATGAGCTTTACAATTGTAGCTGGGATTGGGGGCGTACTTGCTCTTTATGGACACGTGTCAATTGGGGTCATTGTTATTTTTACTGAATACGCACGTCAGTTTACTCGTCCATTAAATGATCTAGCCAATCAATTTAATACAGTTCTATCAGCAATTGCTGGTGCTGAACGTGTATTTGCATTACTGGATGAAAATCCTGAAGTAGAAACTGCTTCAGCACAAAAGCATAAGTTATTAGGACAGGTGAGCTTCGAACATGTCTATTTTAAATATGAACTAGAAGAAGAAGCTTACACGTTAAAGGATGTTAATTTTAAAGTAGAGTCAGGCCAAACAGTAGCCCTTGTTGGAGCAACGGGTGCAGGAAAGACAACTATCTTACAGCTTATTGCTAGATTTTATGAGGTAACAAAGGGTGAGGTTTTATTTGATGGTGTAAACGTTCAACAAATAGAACGACAAGCATTGCGTTCTCAAATGGCCTTTGTGCTACAGGACCCATTTTTGTTTGAAGCGTCTGTACGAGAGAATATTCGCTATGGTCGATTAGATGCAAGCGATGAAGAAATAGTAGAGGCGGCAAAACGCGCAAATGCTCACGACTTTATCATTAAGCTAAAAAATGGCTACGACACTATTCTTGCCGCAGATGGTCGAGAAATTTCACAGGGACAAAAGCAGCTGCTGTCAATAGCTCGAGCATTAATTGCTAATCCTAAGATATTATTGCTGGATGAGGCTACAAGCAGTATTGATACTGTTACTGAGCTTGCCATTCAAGAGGCCCTAGACACGCTAATGCTAGGGCGCACAAGCTTTGTGATTGCTCATCGCTTAAATACTGTACACAATGCCGATATTGTACTCGTAATGCACAGGGGCGAATTAGTGGAAGCAGGTCCTCAACAACAGTTAATTGACTCTGGTGGCATTTATGCGCAAATGTTACAATCTTCTTCATATCATCTTGAAGAATAGCGCTATTTTATCTTGCTTCTTCAGATTTTTACTATGCGAAAGAAAAAATGTTTTTAAACCGTCCGCTGAATAAAGATAAAGCCCCTCCTGGGCAGATGCCACAGATTTTGGAGAAGAGCTTTTCGAGCGTACTTGAAAAAATTCAGACGCATTATACTTGCCGTGATTGATTCATAGGAAGGAGTGATCTCTCTTTGGGATTGCTCCTTTCTTAGGTTAAACATTAAGTTAGAAAAATAGAAAAAGAATCGTTTATAAGGCGAAAAAATCAAATTGAAGTAAAGAAATTTTCTAATTCAGAAATGTAATTTATTTGTATAAATGGTATAATTATAAGGAGGGTTGAAATGTTGAATAAGAGCGCTTAGTATGAATATATATCTATAAATTATAGTAGTTTTCAGTTATTATAGTCATTAATGATTGTATAAATCCATTTATTTTCTTTATATTAATAGAAAAATAGTTGATTATTAGAAGTTACTATTATATTTTGTTGCAAGCTGATTTTCTTTCTTGCTACAATAGGGCAATAGTCTGATTCAAGAACGGAGTAAACGATGAATATTTCAGTGATGACGGTGTCTTTTCCGTTAGATGGGGAAACATTAAAAGAAGTAACTTTATTATGTGAAGAAGCAACCGTACATGATTATCGTGTATATGAAACTGCGCTGGGAGTTCCGATGGCGGGATCTTTTGAAACAAAGGGCTTTATGGTTCTTGCTTATGAAGATGATAAGGATGTGTTAGTAGGAGTAGCAAGTGCTGTAGACTTAATGGGACTACATACATATGAATGGTCCCTGGTAGTAACGCCTACGTATCGTCAAAAAGGAATCGGAACCACTTTAGTAGAAGCTTTACAGGCTGGTCTTCAAGAGCGTGGAGCAGAGGGGCAATTGGCTGTAGTAATAGATGGATCACCCTTTGGTCATACGTTTATTGAGAATAAAGGCTTTACATATAGCTTTTCAGAGGCAACTTTAGAAACAAGGGCAGAATCAGTAAAGTTAAGCAAGGATGTCGAAATTACTCCATATGCAGGTGAGCAGGCAGAGTTAATTGCCATTTATAGTGAAGCATTTGGAGATTTACCAGAAGAGTCTGAAGAACTAATAGCCTTTAATACATCTACAAATGGCAGAAAGCTATGGCTAGCCCGCAAGGACGGTGAAGTTGTTGGAACAGTGACAACCGCTCAGGAAAATGAAATTCAATGGGTCACAGCATTGGCAGTTCATCCAAATTGTGAAGGGCAGGGCATTGGTACAGCAATGCTATCCTTTTCCAAGGACTATGCAAGTAAAATAGGAGCAAAATTTGTGATGCTTGATGTGGAAATTGATAATGGAAAAGCCCTTTCTGTTTATGAAAAGGCTGGCTTTATGAAGGCACAGCAAATCGATTATTATGTAAAGCATTAGAAAGAATGGTAAGGAGCAAAAGTAAAAAACTCCTTACTTTTTTATATGAAAGAATTTAACACTGCTTTTTTATCATAAATACCTACTATCCTCATATAGTATTAATAACCCTATGAAAGGAGTCGTTACACGTGCGCATGCCAGCATTGCCTAAAAAGAAGTCTCCTCCAAAGGAAGCACCTAGCTCATGGTGGAAAGTTGTTAAAGCGTATTTAGCCCGAGGGAAGTTTTACCGTTTACCTCCTCGGAATTAATAAAAGAGCATTTTAAAAAGTCGCCCAAATAGCGACTTTTTATTACGAATGGGAATTTTAGCTTTCTAAAAGAAACGCTTCTTTTGCTGGACCGATTAAATAGAGTTCATGCATTGCTCGTGTAAGTGCCACATATAATAGCTTTCTGTCAAGTTTTGTATCATAGAAAGGTGTATCGAATGCTGCGACGATGACTGCATCAAATTCAAGACCCTTTGCTAAATGGCTTGGCACTACAAGTAGTAATTCCTGATCAATGGAATCGTTTTCTGTTAGCAGTTGGGCATTTATCTCGTGGTCAGTTAAAGCTTTCTGCATTTTGAGTGCCTCTATTGACGTTTTACAAATTAACGCAATGGATCGATGTCCTTTCGTACGTATTGATTCAAAAATTGATTTAATTTTCAGAGCATCGAATGCATTTGCTTGTATGAAGGTTGGCGCATTGCCATGACGAACTACAGGCTCCACAAGGGGTAGCTGTTCTTCCATTTGTGCTAAAACCTTATTTGCGACCTCCATGATTTCAATGGTTGTACGGTAACTTTTTTGAAGTGTCCTAAAGCTTGCACGAGGAAATAACTGTTGGACAGGCTCCCAGGCAGTTAGTGAACGATAACTATGAATACCCTGGGCTAAATCACCTACCATTGTAAACATATCTGTCTCAAGTCCAGATTTTAAAGCAGCAAGCTGGAATAAACTATAGTCCTGCACTTCATCAATAAAAACCACCCGCATTTTCCATTCATCTGAAATACCCTTTAGGCGAGCCTGTAAATAATACAATGCGGCTAAATCTTCAAGAACCCAATGTTCCTTTAGATGAGCCTGTAAAAACTGCTGTTGTTCAAGGTAATGCCACTCCGGTGCAAGCTCTGCTAAAAGCTCAGGTTTTGTAAGTAGAGTACGATATAGTGTTTTTATATTATGTTTATTGAAACGACGCATATAAACAGTTGCTGTGGATTTAGCCTCTTTTTCGATGGCGGGTATTCGTTCATCACGCTCATCAATAAACTTTGTTACGACACGACGACGTTTGTCATCATCTCGAATCCCATTCAAAGCTTTGCCAAGTGCTTCATCATATTTCTTATGCAGCATATTTAAGACGGCTTGCTTCTTTTGGCGTACATGGCTAGCTAAAATCTTTTTAATATGATCAAGCCGTTTTTCAATAGGCATATAAGAAAATTCATATAAGAATAGCTTCTTTAGATGGGAGGCGCGCATAATACAATATTTTTCGATGAATACATCCTCAAATTGCTCAGCAATTTCCTGCTCAAGCTTTTGAACATAACGCTCTATAACATCACGATAATAGAGTGAGCCCTTCATCTCAGGTATCCAAGCAGTGGACTGCTGTGATTCACCCGCGACAAGCCCTTCTAACTGCTCATTAGGGTTTTGAAGTTTTAGCTTAAGCTTAGTGGCAGCAAGGACATAATCCGAAAAGGTTGTTTGGCAAATTTTATCAACGCCAAGTTCTGGCAATACGTCACCAATATAATCGATAAATAGCTTATTTGGTGCTAATATCATGAGCTGTTCAGGGTTAAAATGCTCGCCCATAGTATAGAGGAAGTAAGAGATTCGATGGAGAGCTATCGTTGTTTTTCCGCTACCAGCAGCACCCTGTACGATAATAGGCTGACGAAGATGTGCTCGAATAATGTCATTCTGTTCTTTTTGAATGGTTGAGACGATTTCCGTTAAACGGACATCTGCCTTACCAGCTAATGCTTCTTGGAGTAATTCATCATTGGTCGTTAAATCAATATCCCGAATATCAAGCAATTCACCATTTTCGATTTTATATTGACGCTTGGCAAATAGGTGACCTTTATGGATTTCCCCTCGAACATCATACTCCATATCACCAAGTCGCCCATCGTAATAGACGTTAGCAACTGGTGAACGCCAATCTACAATAATTGGCTCGTGTGTCTCTCGATGGAATAATGAGGTTTTGCCGATATAAAGAAACTCCTCTGGATCACCAGTCTTTTGAAAATGGATTCTAGCAAAATATGGTTTCTTTTGAACAGCCTCTAAGCCTTCTTTCTGGTTTCGAGCCATTTCAAAAAATCGGGCGTTGGCAAGGATATTTAAATAACTCAAACTAGAGTCTAAGTAATCAAGATCTGCCATTGATTTCCGAATATTTTCCTGAGCAGATTGCAAATCTCTTCTCGATTCACTTAAAATTTGTTGCATATAATTTTTAGTGAAGGTCAGCCATTCCACCTCAGCCTGAAAATCTGGATGTTGTGCAGTCATTTTTAGCACCTCCTAAGTACTAACAATTTCAAAGTAGATTATCATACTACTATATATAATATTTACCATCAAGTGAAAGCGAAATAGGCTAATTATGTTACTATTAGATTTAGAAGCAAGAAAAATTGTTCGAATATACAATTGGAAATTTTATCACATTAAAAGGTATCAAAGGGGGTTATAGGTTTGGATATTTTCGCACATAGAGGCGTTTCTGCACATTACCCTGAAAATACGGCTGCTGCATTTCGCGCAGCATCGAGGCTTCCTATTGCAGGTATCGAATTAGATGTACATGTAACAGCTGATGGCGAGCTAGTAGTCATTCATGATGAAACAATTGATCGGACATCCAATGGCTGTGGCTATGTAAAAGATTATACCTTACAGCAGTTGCGCGGATTTGATTTTGGTTCATGGTTTTCTGTGGAATTTGAAGGTGAAAGTATTCCAACTTTGAGTGAAATACTTGAACTATTTGCAGGTACAAATCATCGTATTAATATTGAGCTTAAGACAGATGTGATACCATATAACGGGATTGAAGCTCTTGTAATGAAGGTAGTCGCTGCACACCAAATGACAGAAAGAGTGATCATTTCCTCCTTTAATCATGAATCGATACAAATTATCTCACTGATGGCACCCTATATTGAAACCGCAGCTTTATTTGCTGAAGTTTTAGTTGATTTTAACGGCTATGCTGCTAAAATTCCAGCAAACGCAATCCATGTTAGCTTACCAGCAGCATATTGTAAATCTGTTGATAAGGCTTTGCAGGAAGGAGCACTTGTACGGGTGTATACAGTGAATGATGTCGTGCAAGCTGAGCATTTACAGGGACTTGGTATAGGAGCAATATTTACAGATGATCCAGAGAAGATTATGGCTGGGTTAAGTGGGCAGAAAAAGGCATGAATTGGGGAGAGGGCGCTGATATATGAATATCAGCGCTCTAAATCCTAGCATATTACCATTTCGCACGATGCTCTTCGATACAGCCAAGCATCTGCCGAATGACAAGTGTTTCTCCATTTTCTAGTAAGACCGAACCGTCGTAATAGCCGAACATTTGATGTACCTCAGATTTTACAAGTCCCGCATTTGTTGTAGAAACTCGCTCGAAAAATGGGGAGAACGTTAGTGAAACTTGATTGGAAAATTTAGTTTTGACTTTCCAACGTTGCATATAATCCTCTTGATCATAATGGAACAATAAATCTTCATGAATTTTAGTCATTTTACCATCGACGAAAACAGCATTCTCTGTCATGCCAGTTCCATCGGTCCATTTTCCGCCTAAATTTAGACCAATACGTCTACCTCGAACACGTTGCGAAGCCATTCCCCAATTCCAAGTAGCCTCACGAGGCCAAATTCCTCGACCATAATCTAAAACCGCAAAGTTTTCCTCTGGAGAAAATGTATAGCGGCGAGTACCGATTGTCACAACACCTGAAGTAGGAAGTGTATGATGCTTTCCTGTAAATTGAAAGGTTTTACGGTTCCAAGGGATGACTACATTTAAGGTTTCATCTGTAGGTGGATGCTGAATGATAAGCTTTGCACGTAAAAGATCTCCATCAAAGTTTGGGATTGAAACAGATAGATGCGTTTCATTTTGGATATAGGTCATATCAATCATCATTTCACTATTTTTGAATGTTACTGATTCTAGCACTTGAGTAGGCATTTTTAGCTTTCCGCCCAATGGTATCGTTATCGTTTTTTCAAAGTAGCGCTGAGTTTCATATTCAAGGAAATAGACGAAGCAGACCGCTGCGTAGTCTAGATGACTGATAGTCGCAGAGAATAATATTTCATCACCGTAGACACACCAATAGTTCCATTTCTTTTTGCGCATGATATGGCCACTTAAATTGCTGTTTATAAGAGGCTTTCGTGCAAATCCAATGGCAGCTGGATTTAAATTACCCTTTTTATCGCATAAAAGAGTGGTTTGTAAAATCTCCTTTTCAGCATGCTGCTTCACATTCAACATCCCTTCTGGTCATAAAATAAAAGTCTAAACTTCGTTACCCTTATTGTAGCAAAAACTATCTTAAAATTGGAAAAGATAGTGTTAAATCAGACCTCTTTCATCAATTATGCGAATAAGGACCTAATTAATAGAAATCCCACTGTTTACATATCATGAACATAAGGAGGGAAGGCGTGGCGAACATGTATAACAGGCAGGCTGCTGTACAGTACGCAAATTTATGGTGGAACAGACGAAATCCGGCATTTCCAAACTTTACGGTTGATTGTACGAATTATATATCCCAATGCTTACTTGCTGGTGGAGCGCCAATGCGAGGAGCACCGAGTAGGGATAGAGGCTGGTGGATTCAACAGGGCAATTGGAGCTTTAGCTGGTCTGTTGCACATTCCTTGAGATGGTATTTGGAAGGTTCAAAAACCGGACTGAAGGGAAGGAGGGTTCAATCCGCTGAAGAATTGGATCTTGGTGATGTGATTTTTTATGATTTCCAGGGGGATGGGAGAATTGACCACTCTGTTATTGTGACAAGTATTCAGAATGGTGTTCCTTATGTGAATGCTCATACTTCAGATAGTATTAATCGACCATATTTTTATGAGGATTCTACAGCCTATACACCAAGCATGGCTTATTATTTCTACCATATTGATGATAGTTTTGCTTAAAAAGATAGCTGTTTTAAAGCTCATCATTTTGTGATAATGTGGAAGATAGAAGAGATCCATTATAATACGATGTAATGTTATAGAAGGAGATAGTATACTATGAGCGAACAATTTTTGTCTGTTAGGGATGCCATTATTCAGCGTCGTTCCATTAAAAAATTTAATGGGCAGCCAGTAGATCGTGAAGACCTATTGGAAATTATTGATGATGCAGTATGGGCACCCAATCATGGGAATCGAGAGCCATGGCGTTTAGTTGTTGCATGTGGTAAGGAGTTATTTATGCTTCACGATTTATTGCGTGATGTAACAGTACCCAAATGGCAAGAGCTTTCTAATGAGGACTTAGCAAAGCAAATGACAAAATTCACATTAGCAGGTGGCTATGCTTTTATCATCGTTCCAGAGGATGCTCGTCAAAAAGAGCGTTTAGAAGATTACGCTGCAGCGAGTATCTTTATTCAAAACATTCAATTGCTAGCATGGGATAGAGGGATTGGTTCTTGCTGGAAAACACCTGCTTTCTTAGATCAACCAAAATTCCGAGAGGCTTTAAAAGTGCAGCCTGGTGAACGTGTCATTGCAATGCTGCAAGTTGGCTATTTTGATGAAGTTCCAAAAGGAAAAGAACGAAAAAAATCACAAGATATTGTGACGATTTTTGGCCAATAAAATCATAAAATCCCCTCGCTTATAGTGATGAGGGGATTTTGATTTTCTTAAAGTTATTTTTGTAATGCAGCCACTTCAAATAAATAATCGCTTAAAACGCGCAGTCCTTTATCGAAGTTTTCTAAATGGAAATGTTCATTTGGTGCATGGAAGTTTTCACTAGACAAACCAAAGCCCATTAATACGACTGGTAATTCTAAAATTTCATCAAAGGCAGCCACGATAGGGATTGATCCACCGCCACGTGTATAGGCAGTTGGGACTTTATAAACTTTTTCATATGATCGACCAGCAGCTTGGATGAATGGGTGGTCAAATGGTGTTAAGAATGGACGCCCTTTATCGAATTCAGAGATTGCCACTTCAACACCAGTTGGCTTATGTTTTTCAACATGCGCCTTTAACAGTGCTACAATTTCTTCGGGTTCTTGATTTGGCACAAGGCGGCAAGTGATTTTAGCGCCAGCCTCAGCAGGAAGGACTGTTTTTATGCCCTCACCTGAGAACCCACCAAATACACCATTTACCTCTAATGTCGGACGTGCCCAAGTGCGCTCTAAATAAGAATAACCAGCCTCACCGAATAATTCCTTGACGCCAACCTCATCCTTCACTGACTCTTCATCGAAACCAAGCGCACGATATGCTTCACGTTCTTCTTCAGTTAATGGTAATACTTTATCATAGAAGCCTTCAACTTGAATTGTGCCATGCTCATCACGGAAGGATGCCAAAATTTCTGCTAATGCATGGATAGCATTTTGTACGCCCCCACCGTAAAGACCAGAATGCAAATCACCTTTAGCTCCACGAACATCAATTTGAATACCTGTTAAACCACGTAAACCATAGCATACTGCAGGCTTACCAGGACCATAAAGTCCAGTATCAGAAATTAAAATTAAGTCTGCCGCTAATTTTTCTTTATGCTCTTCTACAAAGGCAGGTAGATTAGGGCTTCCGATTTCTTCTTCGCCCTCATAAATAAATTTAACATTGACCGGTAAAGTCCCTGTAGTTGCAAATAATGCTTCAATCATTTTTAAGTGCATAAAGACTTGCCCTTTATCATCACTGGCACCACGAGCAAATAACTTATTATCACGAATTGTAGGATCAAACGGCTTACTATCCCATAAATTTAATGGGTCAACAGGCTGTACATCATAATGACCATAAAACAGAATAGTCGGTTTGCCTTCAGCATGAAGCCAATCAGCATAAACAACAGGGTGTCCAGCAGTTTGAGTGATAGAGATATTTTCAAGATTTAGCTTATCAAACGCATTAGCCAGCCATTGTGCGGCATTTTGAATATCTCCTTTATGCTCTGATAAAGAGCTAATACTAGGTATACGTAAAAATTCCTTTAATTCATTCAAATGCTCCTCACGATGTTCTGCGAAGTAGGCATCTAATTGCTGTAAATTTGTCATCTAACATCCCTCTTTCTAATTATTTCGATAATAGAAATAGTATAGCATAATGTGGCTGGGGAATGCTGCTACATCAATGTTTTCTGACGTTTTTATTATTGGTTAGCCCCAATTTTAGCCCCACTAGCCTGTAAAGTTTGGCTGAATAACGAAACAGATTCTGCCTCTAACTCCTTTAGAACATGACCGTATACATCCATAATCATCTTAGGTGTATTGCCTAACCTCTCAGCAATAACCTTTACATTGAGCCCACGATTTAACAAGATGGTGCAATGTGTATGCCGTAAACCATGTATTGTTGTTTTTGGCAGTTCAGTCCGATCTAAAATTTTATTAAATGCATAAATAGGACTTGATGGAGCAATCGGATCTGCAGCATGTTCAAATATAAACACAAACGTATCATCTTTTGATAAATCGTCTTGCAGTTTCCGGCCATTTTTAAATAATGCTTTTTTACACCATTTTAAATACTCAGGAGAGGGCAATGGTGAAACTGGTTGGAGTATGCCTAAAGGTGGGGCAGTTATAGATGGTAGAAGATATTCTGAGCATGCTTTAGAAAGAATGGCTCCTGATACACCTGAAGTAAGGGCTCAGTTAACAACAAGAGCGCAAGCAAAAGCTACAGAAAAAGGTTTGAAGCCAGGAACTAAAGAGTATTATGAATTTGTTAGTAAATATGTTGATCCACGTGGAATAACTCCTACAGTTGTAGAAGATGTAATAAAAAATACATCTATAAAACCTGGGCGATATGAAGGTACCTTTATGCATCAAAATGAAAAAGTAACGGTAATCATAAATAGTAATGGAGATGTAATTACCGTTATACCAAGATAGGAGACTATAAAATGTTTATTAAATATGATGAGTATGAACTACTAGAATTGTTTGAAAAAGAACCTGTGGTCATTGGCGATTATAGGGTCTTGGGTTGATCTTAATACAGGTAAGAAAATACGTGACGCAACTATACCTGAAATGGCATCCGCTACTGGTGTGGATGAATCAACGGCTGAGTATGTTTTGATTAGAGCTAAAGATGAGGAGAAGGCTAGAGAAGAAGAGAAGGATTCTGGTGAAGTTGGAAATTTATCAAGAGCACAAAAAAGAAATTTAGAAACTTTGGATAACATTGTAGAAGGCCATCTGACAGAAAAGGATTTCTCGGGTACTCTTCGAGATTTACAAGGAAATCCTGTACCAAAACCAGGTGGTGGATACTGGAATCATTTAAAAGAAATGAAGGATTCTTATAAAGGTTTAAATAAAATTAAAAAGGGATTAGAAGGTTCGTTAAAGAATCCGAATATGAATGAATCCGAGCGTAAAATACTACAAGAGGCATTAGATAAAGTAAACACATATATTAAAAAAATTGAAGATTTATTTTCTTCATATGGAGGTATTACAAAAATGTCTATAGGCATGACAATTGGTGAAGTTTATAAATTACCAGCCCCATATAGTAATGATGGTTGTAGCTTGGAACAGTGGTACATGGAACTTTATAACAAACAGGTAGAAGGGTTATCAACGTTAGATGTTATTAGAATGTTAGAACAGAACATTTTGGAAGAGTTAGCAATTAAGAAGGCCATTGAATACTTACATGAGGATCCGTTAGCAGGGAGCAAATTTGATGGTCAATTAATGGAGACTCTATTATCTACTGATTTGAATAAACTTAATGATTCTATTGGAGATATTAAAAAATTGGTTTCTGACGTATCTTTAAAATTGAACAAATTGGATTGGTTAAGTGTTGAAGATAAAGAGGAATTTGCCGATTTATTAAAAGACTTTCTAATTAAATCAACAAATAATATATAAATATTCTTTTAATCAAAAATGCATATGACAAAATAAAGCCTGTGGGTGATAGGTGGCAATAAATAGGCATTATCAAAACACTTACTTCGGTAGGTGTTTTTTTGTGGAATACAAAAAAGATTTACAGAATGGTACAATGACCACTAATCGTTTAATTGGGTTGTACATTACGATTCAGCAGCGTAAGAATAATTAAATTTAGTGCAGTACTTGTTGATTTTAGTCATAAATATACTAAAGACCAAGATAGTTTAAACATCGTCTTGGTCTTTTCATGTTAGAAAATGCATATAGTTCCTTAAAAGGAGGTCGTGAATTGTTTAAAAAGAAATTTTCGAAAGTATGGTTATTGCTCTTAGTGATTGCGTGTGGTGCATTCATGTATTTTTCTAATGCATCAATTCAATATGCAGAAGAAACAAGCGATTCCATTCAACAACTTAGTAATA
>Ga0213829_1002188_pt1 | contig 13064 bp, 15 predicted proteins | sample MC6MC0896MG_FD_180665 | JGI IMG/M metagenome (GOLD analysis project Ga0213829, IMG submission 180665) | Enriched soil aggregate microbial communities from Iowa State University, Ames, United States - MC6-MC0896-MG | ecosystem: Environmental > Terrestrial > Soil > Unclassified | place: USA: Iowa...
ATTCTTCGGTCTGTGATGAGATGAATAGCGTTTAATAGTGAGATCTAATACCTAAACCGAGGAATACTGCATCATGACCCGTAAACTTTCAATGCGCCCATCAATCAATCTCGTGATTTCGGAACCGTACATTACTGTTGAAGAGTTCTGCCGTCGCACAGGTTACAAGGAAGGCACCGTTCGCCAGATGTATCGCGAGAACCGTTTGCCCATCAGGAAGAAAGAGGGCTTAAACGGACTTATCGAAATCAACATGGTTGCTCTCACTATCGAAGCCGCTGCTGGCTGTGAAATCACAATGCAGGCTTGATGCATCCATATTGGGATAACGTGAGGTATTAAGCATGTTTGATTTCAGTGTCTCCACACACAGCCATTTTGATGAAGCGTGTCGCGCGTTTTCTGCGAAACACAACATCATACAGCTGGCTAAAAAGGCGGGGCTTAATCCGCAAACTATCCGTAACAAGCTCAACCCGGAGCAGGTCCATCAGCTTACCGTTCGTGAAATGCTGATCCTGACCGACCTTACGGAAGACTCAACGCTGGTTGATGGTGCATTGGCTCAACTGCAATGCCTGCCATGCGTGCCAGTCAACGAGGTATCACAGGAGAACTTACCGGCTTATGTTCTCAAAGCTACCGCCGAAGTAGGGCAGTTAGCCGCCGGCATCGTGAGCCAGAAGAAATTTACCTCGGCCTGCCGACGCGGATTTGTGCAGAACGTTAACGCCGGCATTCGCTGCCTGACCTTAGCTGCGATAGCCGTTCAAACGCGCGTGCATTCAAACCCTGCAATGGCTGGCACTGCAGATGTGTTAAGCGGTATCGGCGCATCAATAGGGGTTGTGTAGTTATGGCGTTTTCAGTTGCGCCGCTTCTAAAACGGCAAAGCCCTTCACACGCATTCGGCCACGGCTGGATCGCAGTTGAAAATGGTAGGCGCTGGCATCCGGCAAACTCTCAAGCCGAACTGCTGGCAGGTTTAACCGGTAACAGGAAAAAAGCGACATGGCTTACAAAGCTGAAAGCATCACTGTTCAAATGAGCGCTGGGCAGCGAGTTAGCGCGCTTAATCATATCGCGGCACTACGTACCATGATGTACGGCGATTGTGGAAATGAGCTAAAGCGGTTCATCAGTGATATGCGTAATACTCGTGATCCACAGTACGAACAAAATAACCGAGCGATGAGCGCCATTTTCTTTTTGGCAAACATCAATAAAGAACGTCACAACGTTGAATACAGTGAATTGACGAGTGACGAAATTACCGCGCTGATAGGTGCAATGAATCACTTTCGCGCAGTCGTGAGTTTATTTCCCAAGAAGCTAACGCTTCCAAATTAATTAACCCAAAGAAATTAAATGGCGTAAACCCGCCGGGCATTCTTTTGCCCAAATTATGGAGAAAGATAAATGCGAAATATTGAAACTCGAAATTTTGAAGCCGATGCGGAAGTGCTAAACGGAATGCTGAGTAAGGCCAAAAGTGAGCAGCGATCAGATGATGCGCTGGCCGTATCCGTTCGCCTGGCTGCATTAGCAATTCACGCAAGAAACAAAGAAATGTCAGCTGCTGAAATTATCGAACTGCTAGACAAAGAATCTGCACGCTTCGAAAACCAATCACGGGAGCTGCACTAATGGCCGACTCAATGGATCTGGTTCAGCAGCGCGTTCAAGAAGAACTGGCGCGCAATCTGGCATCGGCTATTCACCGTCCTGCAGGTGCGAGTGAGTTTTTTTGCCTGTCTTGTGATGCAGCAATACCGGAAGCACGGCGCCGCGCGCTGCCGGGTGTCGAGCTGTGCGTTACCTGCAAAGAAATCAGCGAATTGAAAAGCGTGCATTTCAAAGGGGCCGCGCTTTGAGAGTCCAGATTGATGACCGCTATGCAGTGCGCGCGTTGAAATCTAGTGAGCCGGGCAAGCCGCAACAGTTGGTGTTAGAGAAATTCAGCTGGCTTGAGATTGATGGCGTCCGTCAGCGCGTGCCGCAAACCATCGCCGTGTATGAGTCGAAAGTGCTCTTGATGCGCGATCTGGCTGCTGATGTCATTGGTCGCCGTGTATTGCGTGGCCAGATGAACACAACCGCAGGCTTTGTGGCGGAAAACCGCCGCATTGCCGAGTTGGTAGTGGCTGCATTGCAAGAGCTGGCTGAACTTCAGGCTGAGCATGTCTGAAAGCCTTTCTGATCTCCTTACTGGTGAATATCACGCCGTAAATCAGCAGCGGCGTGAAGTCTTTGGCATGTCCGCTCCGTCGGATATGTCCCTTTCTGAGCGCCGTCTCTGGAATGTGAATCCAGAGGACCACAACTGGCGCAGCCAATATCTGCAAAATATGCCGGATTATCTGGCCGGTTACTTTGCCGATCGCTACAGCAAAATCCTCTCAGCAAATAATGGCCGCCGTCGGGCCAATGCGTTTTTGCGCCAAACTATCGGCCAGAACGTATTGCCACGCCTGCAGCTGGTTCGCAGTCGCTATCGTCTTGATGAAGCCGCTCAACATGAATTGCCGTTCATAAAGCAGCTTGATCGTCTGCCCACGCTTGACCGGCAGGAAGTGCGCGATCTGGCTTATAAAGTCGCATCCTATCTTTCGCTTAGCCTGGCTGAGTTTGTTGATAAAACCTCTATGCCGCAGGAAGCAGACGAGCAGACCGTAACCTGCATTGCGTATCGCTATGTTGCTGAACTGGCCGCATTGACCGGCACGCAGCCGCCATATTGGGCGGAGTTCAAAGCCTGCAAAGGTGAGCTAACGCTGCGCAAGGCGCAATCCGGCTTATTACGCATGATGGCGCCAGAGTGGTGGCGCGGTCGTCTTAAACAGATGCGCGATCTTCAACGCGAGCACATGGCAATCGCCGTTGGGCAGGTGCAAAAATCAGCTTCACCTTACGTTTCACGCAGCACACTGGCGGAATGGGTTGAGCAGAAGAAACGCAACCGCGAGTTCTTCAAACGATACGACCTGATGAACAAAGAAACCGGTGATCGTGTCGCGATGGATGAGATGGTCAACCGCAGCACCGCGAACCCGGCCATGCGCCGCCGTGAGCTGATGACCAGAATGCGCGGCTTTGAAGACATAGCCAACGATACCGGCTGCGTAGGGGACTTTTATACGATCACCGCGCCGTCGCGTTATCACTCCGTTTATAGCCAGGGCGGCTTCATTACCAAATGGAACGGCTCAAGCCCACGCGATACGCAGCGCTATTTATGCCGTGTTTGGGCGCGCATCCGCGCAGCCCTGTCACGCGAAGAAATCCATGTTTTCGGCTTTCGCGTCGTTGAGCCTCATCACGACGGCACGCCACACTGGCACATGCTGCTGTTTATGCTGCCGGAGCATCGCGAGCGTGTGCAGCAGATCATGCGTGAGCATGCCAGCAAAGAAGACGCCGACGAGCTGAACACGCCGCAGGCACGCAAAGCGCGTTTCCACGTTGAACCTATCGACCCGACCAAAGGCAGCGCCACGGGTTACATCGCTAAATACATCTCGAAGAACATCGACGGCTTCGCAATGGACGGCGAAAAGGACGATGAAACCGGCTCCAACATGCGTGATATGGCTAAGGCCGTTTGTGCGTGGGCATCGCGCTGGCGTATTCGCCAGTTCCAGCAGATCGGCGGTGCGCCGGTTACGGTTTGGCGTGAGCTGCGCCGCCTCGGCGATACACGTCTACCGAACGAGAAGATGGACGCCGTGCTGGCATCTGCTTCTGTTGCCAGCTGCTGGGCGTCTTACACCATGGCGCAGGGTGGCCCGCTGGTAGCGCGTGATGATCTGGTGATCCGCCTCTGCTATGAAATCACCGAAATGGGCAACGAGTACGCCGAAGACGTGCAGCGCGTGCAGGGTATCTACTCGCCTCACTATCAGGATTCTGAAGTATTCACACGTCTGGTGAAGTGGGAAGCCGTTGCCAAATTAGCCGACGCATCAGCGGAGGCTGGCCCTTCTGGCGGCATCGCCGCCCCTTGGAGTTCTGTCAATAACTGTACGGGGCCGGAGCGCCGGCGGTTAGAGCTGGAACTAAAAGCCCGTGGTTTTGAGGGGCATGAGGAAGAAATCAGCCTCCTTTCCAGAGGATGCAGCCTAAATTCAGGTGCGCGAATGCGGCTTTATTACCGAAACGGTAGGCTTCAGGAACAAAAGATAACCATCTGATTAATCCAGAGGATTTCTCACGGAAGGTAAAAAAACATTTCACATTTCGAAACTCATAATATACTGTACGTATAAACAGTTGTTCATTGTGCGGAGGGAATATGCAAGATTATTTTTTGGAGTCAATGAAGCTCCAGCGTATTGATTTATTTATGAAACTTGTTGCTGCTAGTGATTGCACGGATGACGAGAAGCAGCTTGCCATTCAGTGGGTGTCTGAGCTGACTGATGAGCTGATGCGAAAAGTCAGAAGCCACGAATATTCACGCTTGATGCACGCTTCTGAGTAGTTTTCTCAGGTGTTATGGGTTGCGAGATGTGATCGGATGGAAACTACGAATCAGGCCGGGATGCTTACGGAAGGTGAGTCCGAACATAACGAGAGTTGCGAGGCGTTAAGTTATGGCTAAAAGTCCCGAAAAATTCCAGATCGTTTACCGAGGTGAGGTGCTCGCTTACTACAAGCCAGGTGAATGGGTATTTTTCCAACGGCCGAAAGAGTGTGGCGGGGGCTACTGGCTTGGCAAAACCTACGACTTCGTTTTCATGTTTGAGATTCCGTATCCCGTTTCTTTGCGGCAAGGCATGGAGTTTATGGATGAAGCGGAAGGATTTGGCGCCCACAAACCAGCTTCTGTGGACGACTTCAAACTGGAGTGAAGAGTGCATGACTATGCCGCATGAATTCGCATGATCCGAAAAGGATCGCTTTACCCTCGGCCCGCCAGTTCTGGCGGGCTTTCGTTTATGTCATGCAGGTGCATGAAAACCGCATCATAAAGCGGGCAGGCGTGGCGGGGGTACGAGCGCGCGCAAGTATTACTTAGTCAAGCTGTATCTATACAATGCACTGTATAAATAACCATATTGAAATTAATTGTTACATGAATTCTATTTAAGGTTTTCTGGTTTAGGAATGTTCCTAAGCGCTGCCTAAAAGGATTTGTATAGTGATAGAAGAAATCAATATTGATAAAGTTGGTTCCTACGATGGCGAACAACAGAAATTGGAACAACTAAAAGAATTTAATTATTTTTACGGGGCTAATGGGGCTGGAAAAACTACTATTAGCAAAATTATAAATGACGAGCATTCGTTTCCAACCTGTTCATTAAAGTGGAAGAACGGAACGAAATTAATACCTTTTGTTTATAATCGCGATTTTGTAGATAGTAACTTTAGTCAAGATAAAATAAAAGGGATTTTCACATTAGGTAGCGATGCTAAAGGAATCGAGGAGACGATTGAAAAATTAAATAAAGAAAAGTTAAAGGAGCAAGATTCATTAGTAAGAAAGCAGTTAATACTAGATGGTAATGAACAAGATAAAGGTGCTATTAAGGAGTTGGCAGAATTAGAAGAAAATTTTAAAGGAGATTGTTGGAAGCAAAAGATTAAGCATGACAATAATTTTCAAAAAGCTTTTGAGGGATTTAGAAATAGCGCTGAGAAATTTAAACATAAAGTGATTAGTGAGCATGCTTCAAACAAAGAAGCAATCTTAACCCATGATGAACTTTTAAATAAAAGTCAAAAGCTTTTTAAAACAGAATTGGTTTTGTATAATTCATTTCCATCTCCGGATCTTTCAGGTTTTTCTAATATAACTTCAAATATAATTTGGAAGGAAAGGATATTAGGAAAAAAAGATGTGGGCATTGCTGACTTAATCAAAGTCTTAAATAATAGTGATTGGGTTAAGGAAGGAGTTCAATATTATGATAAATCAGCTCCATTATGCCCTTTTTGTCAGCAGGAAACTAATGGTGGATTATTAGAGGACTTATCAGAGTATTTTGATGCGGATTATAATATCAAGAAGGATGAGATATTAAGATTAAAGGAAATGTATAAATCACATTATGATGATTTTGTTACTTATGCTAATTTAATTCAGCTGTCAAATAGTGTTTTTTTAGATCGGGATAAGTTCAATGATAAAGTAGAGGTGCTATCATCTCAAATATCAGCCAACTTTTTAGAAATTGATAAGAAAGTTAAGTTGCTAAGTGAGCCTGTTTACTTTTCTGATATTGATGAGGCTTGCAAGGATGTACTTAATCTTATTAAAGATGCTAACCAAAAAATTATAGATAATAATGCACTTGCAAATAATAAGATTGCTGAAACACAAAAGCTTTGCAAAGAGATTTGGGCCTTTATCGTTAAGAATGAGCTAAAGGATTCTCTAAAAAAATATCATGATTCGAAAAATAGATTAGAAAGTAAAATTAACGGGTTAAGGAGTGGAATTACAGCATCACAACAGAAAATAGAACAGTTGAAACGGAATTTAGAAGAGGAGGAGTCAAAGCAGACAAGTGTTCTTCCTACTATTTCGGCTATAAATAGCCTGTTAAGATCATTTGGTTTTAAAAACTTCAAGTTACTGCCATCAAATGATAGGAGTCATTATCTTATTGTCAGGGATGGTGGGGTTGATGCAAGTAAAACGTTAAGTGAAGGTGAGAAGACATTTATAACGTTCCTTTATTTCTATAATTTAATAAAAGGAAGTAATAGTTCTTCAGGGATTCTAAGTGAGCGTATTGTTGTTTTTGATGATCCAATTTCAAGTCTTGATAGCGACATCTTATTCATAGTTACCTCCTTAATGAAAAATATCATAAATGAAGTGAGGGAAGGTATAGGGGCTATTAAACAAATGTTTTTCTTGACCCATAATATTTATTTTCACAAGGAGCTCACATTCAATATTAAAAGGTCATTGGATGCGGCTATGAGTGATGAGTCATTTTGGGTTGTAAGAAAAAGAGATAAAATATCTTATGTTGAAAAGCACCTGGTCAACCCGATTAAAACGTCTTATGATTTATTATGGAGCGAATTGCGTGGGGATAGAATTAATTGCTCAACTATTCAAAACACCTTAAGAAGGATACTTGAAAATTACTTCAAGATACTTGGTGGTATGGATGTGAGGAAACTTGAAAGTAATTTTGATGGGCATGAAAAGATTATATTTAACTCTTTGGTTTCATGGATTAATGATGGTTCGCATTTCTCAGGTGATGATCTATTTACATCATTGGATGAAGAGGCGGCGAGAAAATACATGAATATTTTTCAGAGGGTTTTTGAGCACGGCGACCATATGGCTCATTATAAAATGATGATGGGTTCAAGTTATAAAGCTTTAGAAAAAGAAATAACTGAAGAATTCATTACCTCTATTGATAGTGCAAATGATGATGTCAAGGAGGCCGTTATACAGCCCCCAAACTACACGAATACTGCCCCAAATGATGATGTGCCGTTTTAATTTTGTACATAGCCCAGTTTTCTGGGCTTTTATCAGAATATGTTAATTGCTGCTTCCCAAAATATACTCTTCGAATGAAATGATTTTCTCTCCGATCCAATCATTCATCTCGCTAATTCTTCGCTGAAGAGGTTTTAATTCGTTCCTAACAAAGACTCGGCTCGCCTTTTCCACATCCCCAAACCCCCCAACATTATTCGGCATAATCCCCATCATCTGCGGCGGCACCCGGTGCGCGGCCATCATGTCGTCACGGCTCACGTTCTTGATGTTCAGGAACTCATCCTTAGCCGCCACTTCTGACAGCGGGATGATCTGAATCCCGTCCTTCTTCCCGTTAGGCGAGTACATAAACAGGTTGCGGAAGTTCCCCGGCCCCTTGGCGCTTTTCATTGCCTGGCGGATATTGTTCACGTCTTCCTGATTCTGAGCGGCGTCGGTCATGTACATGATGAAACCGGCGTGGCTGCCGTTCAGGTAGTATTTGCGGCGGAACAGCGTTGCCGACTCGTTTAGCAGGGTAGACGGGATCGCCGAAAGGTATTCCGGCAGGCCGTAAACCTCCTGATTTAAATCCGGCTCCATCAGGTGAAACACGCTGCCTTTGGTGAACTCATAAGGCTGCGTGTTCATGCCGTACTGCACGAACCAGTAGGTGTCTAAATCGGTGCCGCGTCGCGTGAATTTAGCCAGTGCCGGCTCAAGCGCCAGCACGCCGCCGAGCCTGTTGGTGCGCTTTTCCAGATAGGCATTACCAAACACCAGATAGTCCTGCACGAAGCGGCTAAACGCCTGCTGGCTCAGCAACGGATGCGGAATGAAGGTGCTGGTCAGGATGTTGCGCTTCACGTTGATCGGCGAGCTGTGATGCACGGCGGCGCGGAACGTGCGCGCCAGCCCGTCAAAACTCACCGGCGGCTCATACCATTTATCCATCACCACGCATTCCACGTAGTCCAGCAGCTCGCGTCGGTCCAGCACCGGTACGGGGTCGCCAAAGGTGAACGCTTCCGCCGCTGGGCCGCCTGTCATCTGTTGCTGCTGCACGGGCTGCGTACGCGTGCGGTTCCTGCGTTTGCTCATTTAAAAAATCTCCATAATGTTGCCGGTGTGGGCGGCTTCGCCCTGTAGCGGTTCGTTTGCCAGCGCGTGCATGGTCGCCCACGCCAGATCGGCGTGGCTCGCTTCTTCGCTGCGGCTGGCTTCGTAGGTCGGGCGGTTGCCGCTGGCCGTGGTGGCGCGGCGGATTGCCATAAATGACTGTGCGATGTCGAGGTGCCCGGCGTCGAACTCCAGACGCCCGCTGCTGATGATGTCGAACGCCTTCAGCACCAGGGCGTTTTTGACGTTCGGGTTATAAACAAACTCCTTCACCGCCGGGAAAAACATCTTCACGTTCTCATACACGCCGAGGCCGACGCCGGTGGAGTCAATGCCGATATAGGTCACGTTGTACTGCTGCGTCAGCTTTTTAATGGACTCGGCCTGTGCGCGGAAGTCCATGCCGCGCCACTGGTGGCGCTCCAGAATGCGGAACTTGCCGCCCGGCACGGCAGGCGGGGCAATCACCACGCACCCGGCGCTGTCGCCGTTCTGCGTACCCTTCGCGGGGTCGTAACCGATCCACACTTCGCGCCAGCCGAACGGCCGCAGCGCCAGCGCTTCGAAGTCGCTCCAGATTTCCCAGCTGTCCACCATGCATTTCTGCAGCAGCTGCAGCGGGAACACGGATGCCAGATCGTCCACGAATTCGCACATCAGCAGGTTCTGGTATTCCGGCGGGCTGTATTCGAGTCGCAGCTGGTCGAGGTCAAACAGGTTACAGCCGCCGCGCACGGCATCCTCGACGGTGACAATCTGGCGGAACTGGCCGTCATCGCAGAAGCGGCCCGGCGACAGGCTCATGTGCGACAGGTCGATGTCCACGCGGTCCGCCTTGGCGCGGCCCCGGTTGAACAGGCCGCCGGACCAGAACGGATAGGCGCTGTGCGTCAGGCTGGAAGGAGTGGAAAAATAGGTCTGGCGCCACTTCTTGTGCAGCGCCATGCCGGATGCTACCTTGCGCAGCTCCTGAAATTTCGGGATCCAGAAGTATTCATCCAGGTACAGGTTGCCGTGGTAGCTCTGTGCGGTGCGGGCGTTGGTGCCGAGGAAGTACAGGCACGCGCCGTTGCTGAGCGTCATCGGATCGCCTTTCAGCTCTACGTCTACCTCTTTAGCGAACTCAATAATGTACTGCTTGAAGACGTGCGCCTGCGCCTTGCTGGCTGACAGGAAAATCTGGTTGCGCCCGGTGGTCAGCGCATCCAGCAGCGCCTCGCGGGCAAAGTAGTAGGTGGCACCAATCTGGCGAGACTTAAGCACGTTGCGGATGCGGTGCTTGTTGCCCGCGTCCCACCACTGGCGCTGGTAGCCGAACATGGAGCCGTGGAAAATCTCCTGCAGCTTTTCCACCTGCTCGTCGGTAAACACGTTCTTTTCCGGCGGCTTGCGTGGGCCGCTGTTTCGGTTCGCTACGTTCGGATTGAGATCCGCCTCGTTGCCGCCGTTGCTGAACTTGCCAATGCGGGCGTGCCGCTCTGACTGGCGCGCCAGCAGGTCAATTTCCTTGAAGTCTCTCCCTTCTTTTGTCTCCTTCATGATCAGCTGGCAGTAGCGCGCGGCGGTAGTCAGCTGCATCTGGTCAAGCGGGCCGTAGTCGCCCCACTTGTCGCGCTTCTTCCAGCTGTGAACGGTTGCGGGTTTCTCTCCCAGCATTTCAGCAATGCGGGCGATACGGTATCCCTGAAAGTACAGCAGCATGGCCTGCCTGCGGGGATCGAGGTCTTCGGGGGCGAGTGTCGTTGTCATGGCCCCAAAATACGGCCCCGCCGGTCCCTTTTCCGCCGTCTCTCATTGTGTGGCTGGCCGCACAACGTGCGCGCGTTGTTTCACACCCCTTTGAACCGCAAACATAAGGCTTCTAAGCGTTTTATCTCAACGGAGCCTGGCTCATGACAGTAACTGCAAAACGTTTTCGGATCGGGGTGGAAGGTGCCACCACGGACGGACGCGAAATTTCCCGCGAATGGCTGACGCAGATGGCCGACGCCTATAACCCGCAGGTCTACACCGCAACCATCAATCTGGAGCACCTCAAGTCTTACGCTCCGGACAGCACCTTTAACCGCTATGGCACGGTGAGCGCGCTGGTTGCGGAGGAAATCACCGACGGGCCGCTGGCCGGAAAGCTGGCGCTGTATGCCGACATCCTGCCAACTCAACCCCTTGTTGAACTGGTTAAAAAGGGACAGAAGCTTTTCACCTCCATGGAGGTCAGCACCAAGTTTGCCGACACCGGCAAAGCCTATCTGGTTGGCCTGGCTGCTACAGACGATCCGGCCAGCCTCGGCACCGAGATGCTGGCCTTCAGCGCGAGCGCGCAACACAACCCGCTGGCAAAGCGCAAGCAGCACCCGGAAAACCTGTTTACCGCCGCTACCGAGACAGTGATCGAGCTGGAAGTGGTGGAGGAAAAGCCCGCGCTGTTTGCCCGCGTCACCGCGCTGTTCAGCAAAAAGCAGCAGTCCGACGATGCGCGATTTTCTGACGTGCATAAGGCGGTGGAGCTGATTGCCACTGAACACCAGAACTATGGCACCCGCACCGACAAAACGCTGGGCGAGCAGGCGGAGCGTCTGAGCAAGCTTGAAGCCGAACTGGAAACGCAGCTGACCGACCTGAAAAAGCAGAAAGCGGACTTAGCCGAACTGAAAGAGCAGCTGGGCCGTGAAGACAGTCGCGCCGATTTCCGCCAGCGCGCACCGGGTGGCAATGCGCCAGCCGAACACCTGACCAACTGCTAAAGGAGCAGCATATCCCATGAAAAAACTTACCCGCTTTGCCTTCAACGCCTTTCTGGTGCAGCTGGCGCGAGTCTATAAGGTCGAACAGGCCGAGCTGTCCGGCAAATTCAGCGTTGAGCCGTCCGTGGCGCAGACGCTGGAAGATACCATCCAGCAGTCCACCGCATTTCTGACGCTGGTTAACGTCATTGGCGTGACCGACCAGTCCGGCCAGCTGCTGGGCCTCGGCGTCGGCAGCACCATCGCAGGCACCACCGACACCACCGCCAAAGACCGCGAGCCGTCCGATCCCACCGCGATGTCGGACATTGAGTACAAATGCGAGCAGACCAACTTTGATACAGCGATCACCTACGCGAAGCTGGATCTGTGGGCGAAGTTCCAGGACTTCCAGACGCGCATCCGTGACGCCATCGTGAAGCGTCAGGCGCTGGACCGCATCATGATCGGCTTTAACGGCATAGAGCGCGCCAAAACCTCAAATCGTATCGCCAACCCGCTGCTGCAGGATGTGAATAAGGGCTGGCTGCAGAAGGTGCGCGAAGATGCGCCGGACAACGTGCTGGGCAGCGTGACCAAAGACGGCGAAACCACCGCCGAGCCGGTGAAGGTGGGCAAGGGCGGCGTTTATGCCAACCTCGACGCACTGGTAATGGACGCGGTAAACGAGCTGATTGACCCGATTTTCCAGGACGACGACGAACTGGTGGTGATCTGCGGGCGTGAGCTGCTGGCGGATAAGTATTTCCCGCTGGTTAACAACGAGCAGGACAACACCAACAAGCTGGCCGCCGACCTCATCATCAGCCAGAAACGCATGGGCGGCCTGCAGGCGGTGCGTGCGCCGTACTTCCCGGCCAACGCCGTGCTGATTACCCGCCTGGATAACCTGTCTATTTACTGGCAGGAGGAATCCCGCCGCCGCTCGCTCATCGACAACCCGAAACGTGACCGCATTGAAAACTTCGAATCGGTCAATGAAGCCTATGTAGTCGAGGATTACCGCTGCGCTGCGCTGGTTGAAAACATCGAGATTCTGCCGCCACCGCCAGCAAAAGAAAACGCTGACAGCGGTGCGGGAGCGTAAGCCATGAGCCTGAGTCCCGCACGGCAGCACCGCCAGCGCGTCCAGGCTGAACAGGCCGCCCGTCAGGGCGGCAGTGTTCGCCACGCCAGCGGCTATGACCTGATGCTGATGCAGCTCGGCGAAGACCGTCGCCGCCTCAAGGGCATTCAGTCCACCATGAAGAAGGCCGAAATCAAGGTGGAAGTCCTGCCGAAATACGTGCCATGGGTGGACGGCGTGCTGGTCGCCGACGGCGCGCAGCAGGACGACGTGCTGATGTACGTGATGCTGTGGCGCGTTGACGCCGGTGATTATACCGGGGCGCTCACCATTGGCCGCCACGCTATCCGCCACGGCTGGTCGATGCCGCAGGGCTTTAGCCGCAACGTGCAGACGCTGCTGGCCGAAGAGATGGCCGACGCCGCCAAAAACGCCCTTGTGGCAAAAACCGACTTTGACCCCGACCTGCTGATGCAGACGCTTGACGTGATCGGCGATCTGGATATGCCCGATCAGTCGCGCGCGCGCCTGCACAAGTCGCTCGGCTGGGTGCTTCGCGAAAGCCAGCCGGTTTCCGCGTTGAACCATCTGCAGCAGGCCATGCAGCTCGACGAGCGCTGCGGGGTGAAAAAAGACATTGAGCAGCTGGAGCGGAAAATCCGCAACGCCAGCTGATAAC